>Ga0193716_1000635_pt1 | contig 21260 bp, 21 predicted proteins | sample U2c1metaG_FD_145901 | JGI IMG/M metagenome (GOLD analysis project Ga0193716, IMG submission 145901) | Soil microbial communities from a riparian zone of the East river system, Colorado, United States - U2c1 | ecosystem: Environmental > Terrestrial > Soil > Riparian zone | place: USA: East River...
GACACGACTCGCGGCGGAATGCGCCGCCACCACCGGGCGCGACTGCGCCGTGGCACGGGTGGCGGGGCATCAAGCGTCGGCCGAGCTTCCGTTCGGGGCACTCACCCACCTGCTCCCCTCCGTCGATCCCGGCGAGGAGGCGATGCGTCAGGACCGCGCCGGTCTGCTGCGGCAGTTCGCGACCGCCCTGACTGAGGGCGCGGGCGGACGCCGGTTGGTGCTGGTGGTCGACGATGCCCACCTGTTGGACATGGCGTCGGCCACGTTGATCCACCAGCTGGCGATGACGGGTTCGGCTTTCGTCCTCGCGACGGTACGAGCGGGTGAGATCGCGCCCGATGCCGTCGTGGCCCTGTGGAAGGACGGGCTCGTCGCGCGCCATGAAGTGGCGGGGCTGCCCATCGAAGCCACCGAACTGCTCATCTGTGAGGCGCTCGGCGGAGTGGTCGACCCCGACACCACGCTGACATTGGCAACCCACTGCCACGGGAATGTGCTGTTCCTGCGTGAACTCGTGCTGGGCGCCGTCGAGGACGGCACGCTGGGGTACGAGATGGGGATGTGGCGGCTGGTACGGCCGCTGCGCCCGTCCAGCCGGCTCGTCGAGCTCGTCGAGGCCAGGCTCGCCGAGCTGGCGCGCGATGAGCGTGAACTCATGGAGCTGGTCAGCCTCGGCGAGCCACTGGGCCAACGCGAGCTCGAGACATTGGGCGACTCGGATGTCGCCGAGCGCCTCGAGCGGGCGGGGCTGCTACACGTCCAGGTCAACAACGGTCACCTGCAGGTTCGGCTCGGCCACCCCGTGTACGGTGACGTGCTGCGCGCCGGGTTGCCCCTGCTGCGGGTGGCGTCCATATCCCGCGCGCTGGCCGAGTCCGTCGAAACCAGTGGCACCCTCACCGACGAACAGATCCTGCGAATCGGGAGCTGGCGACTGATCGGCGGGGGTGGCAGTCCGCATCTGATGCTGGCCGCGGCCACCGCCGCGCGCTGGCGCTACGATTTCCCGCTCGCCCAGCGGCTGGTGCACGCCGCCAAGGAACTGGGCGGTGGTTTCGACGCCGACCTGCTGTCCGCCAGACTGTCCGGCATCCAGGGCCACAGCGACAGTGCCGAGGCCGAACTGGCCGCCCTGGCCGCGGTCGCCGCCGATGACGCACAACGCGCGAAGGTCACCATCGCCCGAATGGACAACTTCCTGTATTCCGACCGTCCCGGCGACAGCCTCCAGGTGGCGACCGCGGCGGAAACCACCATCCGGGACCGTCATTGGCGCGACGAGATCGTGGCGCGCAGATCGGCGATCCTGGTGGCCACCGACGGCCCGCTGGCCACCCTGCAGGCCGTCACCCCGCTGCTGGCGGGCAGTACCAGCAGCAACGCCCTGGTGTGGGCGTGCCTGACGGGGGCTCGCAGCCTGGCCCGGATGGGGCGATGTCAGGAGGCACTACAGCTGACCGAACGCGGTTACAACACCCAGATCGCGTTGACCGAGCCGATCGAATGGTATCCGTGGTTCCACCTGTTCAACCGGTGTGAGGCACTGGTCAACGTCGGCCGGTTGCATGACGCCGAGGCCTTGGCGCGCGCGCAGTACACCATCGGCCTCAACGAACACTCCCCGGAAGCGCAGGCCTGCTTCGCACTCCAGTTGGCAAAGGTGTGTCTGGCCCGTGGCCGGGCACGTGACGCCGCTATTCACGCCCGGGAGGCGGTCGCCGTGCTGCGCCGGATCGGGCGCCCCATGTTCCTGCACGAGGCTCTGCACATGTTGGCGATGGCGCGCGCCCATACCGACGAGATCGCCGGTGCGACCAACGTGCTGGCCAAGGTCGAGGAGTTCGCACTGGTCCGACGCACCTACGACGCCGCCGACGCGCTGGTCGCCCGGGCCTGGACGGCCGCCGCCCAGGGGCACCTGCCCCAGGCCCGCAAACTCGCCGACGAGGCCGCCCAGCTGGCGTTGAAGTCGGGAGACCTGGTGATGGCGTCTGTGGCCATGCACACACAGGCCCGCTTCGGCGCCGCCGGTGAGGTGACCGAGGCACTCGACCGACTGGAACGCAGGATCGACCCCGGGATCGTCAATCCGATGGCAGCGCATGCCCGCCACCTCGCCGGCGACAATCCCGAGGGTTTGCAGGAGGCCGCAGCGGCGTTCGCTGCTCTCGGAGCGGACCTGCTCGCCGCCGACGCCGCCGCCGACGCCGCCGTGTCCTGGACCCGGCACGGTCACACCCGAAATGCGGCCGCCGCCACGCGCATGGCCGTCGACCTCGCCGAGGCCTGCCAGGGTGCGACGACGCCAGCGTTGCAATCGATCAACGCGCGGGCACGACTGACTCCCGCCGAGCACGAGACCGCCGTCCTTGCCGCGGCGGGTCATTCGAACAAGGCAATCGCCGATGAACTGGTGCTGTCGGTGCGCAGCGTCGAGAACCGACTGCAACGGGTCTACGAGAAGCTAGGAATCAGTAGCCGCGCCGCACTCCCGCATGCGCTCAACATCGCGGCGCCGAATCCGGCACCTGGTGACGAGCGGCAAACCACTGACGACTCCCGCCCGGCCGCACGGGAGAGCCCCGCACCGCGTGCGCGGCGACGCCAGCCGATACCGCAAGCGCATCGCTGAACCTCCATCCGCCAACGGTCACACGAAATCAACTCGAGCGTTGACGCGGCAGATGTGCGGCCATAGAGTCGGTGCAGCCCGTGACCGAATCGGGCTGCCGTTACCGAGGGCTCGGTAGTCCGTCGCATCTCCGGAGAGTCAATGACCAACGTCGCCGCCGACACCACGCCGGGACCACCCCGATGAAACAGTCGTTCGGCGCGAAACTGCCAGGGACGATCCCACACTGGGCCGCCTCGGTGTACGACCTGCCCGATCTGGTCGTCGAGTTGGAGCGGATCGGTTTCGACGATGTGGTGGACGGCGAGCACATTCTGTTCACACCGGTCATGCACCACCCCGGCGGATCCGGAAACATGGTGCACGGGCGGAACACTCAGCTCTCGGACCGTTCCGACAGCATCGTGGTGTTCGCCGCCGCAGCCGCCCGCACCACCAGGATCAGGTTCACCACCAGCGTCCTTCTCCCCGCCGCGCACGGGTTCGCGGTACTGGCCCGTCAGGCGTCGACACTCGATGTCCTCTCCCGTGGACGGTTCACGCTCGGCGTGGGGATGGGCTGGAACGCAGCCGAATTCGATGCACTTGGCATTGCACCCCGGGAACGTGACGCACGCGCCGAGGACGTCATCCGCGCCTGCCGACAACTGTGGCAGCCGGGACTGTCGAGCTATCACGGCCGCTGGATACACTTCGACGAGGTGATCAGCGAGCCGGCCCCCTTCACCCCGGGCGGCCCCGCGGTGTGGTGGGGCGGTAACGCGCTCAAGGGCCCGACAGCCGGACGGGTCGCCGAATTCTGCGAGGGCTGGCTGTCACGCGAAGCCGCCGACTACGACGAGATCGCGCGCTCGGTCGACTCCATACGCGAGGAATGCGTCAAACGCGGACGTGACCCGGAAACGGTGTCCTACCGATGTTCACTCACACCGACGGGCTGGCCGGTGCCCCCCGCCCTCGACGATCTGATCGATGGTGCGATCGCGAGCGCACGCCGATTCGCCGGTGCCGGCATCACCAACTTCACGGTGCCGATCAACTACTACCAGCTCGACACGACGGCGCTGCAGCACCTCCTTGGAGCGCTGCGGTCGGCCTAGCCAACTCGCCCGTCGATGCTGTCAACACGGGGGTTGACAGCATCGTCCGATGGTGCCAGTGTCTGTTGACAGGACCCGGCTTTCCGTCAGTTGTTAGGCCCGAAAGGCAATTTCATGAAGGTGCGCGCCGCTGCGTTGCTGTCAGCTCCCGGCAAGTACGAGACCATCGAGGTCGAGCTGGATGGCCCCCGCCAGAATGAGGTACTGGTACGCGTGGTGGCCGCGGGGCTCTGCCACTCGGACGATCACATCGCCACCGGCGACCTTCCGGTCGGTAAATACCCTGTCGTCGGCGGTCACGAGGGCGCCGGCGTGGTCGAAGAAGTGGGGCCGCACACCACCGGTGTAGAGGTCGGCGACCACATCGTGTTCTCGTTCATGCCGGTATGCGGCCGCTGCCGCTGGTGCTCCACGGGACATCAGAACCTCTGCGATCTCGGTGCCCTGCTGCTGGCCGGCAGCCGGTACGACGATCCGACCAGTTACCGCATGACCCACCAGGGCGAATCGGTGGGGCAGATGTGCGGAACCTCGACCTTCGCCGAGTACACCACCGTCGACGTCCGCTCAATCGTGGTGATTCCCCGCGACATTCCGCTCGACGTCGCATGTCTCGTGGGCTGTGGTGTGATCACCGGTTGGGGCTCGGCCGTCAATGCCGCGCAGACCGGGCCCGGCGACGTCGTCATCGTGATGGGTGTCGGCGGTATCGGGATCAACGCCGTCCAGGGCGCACTCCACTCGGGCGCCGCCCAGGTCATCGCCGCCGACCCGGTCGCCTACAAGCGCGAGTTCGCCACCTCCATCGGGGCCACAGCCGCTTTCGCCTCCATCGAAGAGGCCGCCGACTACGCGCGATCCCAGACCAACGGGCAGGGCGCCGACTCCACCATCCTCACCACCGGAGTCACCACCGGTGAGCACATCGCCCAGGGTTTCGCATCGATCCGCAAGGCTGGCACCCTCGTGGTTGCCGGATTCGGCAATCCCGCGGCTGTCGGGGTTCCGGTATCGGGTCCCGAACTCGTGCTGTACCAGAAGCGAATCCAGGGCGCCATCTTCGGTATGGCCAACCCGACCTACGACATCCCCCGCACCCTCGATCTCTACCGCCAGGGGACCATCAAGCTCGACGAACTGATCAGCCGGCGTTACAGCCTCGATGAGGTGGCCCAGGGTTATGTCGACATGCACGCAGGTTTGAACATCCGCGGCATCGTCACCTTCTGACCGGCCATCCGCGCGTGTCGCTCATCTCCAGGTTCCGGCTCGACGGCAAGGTCGCCGTAATCACCGGAGCCAGTTCCGGATTGGGACGCGGATTCGCACTCGCGCTCAGCGAGGCAGGCGCCAAGGTCGTCCTCGGTGCCCGCCGCGCCGACTCACTCGACGTGGTGGCAGAGCACATCACCACCGCCGGCGGCGCGGTGACGGTACACCGCACCGACGTCACCAATCCGCAGGACTGTGACACCCTGGCCCAGTCCGCCATCGCCGAGTTCGGCCGACTGGACATCCTGATCAACAACGCCGGCCTCGGGTCCGCCGTACCCGCCCTCCGTGAGACGCCAGACGAGTTCCGCTCGGTCATCGACGTGAACCTGCTTGGCTCCTATTGGATGGCGCAGGCGTGCGCACGTGTGATGCCCGCGGGATCAAGCATCGTCAACATCTCCAGCGTGCTCGGGCTCGTCAAATCGTATGCGCCCCAGGCGGCCTACGCCGCGAGCAAGTCCGCCGTCATCGGCCTCACCCGCGACCTGTCCCAGCAGTGGTCGGGGCGCCGGGGTATCCGCGTCAACGCGATCGCACCAGGCTATTTCGCCAGTGAGATGACGGCCGCGGCCGCATCCGAAAAGCTGGAGACATTCATCAGCCAGACCTGCACCCTCCAGCGGTTCGGACAGCAACACGAACTGGATGCCGCGGTCCTGTTCCTCGCCAGTGACGCGTCGTCCTATGTCACCGGAATCACCCTGGCCGTCGACGGCGGGATGTCCACCCACTGATACGTGCCCATGGACTTACGCGGAATCGAGTCCTCGTTATTCGCAATGGCATTCAAGATATCCGGTGGGTTCGAACACCAGCCGTCATCGCGCTATCGTGTTACCGTCGCAATGTGCCGCGCAAGGAGCAGAACTTCGATGTCGAACTGGACAGCAGCGCCGCGGCGGATCAGCTCTTTGCGTTGCTGGCGAATGCACCAGGGTGGCCGACGTGGTTCCGTCTCACCCGGCGAGTGCGCTGGCTCGACGGGCTTCCAGCCGGCGGCGCAGGTTCGGTGCGACTGGTCACGATGGGTCCACTAACGGTTCAAGAACGAATCCTCGCAGAGGATTCCCCCCGCCACCACGCCTACTCCATCGAGACAGTGCTCCCGATCCGTGATCACCGCGCCGACGTTTGGCTTACTCCCAACGAGACTGGCACACACATCGGTTGGTCCACGTCGTTCACCCCCAAGGTGCCTGGCACCGGGACCATGCTCCGTACCGCGGTCCAAATGGGCGTGCGTCGCTTGGCTGCCGCGTTAGTCACTGCAGCAGAGGCACTTCCACGTACTTCATGAAACCGGATAAGCCGAGCGGCGTCGCCATGGCCAATGAACGAAACTAGGCCGCTGGGCCCGGCAGCGGGCCCAGCGGCTGCTGGCTGATTGCGTCAGGGGCCTGTCCACTCGGATTCACCACCGCTGGCTCGGTTGACGCGATGGCCGATGCCTCCGGCGCTGGGGTTTCTGGCGCGGGTGCCTCAGCGGCCTCTCCACTCGGATTCACCACCGCCTCCGGTACTGAAGTGGCTGGCGCGGGTGCATCATTGGCCTGTCCACTCGGATTCACCACCGCTGGCTCGCTCGACGCGATGGCCGATGCCTCCGGTACTGACGTGTCTGACTCGGGAACCGCTTGGTCGGCGAGCGGCATAGCCTCGTCGACACTCTGCTGCGGATACTTCAGCTGCTCGTGGCCTCCCTGCTGATCGAGGTCGCTCAACGTCTTTTGCAACGCCGCGAAGAACTGCGGGTCAATGTGGCCTTCCGGCGCAAGCCCGTTCGGTGCTTCGGTGCGCCCCAAGCTGGGCTTGCTACCCGAGACCGTGGCGCGTGCCGTCCGCGGATCGATGTCGGCATTGTGCGCCGGTGACCCATCCGCGGTGTGCGGGGAAGTCGGTGCCCCGAACAGGACCCAGGCACAGACCAGGTAGGCGGCCGCGGCGACACCAAATGCCGGACTCCGCACCATCCGTGCACCCCGTTGCCATACCGACTCCCGCGTGACGAGCAGGTCGGCGCCTTCGGGGATCCGGGGCGCTTGGTTCATGCGGACCAGCCGCTGGCGCATTTTCGTGGCAATGCGCACTGGACCATGTGTCGCGTGACGCTCCGGTATCCGACGGTGGTTCGGAATCTTCTTGGCCTTCGGGCTTTCCGCGGAGGGCAGCGCGTGTGCCGGCGCATGCCGTGGTCTGTCGCCAGGTACCGCACGAGATCGCAACGACATCCACCGGCTCATGGTCATCTCGATTTTCATGTCATTCGATCCGCTCACTCGCCGATTTATCCGCCGTACTGCGGGCAGTACTCATTGACGGATAGCACGAAGAACTGGTGCGCCATACCCTGGTCGACGTTCATGTAACGCCTGATGCGATCCGTAATCTGTCCGGGATCCCTGTTGAGACTGAGGAAATAACACGCGGACCGAGCCGTGCTTATCAGGTTGTCGGAAGCCTGCTGGAAGCCGAGGGCTTGGGTGTCGCGTACGAAGCTGGCATTGTCTGCCTGTGCCACAGGCGATCCCACCAGAGTGAGCACCATTCCCGCAATGGCGCAAGCCATTGCCAGGGCATACCGTCGCATTTGGATTCCCTTCCATGAGATGGCGCCGTTCAGGAGAGTTCCGTTCAACTCGGACACAGGTAGATGAACGCCAGTTGGGTGATGGCGGAAGGTACAAGGCTCGCCTCCTGCCCGACCATCCCGTGGGTGGCGCGTTGTCGACAGGCGAACCGACCGTCGACCAGCAGCTCCCCGTCGCTGCGGAAGGACGAGTTGTCGTGGCTGACCGCAAGCACGGCGCGCGCGTGTTCGAGGTACTGCAGTTCGGCTGGCGTCAATGGGGTCAACGGTTCAGCCTGCGCGGGCCGTGCGCCAATCACGCTCATCGCGATTGCCAGCGTCAACCCGGCCAATGGCCACCTCAAGGTGCTCAACTCAGTCTCCTTCCAGCACATGCGACATGGGGTGGACGATGGACCGTCTTCGTCACGGCGGGCTCAGCCAGGTCTGGGTCGGCGTGACGAAGAACTTGTACGGACCGCGCGAGCAAAAGGCGCTCGAATCCGCCATGGTTGCGCATCTCGTCCCGTTGTACTCGATGTAGCTGCGCGGCGGCAGATCCCGCTCCGCCCGCCCTGGGGGAAACTGAACTCCTAGCAGCCAGTCGTAACGCGTGACGATATTCCCGTTGACCCACCCGATGTTGGTCGTACCCGGGGGCGCCCCACGAATATCGCCCGTACAACCGAAGCTTCCCCGGTCCCAAATGCCACAATTCAGTCCGAGGGGGGTCGAAAACCACACGCCGCCAGCACTATTGGTGAAGTAGTCGTCGTAGCGCACTGGGTCGTAGTACCTGATGATGAGGTTGGCGTCCGGGTAGGGACCCGGCGGTTGACCGCCGGCTGGCTCCGCGTGCGCGGTGGGCGACGTGACGAATGCCAGTCCGATTACACACGCAGTCGTCAACAGCCAGCGGCGAACTCGTCGAGGCTCACCAGCAGCGATCACCGCGCCGCCCCCGGGCTGGCCGGTCACGGCAGGTTCCCCGGCGATGATTCGTTTTCCGCTCTGTGCGGCACGCTGCCGTAGCACGTCGCGTTTCCAACGTCGAGGATGCTCTCGCAAAGCACGTTGCCTCCTTCGGATATGCGCACCGTCACGAAGTGGCCTAGCAAGACCCGGCCGACGGTTGCGGCCGTCCGAAAGTTTGGTCGCCAGTCCGCTCGCAGTTCAGCACCGTCGGCCGTCGGGCTCGTCGCATCGACGACGGGCACGGTGAGTGTCCACGGCAGCGAAACATCTTGCAGCAGATGCTTTCCCGAGGTATCGCGATACTCGATGCCGGCCAACGAGCCGACCGAATCGGAGAAGATGTCGTAGGTGACGGTGTCCTCTGCGTGCGCCGCGGGGGCCTGCACCACCAAGCCGGCAACGCCAACGATCATCGACACCGCCGTCGATAGAATTCGGTTCACGTGGCTCCTTCGGCCTGCACGAGTGAGAGTTTGAGGGCGTTTCGCGAAACTCGACCGCGCCTACGCAGCCAGCACGATCGTCGTCAAAATCATGTTCTTGGACTTGTTGAACAGCGCGCTCACTCCGTAATCGGTGTATGAGCAATCGGGGATCTTGACGTAGCCCTGCAACAACGTTGCCTTTATCGCGTTGACTTCGGTTACCCCAACGCCGGACAAGATCGCGGCCTTCGAGCCTCCGTAGCCGAGGTCCTTCAGTACCGCCAACGCATCCGTCTCCGGAACGACCCGCGCGTCGTGATCGAGCCACTTGTCAGTTGTTCCATTGATGTCACCGGCTGCCTCCTCGGCCATCGGGTTGGACCGCAGCGGCCCACACGATGCTCCGCGTGCGGCCACCAGGGCGGCCCTGAGGCTGTCACTGGGATCCGCCATTGCCGGGGGCGCCATCGAGACAGTTGCAACTGTGAGTGCAAGGACCGTTACGCACATTCCGCGGTGGCCGCGCCGACGTGGTGTGACACGGCGCCACCCACCCCGTCTTGCCGAAATTCCGGGAGTCATCCTGATTCTCCTATTCGCATACATGGGAGCGGTGGATGTCGCTGCCCCAACGCTTCGCCTTCTGCACCGACGGCCCGGTGAACCAATCTGGTTGATGGGCCATGATCCCGTTGTTGACGTTGGACAGCTGCTCCCACAATTTGAAGAAGGCTTCGCCTTCGTAGATGGGAAAGTAGTTGTCGCCGAATGGGTTCTGCGATTGAGTCAACGACTGGGCACGCGGCGCCAGAAAGTCGACGGCCTGAGCGATGTTTCCCGAGACGATGTCAACCTGCTGCTGCACATCGTCGCGGGTGTAGTCGTAGTCCTGGCCGTCGGGACCGATCCGGTTGAATTGCAGCCTGTCGATCTGAGCTCTGAGCGTGGCGTATTGAGCTACGTACCACTGACACATGTCACGCATCGCCGTGATATCGGCGTCGGTGACGTTGTTCCTCGTTTGATCGTAGGGAAAGGGGAACTTTGGCACCCAGGCCGACGGTGTTGGCGTGAATACGGGGAACGGTCGGATCAGATCACTGTCGCTGGGCGGGTCGGGCAGCGGTGAATCACCAGGACCGGCACCTGCCGGCGGCCCAGTCAGGATGGCCATCGCCGATACGGCCATTGCGCAGCCGACGACAGCGGCGACGCGTCGAATTCTGCCTCTCATTCTTCGAGCCCTCCCATGCCCCACCGCCGACTCTTCCGTCCTCACCATGGCCTCGTCTCTCTCGACGCTTGACTGCGCTATTTCGGTCCCATCGCTGAACCAATTCCGCCGACGTCGGTGATCTGCCAGTTGTTGTTGCTGTCGATCGTCGTGCTGTAAGTCGCCGTCGATTGCAGCGCATCGGGCGCCTGGATGGTCTTCGTTTCAACGCTGACGAAACTGTCCACGACGTAGATCCCACCGGTGTTCGACCGGACCTTGGCTACCAGTGGTTGCGCGGTCGAACTCCATTGCAGCGGAACCAAGACCTGTTCCATCGATGTGCCTGCGTCGGAGAGCTTCTTGTTGAGTTCTGGACTGGTCCCCGCCACGAGTTTGACGTGCCAGGCCTGGAGATCCTTGTAGTCCATCGTCGCGGCGTTCACCGCATAGTCGAGAGCGATCTTCTCCGCATGCGCAGTGTTGGTCGACTCAGCGGCTTGGGTGTCCAGTTGGCGGCGCGCGTCGCCGTACAGCAATCCCAATGCGACTACCGCGGCTACCAACGCCACGATCACCGCACCGACCACCAGTCCACGCACGCTGAACGAGACCGAACGCTCCGTGCGCTTTGACTTCACGGCACGGAACGCCTCGGCATCTTCGACGGGGGACAGATCTTCTTCCTCCACGTGGGGTAGGTCCGCCCCGGATTCAGCCGCCGCGATATCGGGCGCATCTGTCTCCTGCACTTCTGTCGCGTTGATGGTCATTTTGTAGCCCCTTCCCAATTTCGTACGTGCAGAGCACGCGATCGTCGAATTAGCGTCACGGCCTGACCCGCAGCGTGATGGTCCCGTCGGTAGGCACCTGGTCGAGGAAGTGGTCCAGGATCTGACCGGTGTCGAAGTTCATCAAGGCTCCGGCAATGGCGTTGAGCTTTGGTTGAAACGCCTCGCCCAGTACTTTGAGGTCGCCGCCACGGTCATCCAGGAGGGCCTGAATTCGCACGACCAGATTGTTCAAGTTCATGATGGAGTCGGGTTCGTCTCGCGCATAGAGAACCGGAAAGTGCTTGAAGAGGTCCTGGAAATTTATCCCGATGGTCTGCGTTTGCGGTGTGAGGTTGGTCAAAACGGGATTGACCCATTCGGCGTTGCGGAGCAGCGTCTGGAAATTGCTCAGCAGTTGATGCCCTTGGCCGTTCATGCCGTTGACCATGTTGTTGACCAGAGTGCTCGCACGCGACAAGTTGGGAAGGACAGCCTTCGGGTCTGGCAGTGCGGCATCGGACTCGTTGATGATGCGCTTGATCGCGCCAGGTTCAAGCTGATTGAGCACTCGTACGACACTCGTCGTCAATTCGGAGACCGATGGCGGCGATACCACTGACTCCGTGGAGATGCGCTGGCCATCCTTCAGCGTTTGTCCGCCATCCGCACGCGGCACGAACTCGATGTACGACTCGCCAAGCGCAGATAGATTCTCGAGGCGCACCTCGGTGTCGGCGGGAATTCGATATTGGCCATCGACGTAGAAGTCAATGGTTGACGCTTGAAGCGACGTGCGCGTCGCGGTCACCTTTCCGACGGGTGCGCCGCGTAGCAGCACATTCGAGTCAACAACGAGACCGTTGACGTCTGGGACGTCCATGGACAGATTGGTTCGGTCAGAAGGCGGCCTGACGCGGAGTCCGAGAGATCCGAGATATCCAAGGACGAATACGATGATCGCGGCAAATGCCACAAAGGAAACAACATCACGCAGTCTCACGGCATTGCCCCCAGAATTCGCAGCACGTCTTGCACATTGCCCGACAACTCCCGGCCATCAGGCCCGACTATCGACGTGATGTTGATCGCTGGATACTTATCCGCCGGCAGGAAGTAGTCGGTGAACAATCGCCGATACTGCGGTATCTCTGCTTCTCCGGCCACCTTCGACTGCTGAAGCGCGCCGACGGAGTCTGCCAGCGAATTCAGGAAGGGAACCAGCCAATATCCCCCGCCGGTAATGCTTCCGACGCCGATGAGGCCCTGAGCGGTGAATGTCGCGATGTCGACGATGCGCTCGAACCCGAGTTGACCCTTTGGCGAGAACCACAGCTGAACTTGCGGAATGTGACCGTTCACGACGTCGGCGGTTCGTGACACTCCGTCGAGCAGTTGGTCCACCTGGTCGATGTTCGCCGACAGAGCCGCGAGGTTGGTGTCGACCCGAGTCGTCAGTCGTCGAACTTCGTCGCTTGACGGCACGACTCGATTGAGGCGAATGATGGTGTTCTGCGCACGTTGAATGGACCCACTCGATACGAAGTTCGCGAGGCTGGCGATGGTGTCCTCCAACTGTGGTGGGGACGTCGTCTGGGCAATCGGGACCGTCCCGCCGGCAGCCAATGGGGGTGCCGGAGCAGCGCCGGGGGCCGGACGCTCGAGGGCGACGTAGATGTCGCCCAGCACGGTCGCCTGCTCCAGCACCGCGTGGATGTTCGACGGAATGACGACGTCGGGGCCTATGCGCGCGGTGACGTCGACATCGCGGTCCGTCAGCGTCACCTTGGACACCACTCCGACGGTCACACCGTCTAGCACCACTTTCGCGCGTTCGGGCAGATTCAAGACGCTTTCGAATTGCATGACGATGTCGTGACCGTCGTCATACGAAGGGCCCGGCTGCGGTAGTGCGTTCACGTTGAGCGACGCACAGGACGAGACCGTGACGGCGCTGGCCGCCAGCAGGCCTGCCGCAACGAGCCGGAATCGCGGCGTCATCGGCTGGCCTCCGTCAGAACGTACTGAAGAAGCGCGACGTCGACCGCGTACGGCGTGCCCTTGACGTTCGCGCAGCTGCCCGGCATCGACGCATTCATGATGTTGCACATTGCGACGCCCTCGGGTGCGCGGAGACGATATGTGGGCGGGCGATAGTGAAGGGTGAAGTCGTGGTTGTTGGCGATGTTTGCCAACCCGTTGATCAGTCGGGGCGCAATGTTCAGCAGGCTCGCGTAGTAGGGAGCGCGCGGAGTGGCCTTGCGAATGACGACTGCTACCGCGTCGAGCAATTGCTGAATCTGCGGCCCGAGTTGTTTCTCGAGGCCTGCTGCCAAGTCGACGACGGGGATGACTCCCTCGAATGTCTCCGACGCACCCTGTAGCGTGCCCGCTACTTCTTTGGCTGCGGAATCCGACGTATCGATGAACGTTTGCTTCAACGTCGGCTCGAGGTCGGCGAGCATGGTCGTCAGCTGTGCGAGGTTGGTCGTGATGGTGCTGAGATCACCAATGGCTTCTTCGGGTGAGTCAACCACTGCCGAAGTCGTGGTCAGTAGCTTGTTGACGCCGGCCCCCTGATTGGTGAGTGCCTGGTCGAGACCGCTGACGACGCCATTGACGTTGTCCGACCCCGCGGGGTTGATCGAGTTGATGAACGTGGTCGACGACCCGACCACTTCGGACAAGCTCTTTGGTGTCACCGTCTGGTTGAGCGGAATGCACCCCCCCGCGGACAGTCGGGGGCCTGAGTCGTAATTGCCGACGAGTTCCAGCGACCGGTCAGCCAGGATCGAGGTCGACCTGGTGACCGCCTTCACACCCTCGGGGAGCACCCTCCCGTCGTCGACGGTGAAGTCCACCCGGACGGATAGCGCCGCCGGAGTGATGGCAGCGATCTTGCCGATCGGGTAGCCCATCTGGGTGACCGGGTTGTCGACGTACAACCCGATGCTGTCAGGCATGATCGCGCAATATCGGGCGGCCTGCTGCGTAGTGACCGGCGCGCACGATCCACAGCACAGCATCGCGGCGATGGCGACGAATGCCGCGACCGCTCGCCGGAACTGGAACAGATGTGCCGCGGCCATCAGCACGGACTCCCTGGTATCGGCATGCAAAGGTCGGTGGCCAGTAGTGCCGGCTCGGCGTCTTGCGCGTTGAGGACACGGTCCATCAGGTTCTGCACCCGCTTGAGGGCGCGAATGGTCAATCCGTTGCGCTCTACGAACAATCGGCCCTTGTACAGGTAGTCCTGTACCTTCTCGATGAATTCAAGACGATGGCCATTGTAGAAATCGCCAAGGGGTTTCAGGGCGAGTAGGACTTGGCCCAGACCGCTGAGCGTACCGGCCAATGCGTTGTCGTAGAGCACCATTGTCTGGATCAAGATCGATGCTTTCCTCACCAGCTCCGCGAATTTGTCGCGGTAGTCCGACAGAGATCTGATGTACTCATCTGACAGATTGAGGATCTTCGTCACCTGGCCGCGCTGCCTTTCGACCGTCGACATCAATGCGTTGCCAGCGTCGATGACGCTCGAGACGACCTGGACATTCGTGCCCGTAAGACCCTGTGAGATTTGGTTGAGCGATTCGTTGACCGGCGCCGTATTGACATTTTGGGTGATCTTGGTGGTGTCGGTGAGTGCGCGCATGAGGCTATAAGGCATCGTCACCCGAGCGAGCGGAATGGCGCTGGTGCCCAGCGGGGTCGTGCCGATCGATGCGAGATTGACGTAATAGCCGCCAACAATGGTGAGCATTCGCACGTCTACTTGCGACTGGTCGCCGACGAAGGCGTCGTCGTTGATGCGCGCTTCAACCAGAACCTGATTGGGCTCCAGCGATAGATTCGTTACCTTGCCTACGGCGATACCCGCCATCCGCACCTCGTCTCCTGGCCGGATCGACGCCGCGTCGTCGGTGTAGAAGGACACGATCTTGCCCTGGCCAGGAGGGTTGAGATAAACATGCGTCAACACCAGCGCCACGACGGTCGCGAACACGAGCGCCGCGACACCCCACGTGATCGGGTTGCGGATGACCTTCACCGATTTCAGCGATTGCATAGCACGACCCGTCGACCATTCAGCAACACGTCCATCGTCTCCGGCAGTTGAAAGTTGCCGCGTGCGCACGGCTCCAAGGTCGCTCCGTCGGCGCTCGGCGGTTGAATGTTCTCGTTGATCACCGGCACCAACTTGAATGCGTCAAAGAAATTGTCGAGATTGCTGAATGCGCGGTCCAGCGCGGTGTCGATATCGGTTCCTGGCTTGAAGCCGGCACTGTGTAGCAAGCGAATGACGGGGTCAAAGAAATCCTGGCTGTACAAGAAGTCCTTACGGAATTCATCCAAGATCGAGAGAGCTTTGTCCACTGGCACATTCACCAAGTCGATGATGTGAATGAATTTCGCGGACGTTCCGCCGATTGCGTCGCTGACGTCTGACAGGTTGCGTATCAACGTCGCAACGACCTGTTGCCGATTCGATACGAATTCCGTCAGCCTGCGCACGCTGTCCAGAAGCGGCGCTAGTCCACTACCGTCACCGGTCAAGAAGGATGCCGCATTCGCGGTGAAGGTATTTATCTCGGCCGGACTCAACGTGGCGAGCACGGGTTGAAGTCCATTGAACAGTGCTGTCACATCGAAGGACGGTTGGGTCATCGCGGTGGGCACGTCCGTCACCAGATCGGATGTGCGGTAACCCTCTCCGGGGTTCGCGACATCCATGTAGCGAACACCGGTTAGGGCCTGGAACTTGATGGCGAGTCGGGTGATGGCCACGACGCCGTATTTCCGGTCCAGGGTGAATCTCACCTGCGCAAGATTCTGTCCGTCGTGTCGGGCGAGGTCGACGCCTTCGATCTTCCCCACGCGAACTCCGCGAACGCGGACGTCGCCGTCCAGGTGAAGCCCAGACGCATCGGTGAACAGGGCAGTGTAGGTCCGCGTGTTGACCGCCACGGGATTGGTCAGGGTGTTCGACAGCAAGATGATGAGCCCGATCGTGACGGCGATGCTCAGGCCGATACGCCATAGCGAGGAGGCGAGTTTCATTGCGGGCCTCCGGCAACGATGCCGAGGGGTGCCGCCACGCCCGGCAGGCTGTCCAGCAGAATGCGAACCGAAACCGCACGTTGTTGGCCGTCGCCCGCATAAAGCGTTTGGAATCGAGAGCGCAATTCGGCAAGTTTTTGCGCGATGTCCAACGGCCGCAATAGGACTGGCCCCGCGTCCGTCACCGCCTTGATCCCACTGATGAGGGGAAACAAGTCATCTACGTGAGAGGTGAGGACCTTGCCCACAGAGGCAAAGAGGCCATTCGCAAGGAGGTCTGTGGTGTGGTACGCAGATCTTTGGAAATACTCCTCGGACATGTCGGCGAGATTTTCTACCTTTGTCCCTTCCATGAAGGGGAAATCAAGCTTCGGGCCGCTGGACGTCGCGTCTGCGACATTCTGCCCGGGGTAGTAGCCGTAGTCGATGAAGCGTGTGCCGGCAGTCACCACCGCATCGGTAAATGGCGGAAACGTCGCGACCGCCGATGACAGGTTGGCCAACAGCTGTTCGGTCGGGACCGTTTGCGCGGAGTCGACCGTCCTGGTCACCGTCACGGCGGTTTCGAACAGCGGGTTGAGCCCGTCGGTGTAGCGGGTCACGCGGTCGATGACCTTGACGAGTTGCGGCGTGAGGCTGGCCGCGGAGACGTCTCCCAACTGGGACAGCAATTGCGAAAGAGTGAAGTTCCCCGTTGGCACCAAATTGATTTCACTCCCGTCGCGGAGCGGCTGACCGCCCGGATTCGGAAGCAAGTTGATGCCTGGGACGCCGAAGTAGTTGATGGGCCGGAAATCTATGTTCACCGCGTCGGTGATGCCCTTGACCGGCTGACTCTGCAGGTCCGTGAGGAGCCGCACGCCACCGCCCGCGGTGTTGACGCTATCGACCTTGGTGATCTGCCCGACTTTGACGCCGTGCAGGACGACTGCGGTTCCCGCCTCTACGCCTTGCCCGACGTATGGCGTGGTAATCGCAATCGAGAATTGGTTCTTGGGTCGGCCGCCGAATGGATTGATGGCAACGGCCGTAACGGCCAGGACGACGCACAGCAGCACGACGGCGCCGATGGACATCAACACTCGTTCCTGGCGCTTCGACGATCCTCTCAGCATGAATGCGCACCTATCCTTTGAACACGAATTCGGGTTTGAGGCCCCACAGCAGCACCGTCGTCGTGAAGTCCAAGATCATGATCGTGACCAGGCTCGCGCGCACTGCGCGGCCGGATGCCCTGCCGACACCGACCGGACCACCCGAGGCAAAGTAGCCGTAGTAGCAATGAATCAACGTTGCCGCGATGCAATAGGTCGTCGCCTTGATCAACGAGTACAAGAGGTCGATGGGTGTCAGGAATTGAATGAAGTAGTGGTCATACGTTCCTCCGTGTTCGCCACTGAAAACGACCACCACGGCCTCCAGCACGTAAAAGGTGGCGACCAAGGTAAGGAGGTAGCCAGGTATCACGCACATCAGGCCGCCCACCAAACGAGTACCGACGACGAAGGGTATGGGCCGCAGGCCGATTACTTCGACGGCGTCGATCTCCTCCGATATGCGCATGGCCCCGATCTCGGCGGTCATTCGCGTGCCCGCCTGCGCCGTGAACGCAATTCCCGCGACCAGCGGTCCGATCACGCGAACCGCACCCACCCCGCCAATGAGGCCCGACAGCGACCCAAAGCCCAGGGTGTTCAACGTCGCGAGCGCCTCGATGCCCAACGAGGCGCCGACGGCCATGCCGAGGATGAGCAGGACGCTGACGGTGCCGCCGTCGACGATGAGAGCCCCTCTGCCCCACGACATCTCGATCATCGTTGCCAGTGTTTGACGTGAGTATCGACGGACTGTCAGCGGCAGGTACCAGAACGTCTGACCGATGAACAAGGCCCACTGCCCGAGCCCCCGCAGCGGCTTCTGGGCTGCCTCAACGGTTGCCAAGCGAGCGCGCCCATACACGGAAGGAGCCGACATCACGCGACCACCGCGGGGAAGAACATCGCCTGGATCTGTGTGATCACCAGGTTCGTCAGAACGATGAGCACGACGTTGATCACGACTGCCGCATTCACGGCATCGGCGACACCGCGCGGACCGCCCTTGGCCTCCATTCCTCGCATCGCGGAGATGATTGCCACGATCGCGCCGAACACGATGCTCTTCGCGATCGCGAACCATACGTCGGTCATGTTCGCGAATGTCCCGAACGAACTCCAGAAACTCCCGGGGGCCACTCCACTGGTTGCGACGGACAGAAGGAATGCAGCGCCGGTGCCCGACACGATGATGACCACACAGAGCATCGGGGCGACTAGCAGCAGCGCCAAGAACCGGGGCACCACGAGGCGCCGGACCGGGTCGACGCCGAGCACTCGCATCGCGTCGAGTTCCTCGCGCATGGCACGCGCCCCGAAGTCTGACGCGATGGCCGAGGCCGCGGCACCACCCATCAACAACCCTGCAGTGATGGGTGCGCCCTGCCGGAGGACGCCTACCCCACTCGCCGCGCCGAGCAGTGCGGTCGCGCCCACTTGAGCAACCAAACCCGATGTCACGACCGTGATCATCGCGCCGAACGGTATCGCCATCAGAACCGCCGGCGTCGCGGTCACCTTCAGCAAAACCCAGGCCTGCCAGAGGAATTCGCCGACCGGCAACCGCAACGTGACGGTGTCTTGAACTGAGTACCTGAGGACTGAGACGGCGAGATGTACTGCGCGGCCGGTGGTACCCGCGGCTTTTACCGGAATGGCAGCGACCCGGGTCGCCTTGCGGCCAGCCGTGCCCAACACGGCAGGTGTCCGCGGCGGCGGCGGAAGACTGCCAGCCTGAACGTCCAGCCTCGGTCGTTCCCCGGTTACTACCATCCGGCGACCGCCAACGTGACTGGCGGCGACGAGTGCGTCACGCGATGGCCTTCGACATTTGCCACACTCCGGCAAATGTCGGACCGTGAGCTACACGGCGTTGAAGCCATGGGAGGTCCCTTCTACGGTGATCGCCACGTCCTGGGCTGTGCGGCTGTGAGCACCACCTCCTGGGCAGTGCGGTTGTGAGCACCACCACACAGGATCGGATCCGGGATGCGACAGAGTAGTGACTACTCCGCGGAGACTCTTCGTGTCGTTCGCTGAGCGTCGCGGGTACGTGCCGCCAAATTGACGCGGGGGCGAATTTCGTGGCCGCGACATCACGACGGCGCAGCGCCGAATTCCAACCCTTGCGGAGCCGAACGTCGTCGGACGCCGCCGCCGCCAATCGCGCCGCGTCACGGGCGGCCGTGAGCCCGTGATTCGACTGGTCGAATTCGGACACTTCAACTCAGGGCCATCCGTACAACATGGGTGTTGACAACCGTGTCCTGGCTTGGATCAGTCGGGCCGAGAGCCGCCGGAACGACTGCCGCAGTGGACCATCGGCCCTTCCGCAGGGCGACCGAAGTAGTGACTACTCCTGTGGCACAGCGCATCGCCGGTAAGACTACGAAGCCGTATGCAGGTCGCCCGCCCGTGTCTACCATGCACGCCTTCAGCACCCGAACGCGTCCTTCACGGTGCGACCGTGGCGCGTCACCATGCCGTGAACGGTGACGCTGACAGAAGGAGCCGACATTGCCCGTTCCGCCGTACGCCGTACCGGTGAACACCACCGGACAGCTCATCATGACGATTCTCGTAGCCATCGCGTTGTTGGCGGTTGCGGTCTCGGCTGTGCGAATGAGCAGAAGATTGTCGAGCTGGGGCCCCATCGCCACTCTCGCCGGCAGTCTCGTCGCCGGCTTCATCGAGCCGATCTACTGCATCACCATGCACCTGTGGTACTACTCCCCCGGCCAGTGGAACATGTACACGGCGCTGGGACAGAGCCAGCCGATCTGGTCGTGGCTTTCCTACGGCGCCTTCTACGGCGGGCTGACCCTGCTCATCTGGTGGAAGGTGGAGCAGGGTGCGACCGCACGGTCGATATGGCGGCTGAGTGGCGTGCTGGTAGCGATCGGTATCGCAACCGAGATCGTGTGCATCCAGCTGGGCACCTACGAGTACTACGGTGATCATCCGTTCCGCGTCGCCTCGTTCCCGCTGTGGATCGCGGTCGCCAACTCCGCGATCGGGGTCGTGGGCGGCATCGTCGCGGCACGTCTGATCCCGCTGCTCACCGGGCGTCGGGCGTGGGCGATGATTGCCCTGGTGCCTGCCGTGATGCCGGCGATGCAGATCGGCACCAACTTCCTCGCATTGGACGCGATCAACACTCCGCATCCGTCGCCGCTGCTGACGTACTCCACGTCCATCGCGTCGATGGCGTTGAGCGTCACGATGGTCTACATCGCCATCAAGCTGCTTCCGACGCGGTCTGCGAGTGCCGCGGACGGCCCGTCCCACCGTCTGACTGCCGCATAGGCGGACGCACCGAGGCCAGTAGATCGGGAAGCCCAGGGGCGCAGCCACGTTCCGGTTGAGTCGGCTCCGCAGGGAAAGTAGTCACTACTCTGCCGCTGGCGCCGCTCCCACGGTGTGCTGAACGCGATGGGCCTTTCGGTCCGCCACTACCTGTCCGGTCACGACCGCGACAGGAGCCTTCTGTGGCCGGGCGCCCACCACTGGAGTCCGGCAGTACGCGTCCTGTGGAAGGGGATAACGCCCGTGTTGATCACCGAGGAACTGTTCGTCGGCGGCGAATGGCTGATCGGGTCCAGCCAGCAGTGGATCGACGTGGTGTGCCCCAGCACGGAGAAACGGCTGGGACGCGTCGTGGTTCCCACGTTCCGCGAACTCGACCGCGCGGTGGAGGCAGCACGAGACGCATTCGACCACGGACCGTGGCCGCGGATGTCGATCCAGGAGCGCGCGGTCCATCTGCAGGAAGCGCTCACCACCTTCGAAGAGAAATACCTCGAGACTGCGATCGCCATGCAGGTCGACGAGACCGGGGCCCCGGTCTCGTTCACCAGGGCGACCACCACCGCGCTGACCACTCTGTTGGACCGTCTGGTCGAATACGCCGGCGATGTGAGTCTGAGCGAGACCCGGCGGGGTCTGACCGGCCAGGTCCGGGTGCTACGGGAGCCCCTTGGCGTGGTCGCCGCGATCGTCCCCTGGAACGCCCCCATTCTCGCCGCCGCCACCAAGCTGTTCCCATCGTTGTTGATGGGTTGCCCGACTGTGCTCAAAACCGCGCCACAGGCCCCATTCTCGGCGTACCTGCTGGCGCAGGCCCTCGGTGACGCCGGCCTGCCACCGGGG
>Ga0193716_1000636_pt1 | contig 21249 bp, 24 predicted proteins | sample U2c1metaG_FD_145901 | JGI IMG/M metagenome (GOLD analysis project Ga0193716, IMG submission 145901) | Soil microbial communities from a riparian zone of the East river system, Colorado, United States - U2c1 | ecosystem: Environmental > Terrestrial > Soil > Riparian zone | place: USA: East River...
ATCGCGCTTGAGAAACACCAAGCCCGCCGCGAACATCGGCGCCAACGTCAGACCGGCCTCGGCCGCCGCCGCCCTCAAGAATGCGGTTGGCTGCTTGATCAACAGGCCGCAACCATCGCCCGTCTTGCCGTCGGCGGCAATGGCGCCGCGGTGGGTGAGTCGATTCAGAGAGCTGATGGCAGTCTGCAATACCCAATGACTGGCACGATCATCGAGGCTGGCGATCAACCCGAAGCCGCAGGAATCCTTCTCGTACGCAGCTTTGCATAGGCCCCAGTCTGCCGCGCGCGGATCGGCGCCGTCGAGGCTGGTCCCAAAAGCGGCCATGTTTTCAATCGCCATATAACGCGCCCATGCTGAAGAAAGCCCGGCTCGATCGTGCGCAGGAGCTATTAAAACAAGAACTTAAATCGGTTCTAGGCGCTTAAAAAATTCAAGCACTAGGTTGGGCAATCGCCGCAAAGCGCGCCTGTGTAGCGTTTACCTTATATGGATGCCGCCCTCATTGGCAAGGGACGCCGGCGCCTTAGTCCTAGCCGGCGATATAGCGTTCCAGCTGCTCGATGTGCTGGGTTTGCTCTTGGATGACGGCTTTGACCAAATCGCCGATCGACAGCATGCCGACGACGCGGCCGGTCTTGACCACCGGTAAGTGCCTGAAACGCCCCTCGGTCATGAGCTGCATGCAATGATGCACCGTGTCCTCGGGAGTGACGCTGACCGCCGGCGAACTCATGATGTCGCTGACCGGGGTGTCGTGCGATGAGCGATTTTTCAGGATGACTTTTCGCGCATAGTCCCGCTCCGAAATGATTCCGAGCAGCGTGCCCTCGGTCATCACCAGAAGCGCGCCCACATGCCGGGTCGCCATGATTTCGATCGCCCGCAATACGGAATCGCCCGGCGCCACGGAGAAAATTTGGCTTCCCTTCACCTGAAGCAATTGACTCACGGTTTGCATGATTAAACCCCCCGTTTGCCGCGATCGGACGCCTTGAGTCTCCTTGACTATACTCGTGCTTCACCAGGACAACCCATAAGATGAACGAATCGGATCCCAAAGCCCCTGTTGCCGCCATAAAGCCCCACCGGGTGATCTCGCCCCACGGCGTTCGGACCGACCCCTACTACTGGCTGCGCGACGATGAGCGCACCAATCCTGAGGTGCTGGCCTACCTGAAAGAGGAAAATGCGTTTCGCGAGCACAGCATGGCGGGCTCGAAACCGCTCGAAAATGCGCTGTACGCGGAAATCTACGCGCGCCTCAAGCAAGACGATTCGACCGTGCCGTACCGCAAGAGCGGTTATTGGTACAGCACCCGCTTCGAGCCCGGCAAGGAGCACCCGATATTTGTGCGGCGCAAGATGTCGCTCGAGGCGCCCGAAGAGATCATGTTGGACGCCAACCTGCACGCCGTCGGGCATGGGTATTACCGCATCGAGGCCCTGGAAATCTCGCCGGATTCCGGGTGGCTGGCGTACTGCGAGGACACGGTGGGCAGGCGCCAATTCACGCTGCGTTTCAAGAATCTTGGGACGGGAGAGATTCTGCCCATCGCCATTGCCGACGTTGAAGCCGATTTGGCGTGGGCCAACGACAATAAGACCCTGCTTTACGTCGAGAAGGACCCGGAGACGCTGCTCGGTCTCTACATCAAGAAACATGTGCTGGGAGAAGATCCCAAGCACGATCAATTGGTGTTCGAGCAGACCGACAGAAGCTTCTATACCGGCGTGTCCAAATCCAAATCGGAGGCGTTCATCTTCATCCACATGGAAAGCACGCTGTCCTCGGAGTGGCGCTACGCGCGCGCCGATGACCCACAGTTGAAGTTCGAAATTTTTCTGCCCCGCGAACCGGATCACGAGTACGACATCGAACATCTTGGGGAGGCCTTCATCGTCAGGTCCAACTGGCAGGCCCGCAATTTTCGCTTGAGTAGAGCGCCGATCGGCGGCCACAGCCGCAGCGATTGGATCGACGTGGTGGCGCATCGCGACGATACCTACATCGAGGACTTCGAGGTCTTCGATGAATTTCTCGCCGTGTCGGTCCGCAGCGGCGGCCTGCGCAAGATCTGCATTCACCCTTTGACCGGCAGCGCGGAATTTTTCATCGCCAGCGACGAGGCTGCCTACAGCACGTCGATATCCGTCAATCCTGAATTGAACACCGAGATCGTGCGCTATGCGTATTATTCGCTGACCACGCCGACGACGCTCTATGACTACAACGTCCGCACGCGCGCGCAGGTGCTGCTCAAGCGCGATCCGGTGGTGGGCAGCTTTGATCCAAACGACTACGCCACCGAATTTTTCATGGCACCCGCGCGCGACGGCGCTGAAATTCCGGTGTCGCTGGTGTACCGCAGGGGATTCGCGCGCAACAGTTCGGCGCCGCTGCTGCAATACGGCTACGGGGCCTATGGACTGTCCATGGATCCGGGTTTTTCTTCGTCCAGATTGAGTCTTCTTGATCGCGGCTTCGTGTATGCGATCGCGCATGTGCGCGGCGGCCAAGAGATGGGCCGCGCGTGGTATGACGCCGGACGGAAACTGCATAAGAAAAATTCATTCAACGATTTTTTGGACGTGACTCACGCCCTGGTTGAACGCGGCTACGCCGCCAAAGACAAGGTCTTTGCGATGGGCGGCAGCGCCGGCGGGCTGCTGATGGGGGCGATCGCCAACATGGGCGCGAGCGATTACCGCGGCATCGTCGCGCAGGTGCCGTTCGTGGATGTGGTCACCACCATGCTGGATGAGAGCATTCCGCTGACCACCAACGAATATGACGAATGGGGGGATCCTGAGGATCCCGCATACTACGATTACATGTTGTCGTATTCGCCGTACGACAATGTCAGCGATAAAGCTTATCCGGCGATGCTCATCACCACCGGCCTGTGGGACAGTCAAGTTCAATACTACGAGCCGGCCAAGTGGGTCGCCAAACTTCGCGCGCTGAAGTCGGATACAAATCGCTTACTGCTGCATGTGGAAATGGAGGCGGGTCATGGCGGAAAGTCGGGCCGCTTCCAGCGTTATAAGGAGATCGCCATGGAATACGCATTCCTGCTGGCGGAACTGGGCGTGCTGAGTTAAAAAAAAGGCGCCGCGAGCGAGAGGGGGAAGCTTGAACCGCGGCGCCAAAGAGCCTGTCTGAGTATTCCGCGTGAGCCGCCACGGGGAATACTCAGACAGGCTCTTAGGGTGACCCAAAAACTCAAAAAATCATCGCTTGGCGGCGAAAGCCTCCGGCGAGCGAGCGGTCAGGGACGCATAGCGGGCGGCAAGCCGCGCGGCGGAAGCCACGCGAGCATCGATTCTGGCGAAGGCAAACTGGCCATCGCCGCGGCGAACCAGCAGCGTGGCCTCGCGGCTACCCTCGGCAGCCAATAACGCAATGAATTTCGATTCCATGCCATGGATGAAGCAAGCCGCGTGCCAAGGAAAATTCATTGTAAAATCAGCTAGTTATGGCGACGGCAGGGTGCACGATGTGACGCGAATTGTCGGCTGCTGACGCACGCCGCCACTTTCGCTTTTCAAGGATGCAGCAGTACGCAGGCCTGCGAGTGGGCTTTGAGAGCCTTGCAAATCGAGCTCGCGCGCGATTCGCTCAACGAGGCGACTTGCAAGCGATACAGGGTGCCCGAAGCGCCTTTCTTCGGCGAGACTTTGGGCGACAGCCCGGAGAGCAGCTGGGGATATTCCTTCTCCAGCTTCGCCCAGCGTTGATTGGCCGCGTCGGCGCCCGACTTGAATGCGCCGAGCTGAATGCCATAGGAACCGTGCGATTTTTGCGGGGCTGCATGCGCGCTCGATGCGGCCGGTGTTTTGGGCGCAGCGGCGGGTTTCGGCGCGGCTGCGGGTTTCATGGCCATGGCAGCCGGTGGGGCTGCCTGCGATGGCGTCGTGTCCGCGCCGGCGGGAGCGGCGTTGGAGGGCACGGCTGCCAGTGTGAAGTTCTCGACGCGGATGCGCGCTTCTTCCGTCCACTTGCCTTCCGGATATTGCTTCAAAAATGCTTGATAGGCTTCGACCGTGTCCGTATCACGCGCCTTTTGCCAATCCCGTTCCTCGTACAGTTCCTTGACGCGGGCTTGTGCCTGCGCCGTGAACTCGCCGCTCGGATACTTCTTCAGGAAAAGCTCGTAGGCATCGGTGGTGTTCGCGGTCCGCGTTTTTTCCCAATCACTCTGCTGGCGGCTGCACCCGGCCGTGGCGAGCATGGCTGCCAAAGACAGCACCAAAAACACTTTGTGGATGACCATGTTCACACTCTGGACCGGTTTTGGAAGGGTGGGCCATTCTACGTCGGCGACGCCAAGCTCGTCACATCATGAGATGCCCCCGATGGGATAATAAGGGGTTATGAGCGAACAAAAACGCCGATTTTTGGACAGCAGTTCGTCTACGCCGACCTTCATCGGCGTCAATTCGGTGTTCGTCGGCGACATCCGCGGTTCGGGTCAATTCGTGGTTTCAGGCGAAGTCCATGGCGATGGTGACTTGGAAGGGGCGCTCAATCTCTCCGCCTCCGGCAGTTGGCACGGCCAGGTTCGCGCGCAGCAGGCGATCGTCGCCGGCACCATCTTGGGCGGCTTGATCGTCAGGGATAAGCTGGAAATCGGCTACACGGCCGTCATCCGCGGCAAGGTCAGCGCGCGCACCGTGGCGATCGCGAAGGGCGCGATTGTCGATGGGGAAATCGAAGTCACGTCGGGTGTCCCGGTGGTGCGATTCGAGGAAAAGCGCGACGCCATACCCGGCGCCGACTGACAATCCGCGCGCTGTTCGCGAATGGCGACAGACATGCAAAGTTGGTGTGTTGAAGCGTAATCACGCATTCTAGCGTCAACTCTCAAACTTCAAAATCAATGAAAGAATACGATGTGGTCATCATCGGCGGCGGCATTCATGGGGCCGGCGTCCTGCAAGCGGCGGCGGCGGCGGGCCATAAGGCCCTGCTCATCGAACGGCAGGCCTTGGCCAGCGGCACATCGAGCCGCTCCAGCAAGCTGATTCACGGCGGACTGCGCTACTTGGAATCGGGACAATTCACACTGGTTCGCGAAAGCCTGCGCGAGCGCGCCATTCATCTGCGCATCGCCGCGGAACTGGTCGAACTGAAACCGTTTTTCATTCCGGTGTACCGCGACACCCGCCGCCGGCCCTGGCAGCTGAAGATCGGACTTTGGATTTACGCGCTGCTCGGCGGGTTCGATGCTGCCACGCGCTTCGGCAGCGTTCCTAAAGCTCAGTGGCCCGCGCTCGACGGCTTGAAGACTTCGGACCTCGATGCCGTGATCCGTTACCACGATGCGCAAACCAACGATGCCCTGCTGACGCGTGCGGTGGTGAAATCCGCGTTGGGGTTGGGTGCCGAGATCGCGATGCCGGCGAAATACATGCGGGCCGAATTGAGTGAAGCTGGCGTGAAGGTGAGCTACGCCGCGTCCGGCTCGAGCGTCGAGGTACAGGCCCGGGTGCTCGTCAATGCCGCCGGTCCTTGGGCGACCCAAGTCGCGCGCTCCGTCGATCCTGCCATCCCCGTTCCCGACGTGGATTTGGTTCAAGGCACGCACATCGTGATTCCCCATCCGGTGACGGCGGGCATTTACTACGTCGAAAGTCCGACGGATGGACGCGCCGTGTTCGTCATGCCGTGGGCCGGCGCCACCTTGATCGGCACCACGGAGACTCCGTATCACGGCGATCCCGATCAGGTGCATCCGCTGCCGGAGGAAGAGGAATACTTGCTGGCGGTCGTACGCCATTATTTTCCGGCTTTGAGCGCCCTGGCACGCAGCGACATCACGGAGCGCTTTGCCGGACTTCGTGTCTTGCCCGCGGCAACGCAAGCGGCCTTCGACCGGTCGCGCGAGACCATATTCACCACGGATCGAGACGCACGGCCACGCGTCTTGAGCATCTATGGCGGCAAACTGACCGGGTGGCGGGCGGCCGCAGCCCATGTGATGCAGCGCATCAGCCCCTCCTTGCCGGCTGCCGCACGCAAAGCCGAAACGGATCTGTTGATTTTGAGGAGACCGATATGAAGAGGAATGCCGCGGGGCTGATCGTGATGGCGTTGTTTGCAACGCTGACGCACGCGGAGGACTACTTGAGCCCGACCGACGAGCGTGTGCGCCTATCGCTGGGGGCGGTGCGCCTCTCGAACAAAACCGACTTTCAGATCGACAGCTCCGCGGGGGTTCTCGGCACGCCGATCAACGCGGAAGACCAATTTGGATTGGATAAGTCCGACTACCAAGCGAAGATCGAAGCCATGGTGCGCGTCGGCGAGCGGCATCGCCTGCGATTCGATTATTTTTCGCTGGATCGCACCGGCCACCTCGAGCTGACCCAGCCCATCGTGTTTCGCGACGTGGTCCTGCAACCCGGCGACCCGCTGAACTCCGACCTGTCGATACGCACCTTCGGCATCACGTACGAATATTCCTTTCTGCACAGCGATCGATTCGAACTGGCGGCTGCGATCGGCATCCACGACACCGACATCTCCGCGCGCGCGCGCGTACAGACGCAGGCGCGGCATGTGGATCAGACCGAAGATCAAGCCGGTCCCGTTCCGACGCTGGGATTCGACGCGACCTACGTGCTGAGCAAGCGATTTTATTTCGACGCCCGCGCCCAGTACCTCAGAGTTCGCATCAACGACCTCGATGGTTCTCTGGGCATTTACGAAGTGGATGGTGTGTACCGCCTGCGTCCCAACATCGCCTTCGCGGTCGGCTACTCTTCCTTGCGGGCGCGCTTGACCTCGGCGCAGCCCAAGCAGGGGGGATTTTTCAACTTCAATTCGAGCGGTCCGGAGATTTTCGTCAGAGTCGCTTTTTAAGGAGTGCTGGACTCCGCAGAGAACTCGACCCGGTTGTTCGCTGCGGCAACGCGGTTCCACTCGCCGGCGGTGAGGCTGTCGGTGCGGGTCGGATACGGTGTGGCGGCGTGCGTCGTGCCGGTACTTTCCAGCGCAACGGTGATCGCGCCTGAGGTGCGTTGACGCACCCCTGCGACGAGATTCGCAAATGCCAGCGACTGCCGCTGCTGACCCGACAGCGCTTCATCCAGGGGATTGCCGATCATGTCGCATCGATTGATGGGCAATGTCGGCACCGCGGGTGCATAGCCGTCGGTGGCATTGCCGCTCAGGCAAAACAGTCCCGCCGAACTGGAAATCTTCACCACCCCGTGAAACGACTGCGCCTCGAGTTTCGTCAGCACTTCCCGCAGCACCTCGAGCCGGCTGCGATCAAAAGCGATTTCGCCATACGGCACGGATTCAATCCGCGGCGGTATGGCTGAAACTGAGGAACTGGCCGCCGCAGATTGGCCGGTGTTCGCCGTCGCCAGCGCAGTCGTAAGGTCTTTCACTGCCGTATTCAGATCGACTCGCGCATGCTGCAATTCGGCGTTGGCGGATTGCAATCCCGCGATCTCGGCATGCGCGCGCGCCAGTTCATTGCGCGACGCCAACCAGCTCGCCGCGAACGCGACGGCCACGGCGAAGACCGCCACTACCGCAGTCGCCCAGGGCCATACGGGTTTCGGCGGCACGGGCGGCGGCGCAATGGGATCGGGACCCTGCAGCGGCATGGCATTGCGAACATCGCTGACGATGCGTGCCGAGAAGCTATCGAGGCTGGCGACGATGAAGCGGCGAATGTCCACTGCTTGATCCTTCACCGCCGATTCAAGCCGGCGTCCCCAGTCAACGGCGCCGCCGCCGGCGGTGATTCGCGGCGGCGGCCTTTCTACGGCCATGCCGGAGTCCAGTTCCACAGGCTGCAACGCGGGCTCCGCCATATCGCGTCGATCCGGCAACAAATGCAGCTCGTACAATACTTTCGACACATCGACGGGCCGAACTTGTTTCGGCAACACGCCCATCGCGCCGAGGGCGCGTGCCTGACCGACGTACAGTTCGCCCTCCTGCGAGGTGTACATCATGATCGGGATCATGGCGGTCTGGGGATTTCCCTTGATCGCCTTCACCGCCTGCAGCCCATCCATCCCCGGCATGAGATGGTCCATGAAAATGGCATCGGGACGATTGCTTTTTAGGTATTCAATCGCCTGCTCGGCCGACTCGGCCATGTCGACCTCGATGTCGTACTTCTCGAGCATGCGGCTCAAAATGACGCGAGCTGACTTGGAGTCGTCGACCACCAATGCGCTTTTGCGGGCCATGGGATTAGTGTAGCGCAGTCCTTTAAAGCGCTGGTCACCGCCCCATCGCCGTCATGCCCGTCGCGTATCCGCGACGCGCAACCGTGCGTCTTCGGCCTCAAGCCTTGCGCTTGGGCGTTGGGCTGGAGGCGGACCTGCGCAAACTTACGCGGGATCCGCGCTCTGCGATTCCTTATTCTGGGCAATCCAGGTCAACGCGGATTCAACGTCGGCGAGTTCACTGGCCGTGAATCCTTCGATTCTCACACCCGTGGCCTCCGCCTTCTTCTTGGCGAGCTCGGCGGCCGCAACGGTATGTACCCACACCAAACCGCGGCGCACCTTGGCCGTGAATTTTTGCTGCTTTTCTTCGGTCATTACCCACTCCTTAAAATTAGCTACCGCAGTCTACGGTGCCGCGATGGCGCGGTCCATCCGAGCACTGTAGTTGTTGAGAGCGCGGGAGACCACCCCTATATATTGATTGGCCTCATCCCAACGCCGCTCCTCGATCGCCTCGCGAATTCCCGGCAAAGTCTTGACGCCGTACCCGGTATGCAGCCCCGGCGCATAGATCATGTGCTGGTACCACTCGCGACCGGGCAAACCCTGCGAATCCGTCAGATTTTGCTCCAGAATCGTGAGGCTCGAATTCACGCGCTCGCGCGCGGCGCTGCCGCCGGCCGCATCACCAGCCGCATCGAGGCGCGCATATTCCTGGTCGAATGCCTTGGCGCTTTGTTCAAGTTTGGCCACGGCATTATCGAGTTCGGCGAAGTTAAGGTACGGCACGTCGGCGACGCGCGGCGGCGGCGACTTCGGGTAGTCGGGATTGGCCGTCAGCTTGTAGGATTCGTCATCCTGCAGCTTGGCAAGTTCCCGGGTCTTGCTGCGCATGCCGTCGGCAAGTTTGTGCAGCTCCTCGTCGTATCCTGCGATCGAGGCCGCAAAATCGCTTTCGTGCGCCGGAATCAATTGCGCCTGCGCGGCTCGCAGCATGATCCGGCCCGCCACCTTGGCCAGCGCCACTCCGTACTCGAAGCTCGGGTCGACAAAACGGCGATAGTGATCGAATGAATCATAGGCCGAGTGGTAGACACCGTACTGCGATTCGCCTTCGAACCCAAGATTGACGGAGTTGATGCCCAAATGTTGCAAGAAAGGCGTGTAGTCCGAACCTGATCCCAATGCGCCGAGCGCCAAGTCTCCGTTCGCACCGGCTCGCGCCGCGGAATCGCCGGAACCCGCCGAGTCGTAAGCCGAGACTCGCCGGTGCGCCAGCGCACGCGCGAGCACGCTGGCGCCGGTTTCCGGATCCTTCACATCGCGCGCCGCTTCGCTCAAGAAATGCTGCAAGGCGTGGCTGCCTTCCGCCTGCAAAAAGCCCCGGCCATTGGTGTCGGAATTGACATACATCACGGCCTTGACCTTGAGTTCCGCGGCATGTTGTTCGGCCCATTCGGTGGAGCCCAGCAGGCCCGGCTCTTCGCCGTCCCAGCTCGAGTAAACCAGTGTGCGGCGCGGACGCCAGCCTTCCTTCACCAATTTGCCGATCGATTTGGCTTCGGCCATGAGCGCCACCTGACCCGCCAGCGGATCCATGGCGCCGAACACCCATCCATCATGATGGTTGCCGCGAATGATCCATCGGTCAGGCTCATCGCTGCCCTTGATCTTCGCGACCACATCGTAAATCGGCTTCTGATTCCAATCCGACAGGACCTTCATATGCACCTGGGCCGGACCCGGACCTATGTGGTAGGTCAGCGGCAATCCGCCGCGCCACGAGGCCGGCACGACGCGACCGCCCAACGCTGCGAGCAAGGGCTCGGCATCTGCGTAGGAAATGGGCAGCACCGGAATTTTCAACAAGGTCTTGGCATCTTTGAGCGCGAGGCGCTTTGCGCCGGGCACCGCCCCCACGCCGGGAGTCAGCGGATCGCCGCTGTACAGGGTCAGGTCCTGCACCGAGCCGCGCTGTACGGCATCGCGCGGGCGAAAGCCGCCTTTCGGATAGGTATCGCCTGCACCGTAACCATCATCGCGTGGGTCGGAGTATATGAGGCAGCCCACCGCGCCATGTTCATAGGCCAACTTGGGCTTGAGGCCGCGCCAGCCGCCGCCATACCGCGTCAACGCTATTTTGCCCTTGACGCTGATTCCCGCGCGCTCCAGTTCCTTGTAATCGTCCGGCATGCCCTGATTCACGTAGATCAGTTCCGCGGTGACGTCGCCGTCGGCGCCGTACACGTTGTAAGGCGGCAGCTCGTCCTTCGTTTGCGTCGACGTGCTGTCGCCCTCGATGGGCGGTTCACTCAATAGCGCCTTGAAATGCGTGGGTGCGATGAGTTCCACCGACACCTCGCGGGGTGTCGGGTACAGCACGGAGAAAGTTTCGATCGAGGCATCCCAGCCCCACTCGCGAAACTTCGCGAGTTGAAACTCCGCATTGGCCTTGTCATGCGCCGAGCCCACGTGGTTCGGCGCGGAAGACATTTGCTGCAACCAGGCGCGCAGGTCCGCCGCCGACAGGTCGGCATCGAAACGCTGTTCCAAGCGTATTTGGGCAGCCGCGGCACCGCTCGAAAACCCTTCAAGATCGTTCGCGCCCCCAGGCGCATCGGCCGTAACCACCCCGGCGGCACTCAAGGCCGCGATGGCGGCGATGAGCGCGCTTAAGACCCGCGGAATCGTAAATGACAATTGACTCTCCTCTATTCGCGGATGCCGGTGCCGCGGTTCAACAGGGTTACCGCCAGTGCAAACATCACGGCGGCGGCGGAAATCATGATGGCATAGGCCAAACGCAAATCAACGTCCGTGGTGCCGAGAAACCCAAAGCGAAATGCGCTCACCATGTACAAGATCGGATTGGCATGCGAGGCAACATGCGCCCAGTTCGGCAGCATGGTGACCGAATAAAACACGCCCCCCAAATAAGTGAGCGGCGTCAGCACGAAGGTTGGGAACCAGGAAATTTGGTCGAAATTCTTCGCGAACAGTGCATTGATGAATCCGCCCAGGGCGAAAATGAAACTGGTCAGGAAGGCCGCTGTGATGATGGCCGGCACGTGCGTAATGGACAAATGTGTAAAGAACAGCGAAATGATGGTCACCACGGATCCGACCAGAACGCCGCGCAGCACCCCGCCCATGGTGTAGCCGGCGACGATGAGCCAGTTCGGCAGAGGCGACACCAACAGCTCCTCGATGTGCTTGCCGAATTTTGCACCAAAGAACGATGACACCACGTTGCCATAAGAAGTCTGGATCACGTTCATCATGATGATGCCGGGGGCCATGAACTGCATGTAATCGTAGCCGCCGACCTGGCCGACGCGCCTGCCGATCAAGCTGCCGAAAATGACGAAGTACAGCGTGGCGGTTACCGCGGGCGGTACGATGGTCTGCCCCCAGATGCGCACGATGCGGCTGAATTCCCGGATAATGATGGTCTTGAAACCGATCCAATCGGTTGCCGCGCGCGATTCGGACATCAGGAGGCCTTGGCGGCGGCGGTCTTGACGCTGCCGTCGACCAGGCGGATGAACAATTCCTCGAGCCGATTGACCTTGTTGCGCATGCTGTTGACGGCGATTCCTTGCGCCGAGAGCTGCGCGAAAATGTCGTTCAAGCTTTGCGTTTTCGACATCTCGATTTCCAAGGTGTGATCGTCGGACAGCATGGCCGTGAATCCGTCGAGCTGCGGCGCCACGCTGCGCGAATCGCGCAGGTTGAACACGAACACCTCGGTCTGCAGCTTGCGCAGTACATTCGCCATGCTGTCGCGCTCTATGATGTTGCCGCCCTCGATGATGGCGATGTTGCGGCACAGATTCTCGGCCTCTTCGAGATAGTGGGTGGTCAGAATGATGGTCGTACCCTGCTCGTTGATGTTGCGCAAGAATTCCCACATCGAGCGGCGGATTTCGATATCGACGCCCGCGGTGGGCTCATCCAAAATCAACAGGCGCGGCTCGTGCATCAGGGCGCGCGCAATCATCAGCCGGCGCTTCATGCCGCCGGACAATGCGCGTGCGATCGAATTGCGCCGGTCCCAGAGCTGCAGCTGCTTGAGATATTTCTCCGCGCGTTGCTTGGCGAGCGGCCGGGGTATGCCGTAGAACCCCGCTTGATTCACCACGATGGTGAACGGGGTCTCGAACATGTTGAAATTAATTTCCTGCGGCACCAAACCTATGCAGGACTTGGCCGCTTCCAACTCCTTGTCGATGTCGTGACCGAACACTTCGACCACACCGCTGGTTTTGTTGACCAGCGACGTGGTGATGCCGATGGCGGTGGTCTTGCCGGCGCCGTTGGGCCCCAGGAGAGCAAAAAAATCGCCCTCATCGACCTCGAGGTCGATTGCCTTGAGCGCTTTGATGCCGTTTTTGTATACCTTGGTGAGCTGTCGGAGGACTAGGGCATGCATAAGAGCCGGCTAGACTAAACCCCGCGAGGCTCGCTTGGCAATTGAACCGCGGCGGCAAGCTGCAGACCGGACAGCTGAACGCGGCGCAGTGCGGCGGGGTCGGGCCGCGCCGCCGCCTTGATCAGGGCGCTCCAATAGGCATGGCACTTGCTCCATCGCGGGGTGAGATTGGGCGCTTCGCTTAGCGCCAGCGCCGGCAGGGCATCGACCGAGACGCGCCGAAAGGCATCCGCCGTGTCGGCGTGCATGCCCAGCTGCAGATGGGCGGCGAGGCCTGCGCTCGATGCAAGGTGCCAGGTGTAGAAGAGCGCCAGCCGTACGAAATCGACGGTGTCTTGATCGACGTCGGGCGCGTCGGCGATCCGCCAGATCCCGGTAGTCTGCAGGCGGCTTCTCCAATGAGCGTCGTCCTGAAAGCGCAGGTCGAACAATGCGTAGGGACAATCCGCCGCCGCCGTCCGCTGCGAGGGCGATAGAGGCGCGACTTGCGCCCCCAATCCGGGCGCGACGACGCCCTCGCCGGCCAAATCGAGAAAGCGGCGGTTCAGGCCATGCATCGAGCTGCGATGTTCGGCCGACAAGTGCGGCTGCTGCGCCCAATCGCCGATGAATGTGTGCTGCATGATCGCCTCCGTTCGCATTTCGCCATAAAGGCAGCGGCAAAATCGCGCAAAAACCCCTTGGCATGCAACCTAACTTTGTGATTAATTTCTGTCAAATTCTTTTTGACCCGAAATCACGTGAATTGCAACGGGGGGCGACCATGAGAGTATCCGACGACCGCTATACGAGAGACCGGCAGAAATTCGATCTTGCGCTGCGGCTGATCCGCCACGAAGCCCGCACCTTCACCATTCGCCAATGGACCGGCTTGAGCGACGATCGAATACGCAAGCTGTACCGCAGTTATGTTTTGGAGAATGCGCCGCGCGCGGTGCTGCGCCATCGCGGCAAGTCGCCGCGCCAGGCGGCATTTTTCTTCCGCAACCCCGAGCTCAATTTTCAAGCCGCGCAGCTCGCCAGCCTGTTTGTCATGTACGGACTGGTCCATGGCAACGATCGCGGTGTCGAGCCGCGCTATCGCGTGGGATCGCTCGAATCGGGTGCGCTGCTCTGCCGCGCGTACGAGGCCTATCTGGAAATGCATGAACCGGCCGGCATTTCGTTCGAACACGCGTGGTTTCTGTTGCTGGCTCTGGCGCGGCACGATGAAGTCGGGATTGCACGCTGCGCCGTATGCGGCGGCGTGCGCGTGCGGGACCTGCTGGCAAAGCACAGGCTTGATTGCGGCAATTGCGACGGCGCTATTGAGTGCGCCCCCTGCTAGAATCCGAAGGATGCAGCCAAGGAATATTCTGGCCGGTCCCTATCTGGACCGCGCCGCTCATTTGCGCAAGGATCCGGCATGGTTCGCAAACGCTCTGGCTGATGAACGCAGCCGCGCCCTGCCCGTTTGGAATTCGCGCAATCTAATCGTCGAGGGCGAAGCACCGCGCGCGGCGCTCCTCAAGCTATCCGCAATTCCCGAAGAGCGGCGCAACGACAACGAACTGATTCTTCTGGGGCGGTTCCTCGATTCGGAAGTTTTTGCTTACGAACTCGAAGCGCTCGAGCCGCCGCAGCTTGAAGCCGGCACTCGCTGGGAGGATTTGCGCATGCTGGCCTCGATTTTGCCGGCCGAGGATGCGGGCCTGTTGGGATACGCGCGCGGCATGGTTTCCTGGCGAGCCCGGCACCGTTTTTGCGGCACGTGCGGCGCGCCCACGCTGGCTGCCAAAGGCGGGCATGTTCTGATATGCACGAACCCGGCATGCCGCCACGAGCAATTTCCACGCATCGATCCGGCCATCATCGTTTTGGTGAGCGACGGCGAGCGCGCCTTACTGGGACGCCAAGCTGCGTGGCCCGTCGGGCGCTATTCCACCATTGCCGGTTTTGTCGAACCCGGGGAATCCCTCGAGGATGCCGTGGCGCGCGAGGTTTTCGAAGAGACCGGCATCGACGTCGATCGCATCCAATATCATTCCTCGCAGCCCTGGCCCTTTCCCTCGTCACTGATGCTGGGATTCACGGCGCACGCGCTGACGACGCAGATCCAACGGCGCGATGATGAGCTGGAGGACGCGCAATGGTTTACGCGCGAAGATTTGGCGTCCGGCCGGCCGATCGTACCGCCGAACGTGTCGATTTCCTTCCGCCTGATCGAGCATTGGTTCGATGCCGGCGGCGGCAAAAAACTCCGAGAGTTCCACAAGGCCTCGTCTTGGCCCGCCTCTCGCCAGTAGCCCCGGCTGCGAGGCCCTAGCCGCGCTCCCAGTGGCCCGGCCTCATGCGCCAACCATCGCCCTGGCGTACCCAGGAATGCGCGACCCAATGACGTCCGGGCCGCCCGGCCACCCAATGACCGCCGACCCACTCATGACGGCCGCCGACCCAATTCCAATAGCCCCCGATCCACACCCAGCCCGGCGTCGGCGCGACGCCGATGACCTCGACTCGCGGCGGCGGCGGCGCCACCATCACGACACCGCCGGCATAGTGACCCTGATCGGGAACGACCACACACCCGGGCAGGACGCCGGCGAACAGGCCGAAGGCCAATGCTGCGATTACCCACTTGCGTTGATTCATGACCGCTACCATTTTGCTTTAAGGACGATAAAGACGCTAACGTCTTTCGTCCCACGCCGTTGACCGGCTTTATGGAGCGAGCATACCGCCGTCGTCTACGGAGTTCCACCCGTGCGCGGCTTGGATTTGTCATTGCGGCGGCGGGTCAGCTTCGCCTGAGGCGCGGGCGGGGCGCTCGATGTGGGGCGAACGATCCGCGCCTTCAATCGATACATGGCTTCGTCGGCCCGGTGCAAAAGCTTCGCGGCATTCTCGCCATGGTAGGGATACATGGATTCGCCGATCGAGGCGGTCAATTGCTGCTGCTCGTTGCCGATCCAATACGGCAGCGATACCCGTTCGCGAATCGCATCGGCAACCCGGCTCACCGGAAAAGGATCGGGAACACCCGGCAAAACCACCACGAATTCATCGCCGCCATATCGGCAGCAGATATCGCCGGTGCGCACGCGGGACGAAATGCGCGTCGCCACCGTGGTGAGAATCTTATCGCCGGCGGCATGTCCGTATTTATCATTGATGGCCTTGAAGCCGTTCAGGTCGATGAACAGCAACCCCACGTGCAGATCCTGCTGTACGGCATCGCCGATCGCCCCTTCGAGCAACTCGAGCATCCGTCGCCGGTTATAGAGACCGGTCAGCCCATCGCGGTCCGCGAGCTTCTGAGTTTCGACCTCGCGCGCTTTCAGCACCGCCAATTCACGCAGCAAGTGGGCATTGATGGCACGCAGGCTCTCGATCTCGCGCAGCTCCCCTGCGCTCACCCGGCGCCCGCGGGGCACCGCCGTATCGCGCACCCCCGCCGGCTCAGGCGCCGCAGCGTCGTCCGCAACCACTTGGGGATGTGCATATGACATAGTACTTTCCCGAAATTCTGAAACTAAACAGAGTCATTATCGCGATCTTCGGCGCTCTGCGGGGATCGGGTGGGACCTGATCAACATGTAAGACTTGACTGACCGGCTTAAGTTCGCGCCCCGGTCGAAGGAGCCAAAAATGCCCTACACGGCAGATCCTCGAGTGCTTTTCGCGGCAGAGCGAACGTTGCTGGCCTGGCAGCGCAGCGCCATCGCGCTCATGGGATTTGGTTTCGTCGTGGAGCGCTTCGGCTTGTTTTTACAAATGGTCGCGCACCAACCCGAATCGGGCGCCCAGCGAAGCTTCTCGCTGGGAACCGGCGTATTGCTCCTGATACTGGGGGCAGTCGTGGCATTGATTTCTGCACGTCAGTTTCGCCAGGTCGCCAAAAATTTGGATCCGGCGGTAATACCGCCGGGATATTGGACGCAAATCGGCGTTGTGCTGAATGTCATCATCGCGGTGATCGCGTTGATGTTTGCGCTGCATTTTCTGACCGCCGCAAAGGGTGGAGGATAAAATGGAAATTACCGGCGGATGTCTGTGCCGCGCAGTTCGCTTTTCGATCACCGCCCTGCCCATTCTCACGCGCAATGTCATGCATCGACGCTTTTGTCCCGCGTGCGGCACTCAAGTGTTTACTGAATCGGAGGCCCGGCCAACCCTGATTTTTGTTCGCGCCGGCACCCTGGACGATTCGGAAGTGGCGCAACCGGCCGCCGCGATCTGGACCTCGCAAGCGCCGAGTTGGGCCTGCATCAACCCGGATCTGCCGCGTGTTGCGGCGCAACCGCCGCCCATCGGCTAATTCTCCTACGGTCAACGCCGCCGGCCTTGTGCCGTTAGTGGGCATGATGCAAGCCGAAATCGCCGTATTGCGCTTTGGATTGGGTGCCAGGCCCGGCGAGCTGGCAGATGCCGCGGGCGAACCTCGCGCCTGGCTGCTGGCGCAGGTCAAGGGTGCCGCGCCGCTGGCCGTGAGTACGTCGTTGGCTGCTTCCGATCAGATCTTCGCGGGACTGCTGGCGGCACGCGACGAGCGCCGGAAAATGAAGCAAGAATCGGCTGCAGCGGCGACGGATGCGAAGGTGGTCAACGCCGTTCGCGAAGCTTATCAGCCCCATTACCGCGCCCAGGTCCTGGCGCGCGCGCAAAGCGCCGCGCTCACAGCTCGGCCGTTTGCGGAGCGCTTGGTGCACTTTTGGTCCAATCACTTCGCGGTATCCGCGGACAAAGGCGTGGTGTTCGGCTTGGCGGGAACGCTGGAGAATGAGGCCATCAGACCGCATCTCGCCGGCCGTTTCGTCGATCTGTTGATTGCGGTGGAGCAGCACCCCGCCATGATCGCGTTTCTCGACAATCAATACTCGGTGGGCCAGGATTCAATGGCCGCGCACTTTGCGTCGCGAAGATCGGGCCCCGAGCTCGATGCGCCGAAACGTCAGTTCGGCATCAATGAAAACTTGGCGCGCGAAATTCTCGAGCTGCACACCTTGGGAGTGAACGGCGGCTACAGCCAAGCCGACGTCACCAGTTTCGCGCAGGTCATCACCGGCTGGTCCATCGGCGGCGGCAAAGGCCGGTTGGCGGGCGGCGTCCCCGGCCGCTTTTATTTTCGCGACAACCTGCACCAGCCGGGTCCCAAGGTCCTGCTCGGCAAAACCTACACCGAGCATGGGGTGCGGCAGGGTGAGGCCGTGCTGGCCGATCTGGCGCGGAGGCCCGAAACGGCACGTTTCATCGCCACCAAGCTGGTGCGGCATTTTATCGCGGATGATCCCCCGAAGGCCGCCGTGGACCGCGTCGCGCGCGCCTTCCTGAAAAGCGACGGGGACTTGCCCCGGGTCTACGCGGCGTTGATCGAATCGCCCGAAGCGTGGGAGACCGATGCGCGCAAATTCAAGACGCCCGAGGATTTCGTTTTTTCCACGTTAAGAGCGCTCAACGTCTCCCCCGGTCAACCCGAAGAGGTGGTTCGCACCTTCGAGCTTCTGGGCCAGCGCCAATTCACGCCAGGGTCTCCCGCAGGCTGGCCGGACACCTCGAAGAGCTGGGATGGTTCCGACGCACTCATGCACCGCGTGCTGTGGGCTTCCCGGGTGGGAGCGAAATATGAAAGCGGCGTGGAACCTGTGGATCTCGCTGCCTCCAGTCTGGGCGCCTATGCACGCCCCGAGACGTTGACGGCGCTGCGGCGTGCCACGACTTCCGGCCAAGCCGTGGCGATGTTGTTGATGAGCCCCGAGTTTCAAAGGAGATGATCATGCAGCGGCGCCGCTTTCTCTTAGGCGCGGGAGCGCTGGCCGCGAGCGCCGCCATCCCTGAGGTTCTGTTCGCCCATACCGGCGGTTCTTCGCGACTGGTGGTCGTGATCTTGCGCGGCGCGCTCGACGGCTTGGCGGCTGTGCCGCCTCATGGCGATCCTGATTACGCGAGCCTGCATCGCGAGCTGGCGATTGCTGCGCCCGGCAGCGCCGACGGCGCGCTCGCGCTCAACAACACCTTCGGTTTGCATCCTGCGCTTTCGTACCTGCACGATCGCTTCGCCGCCGGCGAGTTGATCGTATTCAACGCGGTGGCCTCGCCCTACCGCGACCGCTCGCACTTCGACGGTCAAAATGTGCTCGAGAACGGCCTGGCCAAACCCATCGGCAGCGCCGACGGATGGCTCAATCGAGCGCTCGCGGCCCTGCCGGCTTCCGGACGAGCCGCGGATCGCGCTGTGGCCATCAGTCAGAATGTGCCGTTGATATTGCGCGGCCAGGCGGCCGTGATATCAAAATCCCCGCAGGCCACGCCGGATGTCGACGAGGATCTGTTGGCACGCCTGGCGGACCTGTATTCCAAAGACGATTGGTTTTCCGCGCGTTTGAGCGAGGCGGCGCAGACCGACAAAATGGTGGACGGCGCGGGGCGTGCAGGATATCCGGATCGAGTCACCGCAGTGGCCCGCATGGCAGCCAACCTCATGCGCAGCGACGGCGGCCCCGAAATCGCCGTCATCGAGGCCGGCGGCTGGGATACCCATGCCAATCAAGGCGGCGCCAAAGGAATTCTCAGCGCCAGGTTAGGCGGCCTCGACAAAGCGCTGAAATCGTTGGCCGAAGAATTGGGGCCGTTGTGGCCGCAGACTGCGGTTCTTGTGGTCACGGAGTTCGGCCGAACGGCCGCCGTCAATGGCACGCGGGGGACCGATCACGGAACGGCCGGTTGCGCCTTCCTGGTGGGCGGCGCAGTTCGCGGCGGGCAAGTGATCGCCGACTGGCCGGGCTTGCGCCGCACGGCACTCCTCGATAATCGCGCCCCGACCTCAAGCCCACGCTCGATTTGCGCAGCGTATTTAAAACCGTGCTCGACGAGCACATGCACGTCGATGCGAATACGCTGGCCAAACGAGTATTCCCTGACAGTAGCGGCGCGCGTCCTCTATCAGGGCTGATACGCGCCTAAACTACTGCCCGACAAAACTACATCGCCGATGATTCCACGCCGGAATTCATCGCCGGAGGCATATCCGGCTCCGAGGCCGGCATGGAAGGCGGTGCAGACGTAGGTGCCGGCGCCATCGGCGCAGGCTTCGGCTTCGGTGCGGCCCGCTTGGCGACAGGCTTCGGCGCCGGCGCTGCCTTCTTGGGCGCCGCTTTTTTGACGGCCCTCTTTGCCTTTGCCGCGACTTTTCTCTTTGCCTTTGCCGCGACCTTTCTCTTTGCCTTCACCGGCCGTGTTTTCTTTTTCGCGACGCTCTTCTTGGCGGACGCGCGTTTAGCCGAACTGCGCTTGGCCTTGGCCACAGGACGCTTCGACTTGCGCTTTTTCGACTTGCTCTTTTTTGCCATGATCACTCTTCTCCTGAACATCGTTCGAACTCACTGCGAGAGTAGCCCTGAAAAAGTCTGCTGTCATCTGTGAGTGAACACTGGAGTCGCTCTCTCGGATTGCGTAGGCTGCTTTGCGTGTCGACGACAGAACCCATTCGCCCGCTAAGAGATGTCTGGCTAAGACCCAGGCGCGTATTTCGGGAATTGGCTACACGCCCGATTGGCGCGGCCGACTATTTGTTGGCCGCGATCCAGGGCGTCGCGACCTCGATCATGGTCTACCGAACCCAATTGGCGGGATCCAACGTCAGCACGGCGGAGATTCTCGGCAGCTCCTTTATTTTCGGCCCCCTGGCCGGCGTGGTGAGCATGTATCTATTTGCCGCCATCTACGGACGTCTGGGCACGCGGGCCGGCGGCAAGTCGACGCGCAACCAAGTGTTCCATGTCCTGGCTTACGGCGGCGTACCCGTGGCGGCATCGCTGGTGCTGTGGATGTTCACGGCGCTGCTGGTCGGTGAGGCCGCCGTCGTCGAAAGACCCGGCGTCGAGCTCGACGGCTTCGTGGCGTTCGTGCTTCGAGTGCAGTTTGCGTCCTACATGCTGTTGTGGCTGTGGACCATCGTTCTGCAAGTCATGGGGTTTAGCGAGATTTTGGGATTGACCACGCGCAAGGCGTTTGGAGTGTGGGTATTGGGCCAACTCTTGGCGCTGCTCTTGACCCTGTTCTTGAGCATTCTGATCGCCATTTTCTTCCCGGGAATCGTGCCGAGCGCACCGCCTTAAGCTTCGGGCGGACCGGCGTTTGCCGGCGGGACCGGATCGGCGCTGATGATGGGGGCTGGCGCCAGCGGCGGCGGCCGATGCAACCGCTCGATCACTGTTTTGGCGACCTGCGCCGCCGTACGCATCGTCTCGGGCGATTTCGCGGCGCGTGGTTTCGGCGCCGCGCGCGGTTTCGGCGTGGCCGGCTTCGGCCGGACAGCCGCGGCAGCGGCAGCGGCAGCGTCGACTTTTCTACGCGCCTGTTTCGCGGCTTTTTTCTCGGCTTTTAGTAATTTCCGGGCCTGCTTGAGCTCTGCCTTCGCCGAGCGGACCTTGACCTTGGCGGCAGCCGCCCGCGCCGCAGCCTTTGCGGCGGCGGCCTTGAGTGTTTTCATCGTTGCAGGCTGGGCTGGCATGACTTTCAAGGTAAAACGCGAAACAAAAATTGACGGATAGCCCCGACTTCCTCGGCGCAAACGGCATGCGCCATCGGGTACTCGCACCACTCAACTTTATAGCCCTGTGCCAGGAGAAAGTCGCGGGATT
>Ga0193716_1000637_pt1 | contig 21246 bp, 17 predicted proteins | sample U2c1metaG_FD_145901 | JGI IMG/M metagenome (GOLD analysis project Ga0193716, IMG submission 145901) | Soil microbial communities from a riparian zone of the East river system, Colorado, United States - U2c1 | ecosystem: Environmental > Terrestrial > Soil > Riparian zone | place: USA: East River...
GGTGAACGTGCTTTCGGTCAGGCCGCGTTGTCCGCGTCCTCAGCGGTGCCGTAGCGGCCAGCGTTGAACAGCGAGGCCACCGCACCGAGCAGCATCATCACCGCGGCCGCGAGGAACACAACGGTCAGGCCGGAGTGGAACGGCTCGGTGATCAGTTGCGGGAAGAAGGTCTTGCCGGTCAGCACGTCGACGTTCACGCCGGGATCCTGCAGCGCGCCGGACGGGCCGAGCAGTTCGGCGATCGGGTTGTAGCCGAGGAAGGCCGCGAACAGGCTGCCGACCGGCGGCAGGTTGGCGACGTCGTGCGCGACCGACGCCGAAACGCCCTGTGCCTGCAGGCCAGTGCTCATCGCCGACGGCAGCGTGTTGGCCAGCCCGATGATCATCAGCGAGAAGAAGACCCCGATCGACAGCGACGACCCCGCGTTGAAGAACGTCGCCCGCACACCCGAGGCGGCGCCGCGCTGGGCGGCGGGCACGCTCGACATGATCGCGGCGGTGTTCGGCGCGGTGAAGATGCCACCGCCGAGGCCGTTGAGGAAGACCAGGAGGGCGAAGACCCAGTAGTCGAAGTTCACCGGGATCATCAGCAGCGCGGCGAACGTCACCGCCATCAGCAACATCCCGCCGACCGTGAACGGCCGCGCGCCGAAGCGATCCGACAGCGAACCCGCGAGAGGCCCGGCCACCAGGAAGCCGACCGTGATTGGCAACAGGTAGATGCCCGCCCACAGCGGCGTCGACTCAAAGCTGTACCCGTGCAAGGGAAGCCAGATGCCCTGCAACCAGATGATCAGCATGAACTGCAGACCACCTCGGCCCATCGAGGACATCAGCCCGGCCAGGTTGCCCATGCCGAACGACGCCGACCGGAACAACCGGATGTCGACCATCGGCGAGTCGACGCGCAGTTCGATGAAGCAGAACGCCACCAGCGACAGCAGTCCGAAGATGATCGCCCCCAGCACCAACGGGTTGCCCCAGCCGGTGGTGGAGTCGCCGTAGGGCTGGATGCCGTAGGTGATGCCTGCGAGCAGGACCGTCAACCCGAGACCGAAGGTCAGCGTGCCCGGCCAGTCGAGCTTGCCTGGCGTGCGGACACCGAGTTCCCTCAACGACCGGATGCTCCAGATGGTGCCGGCGATACCGATGGGCACCCCAACCCAGAAGATCGCCTGCCAATGGATCTCGGAGAGGACTCCGCCGATGAGCAGGCCGAGGAACGAGCCGGCCACCGCCGCCACCATGTTGACGCCAAGTGCCATGCCGCGTTGGTTGGCGGGAAACGCGTCGGTCAGGATCGCCGACGACGACGCCATCAGCATCGCGCCGCCGACGCCCTGGACCACGCGCCAGATGATCAGCCACATCGCGCCGCCACCGAGGTCGAACGGATCGAACGACAGCGCGACGGCGGCGAGGGTGAACACCACGAAACCGACGTTGTAGATCTTCACCCGGCCGAACATGTCGCCGAGGCGGCCGAACGGGACGACCAGCACGGCCGTCACCACCAGATAGCCCATCAACATCCACAGCAAATAACTGACATTGCCGGGGGCCAGGGGGTTCAGGCCGATGCCGCGGAAGATGGCGGGAAGCGAGATGAGCACGATCGACGCGTTGATGGTGGCCAGCAGCGTGCCCAGCGTGGTGTTGGACAGCACCACCCACTTGTAGGACGGGTGGTCGTGATCCATCCGCGTGCGGCGGCGTGCCGTCTCGGCAGCATCCGCGTCGGATTTAGTTTTCCCTGAGGTTTTTTCTAAGTCAGTCGTCATCATCTTCGCTCTACGTATCGAAATAAGTTAGTCGCGTGCCTACGCACAAAACACATATGTTAGCTATACAAAAGATCTTCCGGCAATTCGTATTCCCGCCCCGACCCGCGCGCAGCCGTGCGGTAGGTTGAAAAGCGTCCGCGCGGGAGCACACACCAGAGTGCGCTGAGAGGACGGCTGGAGATTCTTCGCCTTGGCGAAGAGGTGCCGTCGACCGTATGAACCTGACCGGGTAATGCCGGCGTAGGGAGATGTTCTGATGGCTATTCTTGTCGACCCTTCAATCGACCCCACGGTGACCACCGGCCCGATCACAGGCAGCGTGAAGGTCTATCGCGAACTCGGCGAGGGCGGCCGCGTGCCGTTCCGCAGGGTCCTCCAGACCAACGGCGAGCACCTCGATCTGTACGACACCTCGGGTCCGTACACCGACGAGGCGGCGGTGATCGATCTCGCCGCCGGGCTGGCGCACCGTCCCGGCGTGCGGCGCGACCGCGGCACCCAGCTGCAACGGGCCCGTGCAGGCGAGGTCACCGCCGAGATGGCGTTCATCGCCGAACGTGAAGGCGTGCCAGCCGAATTGGTGCGCGACGAGGTGGCCCGCGGCCGCGCGGTGATCCCCGCCAACCACAACCATCCGGAATGCGAGCCGATGGTGATCGGCAAGGCCTTCGCCGTGAAGGTCAACGCCAACATCGGGAACTCGGCGGTCACGTCGTCGGTCGCCGAGGAGGTGGACAAGATGGTGTGGGCCACCCGGTGGGGCGCCGACACCATCATGGATCTGTCCACCGGCCGCGACATCCACCTGACCCGCGAGTGGATCCTGCGCAACTCCCCCGTCCCCGTCGGCACCGTGCCGATGTATCAAGCGCTGGAGAAGGTCAACGGCGATCCGACGGCACTGACGTGGGAGGTCTACCGCGACACCGTGATCGAGCAATGCGAGCAGGGCGTGGACTACATGACCGTGCACGCAGGGGTGCTGCTGCGCTACATCCCGTTGACCGTCAACCGGGTCACCGGCATCGTCAGCCGCGGCGGGTCGATCATGGCGGCCTGGTGCCTTGCCCACCACACGGAGTCGTTCCTCTACACCCACTTCGCCGAGCTGTGCGAGATCCTGGCCCGCTACGACGTGACGTTCTCACTCGGCGACGGCCTGCGGCCCGGGTCGATCGCCGACGCCAACGACGAGGCGCAGTTCGCCGAACTACGCACCCTCGGCGAGCTCACCAAGATCGCGAAATCCCATGGCGTGCAGGTGATGATCGAGGGGCCGGGCCACGTGCCCATGCACAAGATCGTCGAGAACGTCCGCCTCGAGGAGGAGCTCTGCGAGGAGGCGCCGTTCTACACCCTCGGGCCGCTGGCCACCGACATCGCACCGGCCTACGACCACATCACCTCGGCGATCGGCGCCGCCATCATCGCGCAGGCAGGCACCGCGATGCTCTGCTACGTGACCCCCAAGGAACACCTCGGCCTGCCCGACCGCGATGACGTCAAGGTCGGGGTGATCACGTACAAGATCGCCGCGCACTCCGCCGACCTGGCCAAGGGCCACCCCCTCGCCCAGCGCCGCGACGACGCACTGTCCAAGGCGCGCTTCGAATTCCGCTGGCTCGATCAGTTCGCGCTGTCACTGGACCCGGACACCGCCCGTGAGTTCCACGACGAGACGTTGCCCGCAGCGCCTGCCAAGACCGCGCACTTCTGCTCGATGTGCGGTCCGAAGTTCTGCTCGATGCGGATCTCACACGACATCCGGGAGACCTTCTCCGACGAGATCGCCAAGGGCATGGCCCAGAAATCGCAGGAGTTCGCCGAACACGGCAACCGCGTCTATCTACCCTTGAACACGTGAACTACCTGCCATTGACCCCGCCGGGCCAGACACCGCTGCGCGTGATGACGATCGCGGGCACCGACTCGGGCGGCGGCGCGGGCATCCAAGCCGACCTGCGCACGTTCGCGATGCTCGGCGTACACGGCTGCGTCGCGGTCGCGGCCGTGACCGTGCAGAACTCCGTCGGGGTCAAGGGCTTTCACGAGATCCCACTGGACGTCATCACCGGCCAGATCGAGGCGGTGGTCGAGGACATCGGCATCCAGGCCGCCAAGACCGGGATGCTGGCCTCCTCGGAGATCATCACCGCGGTGGCCGAGACCTGGCGCGGCCTGAACACCGACGCGCCGCTGGTGGTCGACCCGGTCTGCGCCTCGATGCACGGTGACCCGCTGCTGCACCCATCGGCGCTCAATGCTGTCCGTACCGAACTGTTTCCGATCGCCACCCTCGTCACACCCAACCTCGACGAGGTGCGACTGATCGTGGACATCGATGTGGTCGATACAGCCAGTCAGCGCGACGCGGCAAGGGCCCTGCACGCACTTGGACCGCAGTGGGCGCTGGTCAAGGGCGGTCACCTGCGGTCGTCGTCGCACAGTGCCGACCTGCTGTTCGACGGTACCGACTTCTATGAGTTCGACGCCGAACGCATCGACACCGGCCACGATCACGGCGCCGGCGACACGTTGGCTGCCGCGACGGCGTGCGCTCTGGCGCATGGCTATTCGGTGCCCGATGCGGTGCAGTTCGCCAAGCAGTGGGTCACCGAATGTCTGCGCGCCGCGTACCCGTTGGGCCGTGGCCACGGACCCGTGTCTGCCCTGTTCAGGCTCACCGATGGATCTTGACGCCATCGCGGGCATCGCCCATCAACCGGAGGGCGACCCCAAGGGAGCCGTCGTCCTGACCCACGGCGCGGGCGGCAACCGAGAATCTCCGATGCTGATCCGGCTGTGCGACGAGTGGGCCCGACGCGGATTCCTCGCGGTGCGCTACGACCTGCCGTACCGACGGCGCAGGCCGAAGGGGCCACCATCGGGTTCGGCGGCCAGTGATCGCGCCGGCATCGCCGAGGCGGTGGAACTCGCCAGGACACTGACCGACGGCCCGGTGCTCGCGGGCGGGCACTCCTACGGCGGACGGCAGACCTCGATGGCGGTCGCCGACGACGGCGTCGTCGTCGACGTTCTGACGCTGTTCTCCTACCCATTGCACCCGCCGGGCAAGCCCGAGCGCGCCCGCACCGAGCACCTGCCACGCATCTCGGCGCCGACGGTGTTCACCCACGGCACTGCCGACCCATTCGGCACCCTCGAGGAGTTGCGCCCCGCGGCCGCGCTGATCCCCGCCCCCACCGCGATCGTGGAGGTCACGGGCGCCCGCCACGATCTCGGCTCGAAGAAGCTCGACGTTCCCGCGCTAGCCGTCGACGCGGCACTGGATCCTGCTATCTTCCGAGGGTGACCTGGCCGCCCGGAGATCCGAACCAGCCCCAGGGGCAGCCGTACCAGCAGCCCTACCAACAGCCGTATCAGCAGCCGTACCAGCAGCCCTACCAACAGTCAGGGCCGCCCCCACCCCCGCCGATGCCGTACCAGCAGGCGCCCTATGGCGACCCGTACGCGCAGCCCTACGCGACACCCCCGAAGAAGTCGCACAAGGGCTTGATCATCACCCTGATCGTCATCGGCGTCGTCCTGCTCGGGGCTGTCGCCGTCGGGGTGTTCGTGCTTGCGTCGTACGCCAAGGACAACGTCATCGCCACCGATCTGAAGCTCGGCGACTGCATCACCGAGGTGCCGACCAGCACGAGGGTTCTGACGCTTCCCACCGTCGACTGCGCCCAGCCGCACGGCGGCGAGGTCTACGCGGTGCTGACCATGCCCGACGGCGGCTATCCGGGTGCGTCCGCCATCGATGAGTGGCAGAACAAGTGCCCCGACGAGTTGCAGTCGTTCTCCCCGGAGGCGATGGCCGACGACTCGGTGGGCGTGTTCGTGCTCTACCCGACGCAAGAGACCTGGAACCAGGGCGATCGCGCGGTGACCTGCATCGCGACCCTCGAACCCAAGCGGGCCGGGTCGATCAAGGGATAGCCAGTACCCCTGGTACCGTCTACCTATGACTTCGGAGCGATTCGATGCGGTCATCGTGGGGGCCGGATTTGCAGGAATCGGCGCAGCCATTCAGCTCAAGCGGCTGGGCTTCGACGACTTCGTAATCCTCGACCGCGAAGACGACCTCGGCGGCACCTGGTACGTCAACCACTACCCGGGCCTCGCCGTCGACGTGCCCACCACCACGTACTCGTACTTCTTCGAGCCGAACCCGAACTGGTCGCGGCTGTTCACGCCGGGCCCGGAGATCAAGCAGTACGCCGACGACGTCGCCGACAAGTACGACGTACGCGGGTACATGCGGTTCAACACCGTCGTCGAGGGCGCCCGCTGGGACGAGGAGGCCGACGTCTGGCAGGTCGCCCTGGCCGGTGGTGAGACGCTCACGACGCGCTACCTGATCACGGCCACCGGGTTCCTGTCCCAGCCGAAGGTGCCCGAGATCGCTGGCATCGAGACCTTCGAGGGCAAGATCATCCACACCACCGAGTGGGAGGACGACTTCGACGCCACCGGCCGCCGCGTTGCCGTCATCGGCACCGGTGCCACCGCGGTCCAGCTCATCCCGGAGCTCGCCAAGACAGTCGCCGACCTGACCGTCTACCAACGCACCCCGATCTGGGTGGTACCCAAGATCGACCTTCGCTTCGGCGAACGCGCCAAGCGGCTATTCGCGCGAGTCCCGTTGACACAGCGTGTCATTCGCTGGCTCACCGACTCCATCTACGAGGTCATGGTCTCCGTGGCCGTCCGGCACTATGGGACGTTCAAGGGGCGGTTCAACGTCTCGGCGGCCGACCTGTCCAAGACACATCGCTTCCTGTCGATCCGCGACAAGGAGCTGCGGCGCCGGTTGACCCCGGACTACGACTTCGGTTGCAAGCGACCTACCTTCTCCAATGGCTACTACCGGGCCTTCACCAAACCGCACGTCCACCTACAGGACGCTGGTATCGAGCGCATCGAAGCGGACGGCATCGTCGGCAAGGACGGCACCAAGAACGTCATAGACACGTTGGTCCTCGCCACCGGATTCGACCTGTGGGAAGCCAACTTCCCCGCCATCGAGGTCGTCGGGCGGGATGGCCGCAATCTCGGAAAGTGGTGGCGCGACACGCGTTTCCAGGCCTATCAGGGTGTCTCGATTCCGTACTTCCCGAACTACCTGAGCCTGGCCAGCCCGTACGCGTTCCTTGGTCTGAACTTCTTCAACACCATGGAGTATCAGATGCGGCTGATGGACCGTTTGTTCACCGAGGTGAAGCGTCGGGGTGCGACGACCTTCGAGGTCACCGAAGAGGCCAACACCGTCTTCCTCGACCGGATGACCGAGCTCCTCGGCGAATCGCTGTTCACGATCGGAAACTGCGCGAGCGCCAGGTCGTACTACTTCAACCCCGCAGGCGAGCCGACGCTGTTGCGGCCGTCGTCGACGGAGACCGCACTCAAGGAAGCCTCCGAGTTCCCCCTGAGCGACTATCAGATTGCCTGATCCAAGAGGAGCGTTCGTGTCTGACCAGAAGACGTCTTACAAGAAGAAGAACTCACGCGCGGCGGCGTTCACCGGGCTGGCCATCGCCGGGACCGGCGTGTCGCACTTCACCAGCCCTGCGCTGTTCGAGGGCGTCACGAAGTCTGCGTTCCCGCGGGACACCCGCAGGCACGTCTACACCAACGGCGGCATCGAAACCGCACTCGGACTCGGCTTCAGCGCACGCAAGACGCGGCCGCTAGCAATCGTCGGCCTGATCGGCTACGGCGCATACTTGGCCGGCAACGCCCTTCGCAACCGCTAGGCGGTTTGCGGCGGTCCAGCAAATCCACAGTCACGCCTCCCCAGTTGCGGGGCGTTGTGCAGTTACCCTGCACTACGTGCCGCGTGTGACCAGAGTGACTAATGGGATTACGGGTCGTCCCGCAAGTGCTCGTTCCGGAATTGGGACGACGATCCCGACCCTGTCACGCCGCAACGTCCTCCTCGGTGTCGCCGCGTCGGCAGCCGCCATCGCCCTAGCAAAGTGCAGCACGCAGACGTCGACCCACGCAGAGGCGGCAATCCCGGCTCCACCCGCACCGCCTCCACCCCCGGAGTGGCCAGCCCTATTGCCACCCCCGCCGCCCGCGGCTCGCATGCTGTTACCAGGCGGCGGTGTGGTGAGCTCCATCCCGGGACCCGGCGATCTACTCTCCCTCACCTTGGACGACGGCGTCGACACCGACGTGGTGCGCGCCTACGGCCAACTGGCCAAGGACAGCGGAATCCGGCTCACGATGTTCGTGACCGGCGTGTTCCAGTCCTGGACCGACAACCGGGACCTCCTGCTGCCAATGGTGGAGTCCGGCCAGATTCAGCTGGGCAACCACACCTGGCTCCATCACGACCTCACCAAGATGACCGGGCCCCAGATCGCCGACGAGCTACGGCATACGGACCAGTTCATCAAGGACACCTTCGGAGCCGACGCGACGCCGTACTACCGCCCGCCCTACGGCGCGTACAACGACCTGGTCACGAAGGTGGCCGGCGACCTCGGCTACACCGTCACCACCATGTGGAACGGCAACATCGGAGACGACGCGATCCTCGCGCCGCAGGACATCATCGCCAACGCCGACAAGTACTACGTCGCCCAGAACGTCGTCATCGGCCACCTCAATCATCCCGCCGTCACGAGCATCTACCACCAGCTGCTCGACATCATCGTGAGCCGCGGCCTGCGGACCGTCACCCTCAACGACGTCTTCGACAAGCCCGAGGCAACCCGCCTCATCTCGGCCTACCCCACGTAGGCCAATACGATTACGTGGTGCCGGATCAGCCCGCGCTGGAGCGAAGGCTCGGCACCGTCGACGCCGTCACCATCGGGCTGGGCTCGATGGTGGGTGCTGGCATCTTCGTCGTCTTGGGCCCCGCGGCCGCGGCGGCCGGGACGGGACTGCTCGCCGGACTGGCCGTGGCGGCGATCGTCGCCTACTGCAACGCCACGTCATCGGCACGGCTCGCGGCGCTCTACCCGCAGTCCGGTGGCACCTACGTGTACGGACGGGAACGGCTCGGGCCGTTCTGGGGCTACACCGCCGGCTGGAGCTTCGTGGTCGGCAAGACCGCATCGTGCGCGGCGATGGCGCTGACGGTCGGGGTCTATGCCTGGCCCGAATATGCACACGCCGTCGCGGTCGCTGTCGTGGTGGCACTGACGGCGATAAACGTTGTCGGCGTGCAGAAGTCGGCGTTGCTCACCCGCGTCATCGTCGTGGTGGTGCTTGCCGTGCTCGCCGCGGTCGTGGTCGTCGTTCTCGGCGGCGGCGATCTGGACCGCTCGCGCCTGGCATTCGGCGACGACGCCAGCCTAGGTGGTGTGCTGCAGGCCGCCGGGCTACTGTTCTTCGCGTTCGCCGGATACGCACGAATCGCCACCCTCGGCGAGGAGGTACGCGAACCCGCCCGCACCATTCCCCGCGCCATCCGACTCTCACTCGGCCTGGCCCTGCTGGTGTACGCGGCGGTCGCGGTCACCGTGCTGGCCGAACTGGGTAGCGCGACGCTGGCGTCGGCAACGGCACCACTGGCCGAGGCGGTGGCCTCGGCAGGGCACCCCGAGTTCGCACCGGTGGTCCGGGTGGGCGCCGCCGTGGCCGCGCTCGGATCTCTGCTGGCACTGATCCTCGGCGTGTCCCGCACCACGCTGGCGATGGCACGCGACCGGTACCTCCCCCAGCGACTGGCGACGGTGCATCCCCGGTTCAACAGTCCGTACCTGGCCGAGATCGCGGTCGGTGTCGTGGTGGCCGTGCTCGCCGCCGTGGTCGACGTGCGCGGCGCCATCGGCTTCTCGTCGTTCGCGGTGCTGCTGTATTACGCCATCGCCAACGCCTCGGCAATGACACTGCGCGGCAAGGTGATTCCGGTGGCAGGTCTGGTGGGCTGCGTCGTGCTGGCGTTCTCACTACCGGTGTCGTCGGTGCTCACGGGCGCTGCGGTCGTGGCGATCGGCGCCGCCGCGTACGGGCTCCGCGGCATCTCACGGCTGGCGCGTTAGCCGCACATGGTGTTCAGTTCGACCTTGTGATACCCCTGACCTGGAAGCCCGTCCCGCCCGACGCCGCGGTCGTCGCACCAGATGAGCGGCTGAGCTGGCCACGCACCATCGGCATCGGCGCCCAACACGTGGTGGCCATGTTCGGCGCTACGTTCCTGGTGCCGGTGCTGACCGGCTTCCCGCCCACCACGACGCTGCTCTTCTCCGGTGTCGGCACGGTGCTGTTCCTGATCATCACCGGCAACCGGCTGCCGAGCTACCTCGGATCGAGCTTCTCGGTGATCGCCCCGGTGACGGCGGCGGTGGCGTCGAACGGAACCGGCAGCGCGCTCGGCGGTTTGGTGGCGGTCGGCGTGCTGCTGATCATCATCGGGGCCGTCGTGCACCTCGTCGGCACCCATTGGCTGGACCTGACCCTGCCGCCCGTGGTGACGGGAGCCATCGTCGCGCTGATCGGTTTCAACCTGGCGCCTGCCGCGAAGAACAACTTCGAGAAGGGCCCGCTGGTCGGCATGGTCACCCTGGTGCTGCTCGTCGCGGCACTGGCATTCTTCCGCGGCATCATCGGGCGGCTCGCGATCTTCGTGGCCGTCGTCCTCGGTTACCTGTTGGCGCTCGCGCTCGGTGACGTCGACACCGCGGCGATCGCGGCGGCGCCCTGGCTCGGCCTTCCGGAGTTCCAGGCGCCGACGTTCACCTGGTCGGTGCTGCCGTTGTTCCTGCCCGCCGTCATCGCGCTGATCGCCGAGAACATCGGGCACGTCAAGTCGGTCGGCCAGATGACGGCCACCGACACCGATCCGCTGATCGGCCGCGCGCTGGCCGCCGACGGGGTGGCCACGGTACTGGCCGGCGTCGGCGGTGGCTCGGCCACCACCACCTACGCCGAGAACATCGGCGTCATGGCCGCCACGCGGGTGTACTCCACCGCGGCGTACTGGGTCGCTGCGGCGGTGGCCATCGGGTTGTCGCTGTGCCCCAAGGTTGGGGCGACGATCTCCGCGATCCCGCCTGGCGTCCTCGGCGGTGCCACGGTCGTGTTGTACGGCCTGGTTGGCGTCCTCGGCGTGCGCATCTGGCTGACCAATCACGTCGACTTCAGCCAGCCCATCAACCAGATGACCGCCGCCATCCCATTGATCATCGGCATCGCCGACTTCACTTGGCACGCAGGGTCTTTGATCTTCACCGGCATCGCGCTCGGCTCGATCGCGGCGCTCGTCGTCTACCACGGTATGCGGCTGCTGGGCTGGCGAACACGAACGGCGCAGGAGGAGCCCGCCGAGCCCGTGGTGGGACCGGGCGCACCATGAGCAGGCCTGTTAGCATCGGACTACCCGAGTTCAACACGAGACGTCAGGCCGCTCAGGCAGGGAAACGGACACCTCCGGGACAGTGATCCGTGTCGCCCGAGAGGAATTTCCATGAGCGAGTTTCGAGTACCAGCCGTCGACATCAGCCCGTATGTCGCCCACGGCACCCCTGACGAGAAGGCCGCCGCTGCCGCGGCGATCGACATCGCTTGCCGCGAAGTGGGTTTCATCCAGATCCACGGGCACGGCGTCGATCCGGCCGTCAGTTCGGGTCTGGCCGAGGCGATGGATGCGTTCTTCACGCTGCCGATGGACGACAAGAAGTCGTGGCGCCGCCCCGCGTCGGAGAACCGCGGCTACACGCCGCCGAACTCGGAGTCGCTGAGCCTGAGCCTCGGCGTCGAATCGGCCAGCCGGATGAACGACTTCTTCGAGGCCTACAACGTCGGCCGGTCGCTCGACGACTACCCCGACATGCCGGACGACGTCGCGCAGCACTATGCGACGAACACCTGGCCCGCGGTCGACGGTTTCGAGGGCAAGGTGAGCGCGTACTTCACCGAAGCGGAACGCGTCGCGGTCACAATGACACAGATCTTCGCCGACGCCCTGAACCTGCCGAGCGGTTTCTTCAGCGCTCTGACCGACCACTCGATCAACGTGCTGCGGATGAACAACTACGCGCTGCCCGCGGGCACCGACGTCCGACTCGACGGCGACCTGACCGGAATGGGCGAGCACACCGACTACGGCGTCGTCACCGTCTTGTGGGCCGACCAGGTGGACGGTCTGCAAGTCCTTGGGAGCGAAGGGATTTGGCACGACGTGAGCCCCGAGGACGGCGCGCTATTGATCAACCTCGGGGATCTCACGGCACGGCTCACCAACGAGCGCTGGATGTCGACGCTGCACCGCGTCAAGCCACCCGTCGTCGATGGCACCATTCGGCGCCGCCGGTCTGCGGCGCTCTTCCACGATGCCAACGCCGACGCGGTGATCGGTCCGCTCGATTCGTGCGTCGACGACGACCACCCGGCGCTGTACACCCCGGTCACCGTGGACGAGCACGTCCGGGCCAAGCTGGCCGGCTCGCGGGTCGGGGTCCGCAACGAGGCCGCCGAACGTGAGAGTGCGCGCGTGCTGGAGTCTCGGCGATAGCGAAAGCTGTTGCCCCGGGCATGTTCCTGATTGACATCAGGTCTTCGGCGTAATCGATGTGTTCGTCGGGGCGCTGACCACCGCGACCAGGACGGTGTCAACTGAGCTGTCGCCGACCTGTTTGGCAGCAATTTCCCTGCAAATTCACAGGTTTGGGTTGGGTAGACTTTTCTCCGAGGTTGCTGCGGGGAGGATCGGGCCATGACCGGGACGGGTATGGAAGTCGATTCGACGCATCTGCATGCCGGTGCGGACCGGTGCGCCGATGCAGCCTGGACAGCGCAGGCCGCGGCGGGAAAGCTCGCGGGGAAGGAGCCGATGGCTGGGATGTTCGGCGATTTCGCCGAAGCCCACGCATTTCATGGGGCCATCTCGGCGGCAAATCAGGATCACATTGAGCAGCTACGTGCTCATCACCGTGCTCTGACCGACATCAGCGACAAGAGCCATTACGGGGCAGACAGATTCACCGCACAAGATGCTTCGGCCGCCGACTCCCTGCGGGCCGCCGAATCGGGTTTCGACGCGCTCTAATGCCCCCGCCCTTGGGTTTGATCAATCTCTCCGACAGCGACTTGATTGCGGCTGCCGGCGGGGACCCGTGGAAGATCAACGACGAACTGCAGGCCGGGGACGCCAGCGCAATCAACGCCCAGGCTGACGCGTTTCATGCTGCGGCGGGTTCTGCCACCGAAGTCGAGAATGACTTCCAGTCGGCCAAACAGCGCTTTGAGCAGGGTTGGCGACACAACGGTGTTGAGCATCCGATCACCGAGTCGGCCGAGGTCACGCGCGCGACCACGACACTGCACCTGCAGAAGTCCCAACTCGCCAAGATAGCACTGGATTTGGAGACAGTGGCCACAGCACTGGCGACGGCGCAACGCACCTGCGACGCCGACATCGCCGCACTGGACAACTTTTTGCACGGGGCCGACGACGCGATCGGCGCCGCCAAAGCCGCCAAGCAGGACACCCAGGCTATGCGCGACGCGGCGGTCGCAACGGTGCGAATCACCCTTGGTGAGGTGCAGGCCAGTCGTGACGGCTATGTGAACGCCATGGCGGCCGCCGAGTCAGCGATGGCGACGGTGACAGGCGAGGCCCCTCAAGTTCCGGGCGGCGCACCGGCCGAGGCCGGCCAACCCGGCGAGGGTTCTGGACCAACCGTGACAAAGGGGGACGTGGCAATCGGTGCCGCCGGTGCGGTGGCGGGCGGTACCGCGGACGGTGTGCGTCAGGCGACAACCAATTTGATCAACGAGTCCCCCGGTACGGGTCCTGGTAAGGCTGACCCTGCCTTGTTGAAGTGGTTGGAGGATCCGAAGATCGGTGGCGTCGATCTGACAGGATTCTCCCGAATCGGCGGGGTAGTCGCTGCGGTCAGCGCAGTACCCTCCGTAATGTCCGACATCCATGACGGCAACTCGGTGCCCGAGGCCGTCACCCGGGAGGCTGCCGGTGCCGGTGCCGGACTCTGGGCGGGTGGCGTAGCTGGCGGTTTTCTTGCGGACGTGGTCGCTGGCGGAACGATCGGTTCGGTCATACCGGGTGCGGGGACTGCGGTCGGTGTGGTGGCGGGAGCCGTCGTGGGAGCGGGCGCCGCCTTGGGAGCATCCAAGCTGGTCGAATGGGCCTGGGATCCTGTCACGGATGCGCTGAGTACCGCGGCGGACAGCGGGGAATCGCTACTAGGTTTCGGGTAGGCCGTGGACGATGCGATTCGATGAGTTCGTAGAGGGGCATGGTGTCGCTGTGTCCCCGGTCGATGAGTTTGCCGGGTTTGTGGTGGAGGTCGGGATACCGGAAGACTGGGATCCCTTCGATTCCGCTCCTGGTATGCGGGTGTGGATCTGGCGCAGCGACCCACGCATCCACGAGTTCTGCGCCAACGCGGTGTTGACGATGCATCGCGTCGAGGCTGTACTGGACCTCGGTGATGTATTCGCCATGCTGGTCGACCAACAGCTGCAGTCGGTGCCGGGCAGTCATGAAGTGCACCGCGAACTCGCTGCAGCCACCGAGGGCGTCGGCGTAGTGGGGGCACTCGCAATGCACATCACTCGTGAACTCGGCACCATCGCCAGCGAGTCGCGATCCCGGATCATCACGGCTGAACAGGAGACGCTCATCGCGCAACTGACAGTGACCGCGCTCCACGATTCACCGGTGGACCGGGCAGACGTCTGGCTGACCGTGCGAACGGGCGCGTCGGCAGGGCCAGTGTCCGTGGGTCACCGCCGGGCATCCCGCTAGCCGGAACACAAGGACGGTCACTGATGGCAGATCGCGGGGCGAAAGCCCGTTGGGGGCGGGTGCTTCGATACGCCTTCGCTGGCTTCCTCTTGCTGTTTACGGTGGTGGCAGCGCTGACCGGAGTCCGGTGGTACTGGTCTCTTATCGGAGTCTGCACCGTGTCCCTCCTCATCCTCGGCAGGCGGCGGATCTTTCGGCCGGGAGTTACCAGGACGGCCGACGAAATCGTCTGCCGCTACATTCCGTGGTACGAGGGAAACGCGTACTTCTTGAACATTGGGCTCCCGCTGATGGGAGTCGCCATGGTTGCCGCTGGGTTCACACCCGGCAACCCGGCGTGGCTTCGGTACGGCGGCTACATCCTCTTGGGCCTGATCCCATTAATCGTGTTCAGCGTCGTGAGCATGTGGCGCCGATGCTCGTTGCGCATCTCCCCGTCAGCGTTGACGGTGCGTTTGGCCTCGCTGAAGGATGGACCGATCGAAATCCGTCGTGAACACGTCAAGTCAATCACGCCAAAGATGGTTCCGAATTCGGCGAACGGCGTCCCATCGCTACAAGTCGAGATCGCCTACCAGACAGCGGATTCGAGTGGCGACGCGACCAAGACCGTACTGCTGGGCCTGCAGCTGACCGTTGTACCGGACAACCTCCTCAACGCTCTCATAGCTTGGAGAGACGCCACCCACGACAACCCGAGCGAACTGTTGGATCGAATCGAGCGAATTCTTCTAGGCCGCTCAATGGCTGGCGTGTAACCGCGTCACGCGAGATCTACGCGCCCTCCGGCACCACCGCCGAACGCGAGAGCGCATGAGTAGCGGGTCCCGGAGATAGCGAAAGCTATTACCCCGCAGACATATTCCTGATCGGCCGACGTTAGAAGGGTGGTGGATGGATTCGTGGTCCTCGGGGAAGGTGTCGAGGTAGGACAGGTATTCGTCGGGAATGTGGGCGGTGGCCTGGGTGTGGTGCTGGCCCGGCGTTCCGCGGCGATAGTCGCGGGCCGGAAACTGTCGCCGGGTCCGGGCCCGTCGCGGCATCGTAGCGGTCTTGTAGACATACGCGACAGGCCGCACCTCGGCGGTGACCGGTGCGGTTGGGGCGCACAGGCCGCAGAAGATCAACACGCTCCCACGATGGGTGACGTAGTGACGCGGCGCTCCCGGCCCGTGAGTCCAGATGACCGAGCCGTCACGCAGCTGTTTGGCGCCAACCCTAGAGCGTCCTGGCCAAAATGATGACACCCAATTGTTGAAGCCCTTGAACAGCGTAAACGTCGGTCGACGCGCTCCCCCGGGACTTAGACTTCTGCGGTGTTCTCGGAGACGCGCTATGCGATGAACGGGGAATTGCGCGTCGCCTATCGCGCTTCGCGTGAAGGCCCTCGCGACATCGTGATGGTCCCAAACTGGTTCAACTGTTGCGAAATCTTCCCCGAGCTACCGGCGATTCAGGGGTGGGTTGAGGCGATGACATCCCTGGGTCGGTTGATCTTCTTCGATCAGCCGGGCACGGGTGCGTCCGATCCGGTCTCGACGGGTGCGTTGCCAACGTTGGAGCAGTGGGCCGACAGCATCACCGCCGTGTTGGACGATCTCGGGAGTCGCGAAGCGGTTCTCGTCGCGCCGAACGCTGCGTTCGCGCCCGCGGCGCTGTTCGCGGCCAGCCATCCGTCTCGCACCACGGCGCTGGTCGGGCTCGAGGTCTATGCCGATCCGATGGCTGAGCCATTCAATGGGGTTACTCCGGAGGAGTTCTTCGATGCCATGGTCGCCGTGTGGGGAACGGGGGAGTTCGAACATGTGTCGAATCCCGACATGCCGTGGAACGAGGAGATACGGGCAACGTGGGCGCGATATGAACGCCTGTCGGCGAGCCCACGGACCGTTGCTCTGATGATGCCGGTGGTGTCCGAATTGGACATTCGGGCGCTGCTTCCGACCGTTCGCGTGCCAACCCTCGTCGTCCAGTACACGAACGACTCACTCGTCCCACCCGCTAATGGCAAGTACGTCGCCGATCACATCCCGGGCGCGAAGTACGTTGAGCTGCCGGGGCGCAACATCTACCACATCGTCGAACCCTGGCGCGAATCCTTCCAGCACGTCGCTGAGTTCCTCACCGGCGAGCAGGCAGACGTGGCCGATGATCGGGTTCTCGCTACGGTCCTCTTCACCGACATCGTGGACTCGACGCGCCGAGCGGCGGAGATCGGCGACCGTGACTGGCGCGCGTTGCTTGATGCGCACGACGCAGTCGTCCGGTCGCAGCTCGCCCGTTTTCGGGGCCGTGAGGTGAACACGTCGGGTGATGGCTTCCTAGCGACGTTCGACGGCCCGCAGCGGGCGATCCGCTGCGCCATGGCAATTCGCGACGCCGTTCAAGCCCTCGGCATCCAGGTGCGCGCCGGACTGCACACCGGCGAGTGCGAAATCCGCGGCGACGACATCGGCGGCATCGCCGTGCACATCGGCGCACGCGTAAGCGCACTGGCAGGGCCGAACGACGTGCTGGTGTCCAGCACGCTGCGCGACCTCGTGATCGGATCAGGGCTCGAGTTCGAGGATCGCGGCTCTCACCAACTCAAGGGCGTGCCCGGAGAGTGGCATCTCGTCGCCGTCGCATCCACGTAGTGGCTGGCTTCGGCCAAAGTCATGCCGCCTGTCGTAAGCGCTTGTACACCTGGCGGTTTCGGAACGCCACTTCATGTTGCTGCCAAGTCACGGACAGAGCAACCACCTTCAGCGGCTGGGTGGCCGCTGAAGGTGGTCCGACGGTCGAGCACTACAGATCGGTCACCCCGAAATGTTCGAAGAGGTCGGTGGCCGGCCAATTCCCCGCGTCGCGGATCGCGTGCAGCTCGTGCGACACCCAGTCCAGTTGGGCCCCACCGAATCCGTCGCCTTCGGTGTTCGTCGCCAACAGCACGCCGAACGCCATCCCGTCCTCCATGACCCCAGACATCGATTCGGCACCGCCCGTCCCACCGTTGTGCATGTAGTAGGTGTGGCCGTCGACCTCGGCCGTGTTCCACCCGCGGAGGTTCGTCCCGTTCGTGCCAGGCAAGTGCTGCCAAGCGGGTTTGAAGCTCCACATGTCCTTCAGCCCATCTTTGGTCAACAGCTCGGGCCCCTGCGCGCCACGCTTGAACGACGAGCAGAACCGGGTGATGTCGATGATGGACATGGCCAGCGCCCCGTGGGCATCGAAGGTGTGCCCATCGCCCTCGTAGGCGGGATACACCAAGGGCCGCGGGGCCCCTGGCGCGGGATTGACGTGGGCCCAGGCGTCGATGGGTGTCGGGCGCGCGGTGTGATAGAGGAGCTCGCCGTTCTCGCCGGGTTTGACGCTGCCGATTTGAATGCGCTGCGCGGGCACGCCGAGCGGGCCGAAGATGCTGTCGCGCACGAACGTTAGATACGGGACGCCGGTGACGGCCTCGAGCACGCGCCCCAGGACGACGAAGGCCATGTTTGCGTAGGCGCACAGCTCCCCGGGCTTGACCGTGCCGTCGAACGCGTCGGCGTCGCGCTGTGCCATGTAGGACATCGACTGCGCCTTCGTGATCGGATGGTGCACCGTCGCACCGGGAATGGTGGCCTTGATCAGCGCATCGATCTCCGGATCACTCTGGTTGGCACCGAATCCGCCGAAGCCCGTCACCATGCTGAGCAGGTGGTCCAGCGTCAGCTTGTGGAAGCGCGGGTCTGAGGGCTCGTCGCCGGTGAAATTCCTCCACGGCGTCGACGACCCCTTCAGGATGTCGTACACCTTCGTGTTCACGCCGTCCGGTTGGAAGGCCGGGTGCAGATTCTGGACGAGCAACATGATCGCCGTGGCCGTGATCGCCTTTGTGGTGGAGCCGATCTCGCAGAGGTCGATCGCCTTGGCGGTCGGGAAGTCGTCCTCGGCCCATGTGTAGGCGCGCCCATACCCGAGGCGGCCCTTGTCGGCGGCGGCGAACTGCATCACGCGGATCCCGCGCTGCACCATGAAGTCCTTCATGTAATCGTCGATCGCGCTGAACGGGTTCGCTACACCCGTGCCGAACGGGTTGGCGGACTTGCGGAACGTCCAGTCCGGAAGCTTGGCGTCCGGCTTGGCGAAGACGACGTCGTACACACTCACGCCACCCATCTCGCCGGCGCTGATCCGCAACGGCACATTGCCCTTCTTCTCCTCGGCCGCGATCCGGTCTGCCGTGTCGTGCGCGACCATTCCGAAGGTGTGAACCTGGTCGAAAGCCGGGTCGTCCCAGAGCATGATCCGCTGTGGCGGGTCGCTGACCAGAAACGTGTTCAGCAAGCGTGCACGGTGTGGCCGCATGACTTGCACCGCCTCGTTCAGACGATCCTGGCGGTCGACCTCGAACCACTGCAGCGGAGCCCGCTGCGGGTCGCTCGGCATCCACAGAGCCCGGACGTACGTATCGGCGCCCTGCCGCACGGCGATCAGGCCGGCGCACGAGTTGCCTGCCCGCATCTTGATACCCGCCTCGCCGTTGTCGGCGAGCAGATCCCCAGGATCGAACCAGAGCTTCGTCCACGGCCCGACGACCGAGGCCTTGGTGCCAGGCTCGAACACGACCAGGACGCGGCACACCGACCGCGAGTCCCCGACCCCCGTGACGAGGGTCGGGTGGGTGCCCTTCTTGGCAGCGTCCGCGATCACGTGATCGAGCTTCGCGATGTCACAAATGGCGACGGTTTGCACTGGACCCGATGCCTGAACCCATACGGCGGCGAAGCTCGGGTCGGTGGCCGCGCCATGCATGGAAATGGACCGCAACCTCCAGCCGTGCCCGAGTTTTGCATTCTGCTCGGCCTTTTGCAGCTGCTCGTTCTTCGATAGATACCAATCGATCATCATGTCCCCCCAGGGAATTAAGTGCTGCACCTGCTCACTGAGCGCGGCAACCAGCACTTGCATTGATTGGAGGGGAATCACTCTGCGATTCCCCAACGGCGACCGCCGAACCACTGCCTCGCTGACGACGTCCAGCCATGTCGAGGTCTCCTTGGTTCGTCCCCGTACCGGAGCGCTGACTGCTCTGGTAGGCGTTGACGCTATTGGTGCAAGGTCCGCGCAGAATCAGGTGTTTCCCCATGGTTGACGCACGGCGCGGGCGTCAATGGCCAGGCCTAGGCGCTGGGCGGGAATCCCGGTTTGGGTTTGCCCATACGACGGCCGAGTTCGGCCCGCGAGCGGATACCGAGCTTGCGGTAGATGCGGGACAGGTTGGCATCTACCGTTTTTGGGCTGATGAACAGTGCTGCGGCGACGTCGCGGTTGGTCATGCCCGAGGCCGCCAACTCGGCGACCCGCTGTTCGGCCGGAGTTAGCCCGGTGGCCTGGCGTGGCACGACGACGCAGCGCGCCAACTCGGCGCGGACCCGCTCGGCCCACAGCGGGATCCCCATCTCCTCGAATGCGGCCAGGGCGTCGCGCAACGTTTCGGCGGCAGCATCCTTGCGGCGTTGGCGACGCTGAATCTGGCCGAGCAGCAGCTGGGTTCGGGCGCGCTCGAAGGGCATCGGCAACCGCTCGTGTTCGGCCATCGCCTGCCATGCGGCCAGGCCGGCGGCGTCGAGGTCGCCGCGGGCGGCCTCCAGCATGGCCCGGCCGCGTGCTCCGATGGCTAGCATCCAGGCGCGATCGAGCCTGCGGCCGTTGCGTTCCAACCGCTCGATCAGCAGTTCGGCCTCCGCGTGCCGATCGAGCTGGATCATCGCCTCGATGGCGTCGGGCACGAACGCGGCGACGATGACCTCCGTCGCGTCCGGCGCCGCCTCCAGGCTTGATACCAGCGATTCCAGGGCGGTCAGTGCCGCGGGGTAGTTGCCCAGCGACACCTCAAGAAAACCGAGAATCGCGACCGGCCATTCTGCCAGCCTGTTCGAGCTGCTGCGCAGGCCAGCCGCGAGCGCCTTGGTGGCGTCGCCACGCGCCTGGTCGACGCGGCCGGCATAGGCGGCCACCGCAGCCCGGATCGTGAGGGCCACGCACATCGGCATGTCGCCGCCGAGCTGGCCCGCGCTTTCCATGGTGTCCTCGGCAACCTCGGTGGCCGCGGTAAAGTCCCCCCGCCAGATCTCGATCAGAGCGGAATGGAACCCGATGAAGATCAGTTCGCTCTCTTCACCATGCTCAAGGCAGCGCCGCCGGATGGCCAGCATCTCGTCGTGGGCCTGCTCGAGCTGCCCGGTCCAGGCCAGCAGCAGGGCGTTGTGGACGCTCGGCCGGAACGGCAAGGGGATGGGCGCCTCGGGCTGCTCCAACTCGAGCGCGTGTCGCAGGCTTGGCTCATCAACGGCGTGGCCATACATCGTGCGCAACATGACCCGCAAACCGAGCGCATGACTCAGCAAGTGCGGCTGCCCAAGCCGCCCGGCATCGGTTACCGCGTTCTCGACGCTTTCCAGGCAGGCAGCGTGCTGACCCGTGTTACCCCGGGCCCACGACAACGTAAGCAACATCTGCACCCGTAGCGCCAGATCACTTCCGGTCTCGTCGAGCCCGCGCTCCAGCAGGCCGGCAGCTTCGAGGAAGCTGTCGTCGGACAACCGCACGAGGGCCAGCAGGCACAACGCCGCCGCCAGCAACGCCCCGGATTTCAGGCCCGTGACGGTCCTCTCCAGTATCGCCCGAGCCCGCGCAGGATCGCCTGCGTCGAAATGGTAACTCGCCGAACGGATCCGGCGCTGCGGGGTGTCACCGCCGAGTCCT
>Ga0193716_1000639_pt1 | contig 21171 bp, 17 predicted proteins | sample U2c1metaG_FD_145901 | JGI IMG/M metagenome (GOLD analysis project Ga0193716, IMG submission 145901) | Soil microbial communities from a riparian zone of the East river system, Colorado, United States - U2c1 | ecosystem: Environmental > Terrestrial > Soil > Riparian zone | place: USA: East River...
GCGAGATGCACCACCCTGATATCGATGCTGATCCTCACCGTCGTGTATCTCGCCGCATGTTTGATCTTTGGCGTGCGCATCGCGGGAAGCGTGCCCGGCTTCATCATGGTGGCAATTGCCTTCTCGCTGCTTGCGGCCACGACCGGGCTCATGATTTCCGCGCTCGGCCGCTCAGTGGGCGCGACCCGCGGAGTTGCCATGTTTTCGGTGCTCATTCTGGTCATGTTGGGCGGCGCCTGGGTGCCTTCCTTCCTGTTTCCGGAATGGCTGCAGTATGCGACCGAGTTTGTGCCCACCCGCTGGGCCGTCGACGGGTTCGATCAGATGACCTGGCGCGGCCTGCCGCTCGAATCCGCCTTCCTGCCCACAGCCATCCTGCTGGGCTGGTCCGCGCTGTTTGCCTTGATCGCCGTCTGGCGGTTCGATTGGCAGGACGATTGACGGGGGGCTTGGTCCCGAAGCGCTACGTTGCTAGGATGCTGCGCTGATTCCAAGAGGGCGAGCGGTGTTCATCAAGCTGTGTGTGTCGAGCGCGTGTTTTTTCCTCACTGCATCATCGTTGGCCGCCGTCGTAACGCCGAAAGCCGCCTCCACCGCGGAAGCCATTACGATCAATCGCATTGCCGATGTGGGCTTCAATCACAGCGAAGTGGTCGACACGGCGTCCTATCTGGCTGATGAGATAGGCGGACGCATGACCAACTCCCCGGCGATGCGCAAAGCCGAACGGTGGACGCAGGACAAGTTCAAGAGCTGGGGTTTGAAGGATGTCAGGACCGAAGCCTTCGATTTCGGCCGAGGTTGGTGGATCGAGTCCTCGCATGTGCGAATGATGGTGCCCCGGCCCTTGGAGTTGCGCGCCATTCCGCTTGCGTGGACGCCCGCCACCAACGGGGTGCTGTCCGCGCCCGTGATCGTTGCGCCCATGGTTAGTGAAACCGATTTCGCCGAGTGGAAAGGAAAATTGGCCGGCAAGATCGTGCTGGTCACGTGGCCGGCGCCGCCGAAGGACGACGGCGATGCGCCGTTTCAGCGGCTCGCCGACGCCGATGTGGCCAAGCTGGATAAATACCAGCAACCGACATTTGACCCTGCCGAACGGAAGAAGCGCATCGAGCGGTTTCACTTCAGGCCCAATTTAGACGCGTTTTTGGCGCAGGAAGGCGCCGTCGCGCTGGTGCAGATGTCGCGCACCGAAGGCCGGCTGGTGCACGGCGAGGGTTACGGGTATCGCGTCGGCAAAACTCCCAAGCTCCCGGGCGTCGAACTCGCGGCCGAAGACTATCGAAGACTTGCGCGGCTCGCCAAGCGCGGTGAGGTGCGGCTGGAAATCGACAGCCGCGTGCATTTCGAAGATGCGGATCACAACGCCTACAATGTTTTCGCGGAGATTCCAGGCGATGACCCGCATGCAGGCTATGTCATGGCGGGCGCGCATCTCGATAGTTGGGTTGCCGGCGATGGCGCCGCCGACAACGGCGCCGGCAGCGCAGTCGTCATGGAAGCTGCGCGCATTCTGGCGAACCTCGGCGTGCGGCCAAAGCGCACCATTCGTTTTGCCTTGTGGGCCGGCGAGGAAGAAGGACTATTGGGTTCGGCCGCCTTTGTCGAGAATCACCTGGCTCATCGCCCATTGCCCACCGATCCGGCTGAAGCCGATCTGCCGCCGTTTTTCTTGACGGATTCGTATCCGGTGCAGACCCTGCCGGGCTTTGCCGAACTCGCGGGCTATTTCAATATCGACAACGGCTCCGGCAAGATTCGCGGCATCTATACCGAAGGCAATTTTGCCGTGGTCTCAATCTTGCACGAATGGCTGGCTCCCTTTGCCAGCCTCGGCGCGAGCACCGTGGTGGCGGAGCCGACGGGAGGCACCGATCACGTGTTCTTGAGCCGTCTTGGCCTGCCGGCGTTCCAATTCATACAAGACCCTTTGGATTACGAGACGCGGGTTCATCACACGGACCTCGACACGTTTGATCACCTGCGGCCGCAGGACCTGCGGCAAGCGGCTGTGGTGTTGGCGACGGTTCTTCTGGCCGCCGCAAATAACGACAAGGCTCTGCCGCGTAAAACGCTGCCCACGCAACCGGCGGTGACCGACCCATTCCAGTATCCGGACCCGGCGAAGAAATAGGGAAGCAGGCCTAGCCTGTCAGTCAGGCTCCTAGGCCTGCTTCAATCGGCCGCGGCGAAAATCAGCGATGATTTCGCGCGCGGCGTTGTGGCCGGGCGCGCCCGTCACGCCGCCGCCGGGGTGCGTGCCCGACCCGCACATGTACAACCCTTTCAATGGGCCGCGATAATCGCCATGCCCCAACATCGGCCGCGCTGAGAACAGTTGATCCAGGCTCAAGGCGCCATGGAAAATGTCGCCGCCGATGAGCCCGAACGTGCGCTCGAGATCGAGCGGACTCATGATCTGCCGGCCCAGCACGGAACCTTTGAAATTCGGTGCGTGCGTGTTGACCAGATCGATCATCACGTCCGCGACCTCTTCGCGATGCGCATCCCAGGACGCTTCATTCGGCAGCACCGGCGCGACGTGCTGGCAGAAGAGGCTGGCCACATGCCGGCCCGGAGGTGCAAGGCTGTCATCCAGAGTCGACGGTATGAGCATCTCGACGATGGGGCGCTTGGACCATCCACCGGCCTTGGCATCGAGATAAGCTTGGTCCATATACGCAAGACTGGGCGCCATAATGATGCCGGCCGTGTGATGATCGGCCGCCGCGCGCCCCGGCAACGCCTTGAAGTCGGGCAACTCCGATAGCGCGACGTTCATGCGAAAGGTTCCTGAGCCGCAGCGCCAGCGGCTGATGCGCTCGCGGAAATCCTGCGGCAAGGCCGCCGCATCGATGAGCGATCCGTAAAGCAACTTTGGATTCAAATTCGACACGACGCTGCGTGCCCGAATCGCCTCGCCTTTTTCGGTGACGACGCCCACTGCGCGGCCGGCTTCAACGAGGATTTCGCGCACCGGGCTCGCGACCCGAATATCGACGCCACGCTCTGCCGCCGCCTTGGCCATCGCCTGTGTAATGGCGCCCATGCCGCCGATCGCGTGACCCCAAGCACCTTTCTTGCCATTGACCTCACCGAACACATGGTGCAGCAGGACGTACGCAGACCCGGCCGCGTACGGACTGGCAAAGTTGCCGACGACGCCGTCGAATCCATAGGCAGCTTTGATGGGCGCGCTCTCGAACCAGGCGTCCAGATAGTCGCCGGCGGACTTCACGAACAAGTCCAGCAGCTCGCGCCGCATCGGCAGATCCAATTTGGCGATTCGCTTGCCCAGGCGTGCGCTGCGCAGCAGTTCCGGCAGGGCGTCCAGCCAGCTGCCGGCGGTGACATTCGGCGGCGTTTCCAGCACCAAATCGCGCAGCACGTCGGCAATCACTTCCAGGCGCGCGCCGTACGCACTCAAGGCCGAGGCATCGCGCGCGGAAAACTTGGCCACTTCCCTGGCGGTCTGGTCCGCGCCGACCTTCAAATAGCTGGTCTCGTCCAAGGGAAGGAAGTTCGCCAGCTTCCGCTCGACGATACGCAGGCCGTGACGCGGTAAATCAAGGTCTCGAATGACTTTTGGGTTGAGCAGCGACACGGTGTAGGCGGCCACCGAATTGCGAAAGCCCGGATGAAATTCTTCGGTTACCGCGGCGCCGCCGACGACATTGCGCCGTTCGAGTACCGTGACTTTGAGTCCCGCCGCGGCCAGATACGCGGCGCACACCAGTCCGTTGTGACCTCCGCCGACAATCACGGCGTCGCGGGCCGACTCAGCCACCGTGCGTTCCCGGCGGATCGCCGGCGGTTCGCCAGCCGGCGCTCGGTGCGCATGCGAGCCGGCTCTCCGGAATGAGTTCGCGCATGCGGCGCGCAAAACTTCGCAGCGCTACTTCGTTGTTTCCCAGCGGCCCCGGACTGTAGCTGCGCGAGCCCATGCCGGCCTGCACCCGTTCGATCAACGCCTTGTCTTCCAAGCTGACTCTGCGGTTGATGCGCCAATTCAAATAGCGCGCCGCGCGCATTTCGCGCCGCTCATCCGGGTGCGCATAGGCAATCTCGCGCACCAAAGTTTCGGTGGGCGATATCGGAATCATTTGCATGAAGTCGACTTGGTCCGGATAGAGGTCGAACGCCACATTGGGCCACAATTTGAAGTAGGTCCATAACCGCTGCCGATTTTCGGGCAGGTGAGGCGATTTGGGCAGTACCGTTTGGTACATGCGCTCGGAAAGCTGCGAGGAAGGCGTGTCGCGAAGATGGCCCCACATCTTGTCCACCCAGTGCTCTGCCTCCACGCCGTAGGTTTGACCGAACAAGCGCGACAAACCCGGATGCGCCACCGCAATATGCATCGCATCCGAATAATTGTCCGTTACATTCTTCCAATTCACATGGCGTACGCGCATCGTCACGCGTCCGAGCGGCTCGAGTTCCTCGAGGCGGTACAACGCCAGCTCGTTCTGATACGGCGCCAGCATGTCGGCGACGCTAGGCAAGCCCGGCTTCAGGCGAACGAAAACGAAGCCTTTGTGGACCTCGGATTCGACCGCCTTGAGGCCGAAGTTCGCGAGGGAAAAATCGACAAACTCCTTGCGGTGCGGCACGGCGCTGAGCGTTCCATCGAGATCGTACGTCCATGCGTGATAGGGGCAGACTATCCGGCCGGGACAATGTCCGGAGCCGCCGTCGACGAGCCGCGCTGCGCGGTGCCGGCAGACATTGAAAAACGCTTTGACACCGGCATCGCGCCCGCGCACCGCGACGATGGGCTCCCCGAGAAAATCCAGCGTGTGGTAGTCGCCAGGATTCGGGATGTCGTTGAGGTGGCAAACGACCTGCCACGACGCGGCGAACACCTGCTCTTTTTCCGCGCGCAGGAAATCAGCGTCCCGGTATATCCATCCGGGCAGACTGAAGTCTTCGTCCAATGCCGCGCGTCTTGCGTCCATTACAGGTCTTCACAGCCATTGTTGAACGATAGTATAACAAGATGGACTGTTAAGTTTTGTGGTGTTTGTCGCGCAAAATTCGCGGAAAGGCCCCGGCGCACAGGGCGTTCACCCAATCCTCGCAAATACCGATCGCCTCGCTGGGTTTGAAGGTCTCGGAGCTCAGGCTCAGTTCGACCCAAAGACCGTCGAGCAATGCGCTCAGGGCAATCGCGGCGGAGCGCAGCTTCAATTTGGGCGCCGCGCCGGATTTGACCAGTTCGCCCAGCAGTTTCTCCAGGATGGACCGGTACTGGCCATAGGTCCGATCGTGAACGGCGCGAATTTCAGCCGAGTGCGCGACCATGCTCCAGAACACCACCCACACGTTGAACAGATGCGGATCGAGAAGCTCGGGTGCGAATGATGCGCGGAAAAAATCGCTCAAGCGCTTGCGCGGCGACGCCGTCCGATTTTGTGCGCGGGCTCGCAGCGAGTCCTGCAGCGACAATGCCAGGGTCTCGTAAGATTCCGCGATCAATCCGGACTTGCTCGGAAAGTGGTGGTTGATCAGCCCGATGGAGACGCCTGCCGCGGCACTGATGCGGCGTACCGAAGCGCCGTCATGGCCGTACTTTTTCAAACAGCGAAGAGTCGCCTCAACGAGTGCTTCGCGGCGTACCGCCGGGGTCGCACGACGAAATTTCGGCACGTGCCGCTTTGTCTTCATAACGCGCGCTAGGCGGCGCGATACGCCCGATAGTCCAATCCAAGCGCACTGGCCACGGCTTCGTGCGTCAACTGGCCGGCATGCACGTTGAGTCCTTGAGCCAATCCAACGTCCTTGGAGATCGCCGCCCGCCAGCCGTGATCCGCCAACGCCTTGACGTACGGCAAAGTCGCATTGGTGAGAGCAAACGTGGAGGTTCTCGGCACCGCCCCCGGCATGTTAGTGACCGCATAATGGATGACGCCGTCGAGCACATAAGTGGGCTCGGCGTGGGTCGTGGGATGGCTGGTCTCGAAGCAGCCGCCCTGATCGATTGCAATATCGACCAGCACGGCCCCCGGTTTCATGGTTTTGACCATGGCCCGAGTCACGAGTTTCGGAGCGGCGGCGCCCGCGATGAGGACGGCGCCGATCACGAGGTCAGCATCGCGCACCAGCTCTTCAATGGCGTGCGCGGTCGAATACACGGTCTTGAGCTGGCTGCCAAATATGGCGGAGAGCTCGCGAAGGCGCTTGACCGAACGATCCACGACCGTTACGTCGGCGCGCAATCCAACCGCCATTTCAACGGCATGCGTGCCTGAGACGCCGCCGCCCAGGACTACGACTTTGGCCGGCGCCACTCCCGGGACGCCGCCCAACAGCACGCCAAATCCGCCGTTGGCCTTTTGCAGGCAGTTCGCGCCGACCTGCACCGACATGCGCCCCGCAACCTCGCTCATGGGGGTCAGCAACGGCAACGAGCCGTCCGGCGCTGTCACGGTCTCGTAGGCGATAGCGGTTGCGCCTGAGGACAGCAACGCCAGCGTTTGCTCTCGGTCGGCCGCCAAATGCAGATACGTAAACAGCGTCTGGCTGGTGCGCAGCATTTTGCACTCGGTCAACTGCGGCTCTTTGACTTTGACGATGAGGTCGGCGGAGCTGAAAATATCCTCGACCTTTTTAGAGATCAAGGCGCCGGCCGCTTCGTAATGCGTATCATCGAAGCCAATACCTGCGCCCGCGCCGCTTTGAACCAGGACTTGATGTCCCGAATCGACAAGCTCACGAACTCCCGCAGGTACAAGACCCACGCGGTATTCATGAATTTTGATCTCTTTGGGTACGCCGATTTTCATAAGTCGCTCCGCAGGGGTCTTTAAGGATGGCAAGGTTACTCACCCGGGAGCCGAGAAACAATCCACTCCGCGATTGCCTAGGTCATATCGCGCAATTCTTGCACGAGCAGGCGCTGCCAAAGCCACTCCTGCCGCGTTTGAGGCGCGCTCAATGACATGCGCTCCAGGTACGGCCGGACTGCGGACGGGATGCCGCGAGATGTCACGGCGCCCAGCAGGGTCTTGACACGCGGCCAGCCGCCTGTCGTCCTCTCCTTCAATCGAGTCAGCGCCTTTGCCAGCACGATTTCCTCGCCGGTAAAATCGCTGCCGAACGGAAATTCCGAAAACAGCCCGCGGGCACGCGCGAGGATGAATCGCTCCTCCAAGGCACGCGGCGTATTGTTCCGATGCATGTCGGGTATCTGGTGGTCGTGCCGCAGTTTTCCCGCCGCCTGCGCTTCGCGCTTCAAGCCGTCTTGAAACCGCGAATCCGCGATGTTCAGCAGCGCGGCGATGACATCCTGATCGGACAGGCCGCGCAAATCAGCGACTCCGTATTCGGTCACCACGATATCGCGCAGGTGCCGGGGAATGGTCGTGTTGCCGTAACTCCAGAGGATATTCGAGGTGACGGTGGAATTCTTGTCGCGCGTGCTGCGCAGAGTCAGAATTGAACGCGCTTCCGGCAGAGCATGAGCCATCGCGACGAAGTTGTATTGCCCCCCGACGCCGCTGACGACGCGGCCGTCGGCCAGGCCGTCCGACACCGCAGCTCCCAACAGCGTCATCATCATGCTCGAATTGATGAATCGCCCGTGTGTGCGCTGTGCGATCTTCAGCGCCTGGTGGGCGCCGTCAAGCTGATTGACGAACGAGACGCCGCACATCGAAAACTGGCGCCGTTCCGATTCCGGCAAGTCGCGCAATGCTGCATAGAATCCGCGCGGCCCGAGGAAAAATCCTGCATGCAAGAGAACGCCGCCGCTCAGCCGGCGTCCCGTACACAGATCCAGCAGTTCGCGCCGGGCCGGCGCCGTATCGAAAATCGCGGCGGCGCTTTGGCCCTCGGCATTCTCGATGCGCCCGTCCGCGTAACGGCAGTCGCGGCGAAAAACACCGAGATTCCGCAGCAGTGCAAACTCATGGGCGGTGAGCGGACTCGCGAATCCCGCTTCACCGAGCGCCGCCAGAAAACGGTCGTCGATGCGCTCGCTGACGCTGCCGTCATTCAGCAAACGCTGGATTCGTGCGTCATCATAAACGCGGCGCCGTAGCACGCCGCTGCGATACAAGTCCAGGAATCCATCAACGAACATCTCGGTGCAGGCGTATAGACCCGCCTCGAAGGGCGATGCGCCGCCGATCAGGTCCAGTTTTTCGCCGAAACGCTCGTTGGCTTTGAGCGCTTGCAAGATCTCGCGAAATTCCGTGTTCTGTTGCTGGCGCAGCTGCAGTCCATAGACCACGGCATCGCCGAGCTCGCCGATGCCGATTTGCAGGGTGCCGCCGTCGCGCACCAAGCGCGCACCATAGAGGCCGATCGCATAGTCGACCGTGCCCAAGCGTTGGTTGGGCGGCGCAAACAGGTCGTAGTCGTAGCGTGGGTGCTCGATCAGAGAGTCGAAGGTCTCGGCACTCACGGCCGCAGGACCATACATGAAAGGCATTTGCCGATTGACCTCGCCGATGACGACCACGTCTCTGCCGAGCCGCCGCTGCGGCGCCAGATGTTCGAGCAAGTCGACGGTGACATCGGGGTTTGATCCCAAACTGTACTCGGCGCGCCCGTCGACGCTTCGCTTCGCGACCAGTTGACCGATGACATTGACTCCCTGGGCCGCAACATCGCGCACGACGTGCGTGTAATTGGTGCTGACATAGTGCCGCTGCGAGTGCGAAACGTTGAGAAGCGCTCCCGGATCCAAAAAGAACTCGACAATTTGCACATTGTCGGGCACGCCCGCGCCATGCAAATCCGTCACGTAGTCCAGGGGCACGCAGCCGCCGAAGAGGCGGGCCACCAGCGGCTCCAGAAAGCGCCGTTCGAGTTCGCCCTTCCACTGCGGCGTGCGCAAGCTCAAGGCCGTGAATATCTTGAGCGTGAGCGCGGGGTCTCGCCGCGCGCGCCGGTAGAATTCATTGGCCAGCGGGTTGGGCTTTCCTATACCCAACGGCAGAGCCAGCACGATGTCGGGTCCGACGCGGCTCAACGTGGTCTCAACGCATTCGGCGACATCGTCGAAGATGCGCGGCATGTCAGGTCTTGGGCTTCAGCACCAACGAAAAATTGATTTTGACGGCATCCGCAATGGTCTCCGTGCTCTTCCATTCACCCTGTCCCACGCCGAAATCCAAGCGGTTCAATTTGGCGCTGCCCGAGAGCTTGGCGCCCGCGCCCGCCGGTGCGAACTGAAATTCGATGGGCACATCCTTGGTAACGCCGCGCAATGTCAGCGCACCGGCCGCGGCGAAGCCCGTCGCTGTCTTGGTGATGGTCTTGGTGACGTAATGCGCCGTCGGATCGTGGGACACATCGAAGACGTCCTTGCTGCGTATGGTCGTATCGCGATCCTTGTCCATCGAGTCGACCGAATTCATGTCGATCTGCACGTCGATTCGCGAGCTCGCGAGGGCATCGGGCGCGAACTCGACGCTCGCCGTGAACTTGTGAAACACGCCTTTGAATTCCGCTCCGGCCTGCACGCCGACGAATTCCAGCCGGCTCTGCTCCGCCGCGGCGGTAAAACTTGCGGCGCTGTCGGCAGCGGCGGCGGCGGTTGCAGCGGCGGCGGTTGCAGCGGCGATGATTAGGGAGGAAGTCGCCGCAAGGGCCAATTTCTTCATGATCATTTCTCCGTCTTGGTAAATGGCAGCATGCGCTTCAGCACATCGTCCTTGTTCCAGAAGTGATGTTTGAGCGCGGCGAGAATGTGCAGCAGCGCGAGTGCGAATAGCAGCCAGCTCAAAGTATCGTGCGTTGTTCTGAGCAAATTGAAGGCTTGTTCGTTCGGTCCGATGAGATTGGGCCAGGTGAATTGGTGGAACCAGCTGACCGAGTAGTTTTTCGCGGAGGACATCATCCATCCCGTCAGGGGCATGACGAACAGCAGGACATAGAAAAGCGCGTGGGTCGCTCGAGCGAGCTGCTTTTCGATGGTGGTCATGCCTGCCGGCAATTCCGGCGGGCGATTGAACAGCCGCCACAGCAGGCGCAGCACCGCCAACGTCAGAATGGTCATGCCGAAGCTTTTGTGCCAATCCAGGCGAGCGACCTTGCGCGCTCCCAGCGGCAAAAACTGGGCCGTCCATCCCAGCGTGAATTGGGTAACGATCAGCGCCGCGATGATCCAATGGAATGCCTGAGCGACCGCGCCGTAGCGAGACGGGGAATTTTGATTTGGCATCGAGGCCCTCCGGGCGCAAACTGCGCTGTCTAGTTTAGCAAGTCAGCGAGGCCGCAATAGGTGTTCAACAGGATTGCCGTCGCTGCAATGGTATTGATCTTATCCGCTTGCGGGGCGCCGCGCCCGCGGCCATCCGCGCCGCAGCCGGCGATTCACCCTGCCTCGATTCTGCAAGCGCTTCCGCCGCCCGGGGCGTACACGATCGATTCGCAGAATTCGGAGCTGAGGATTCTGGTGTATCGAGCGGGGCCTTTGGCAAACCTGGGCCACAACCACGTCATGGTCAACCGTGGCGTGACCGGACTCGTCCAAGTCGGCAGCAGCATTTCGTCGTCGTCATTCTCACTGAAGGTGCCGGTTGAAAGTTTCGTGGTCGACGATGCCGAAGCGCGGCGCGAAGAAGGCAGCGATTTCCCGGGCGATATTCCGCCGGACGCCAAATCGGGCACCCGCCGCAATTTGCTCAGCGCCGCGGTGCTCAACGCCGCTGAATTCCCGCTGATAACCGTGAGCAGCGTGGCCTTGAGCGGTACGCCGGACGCGCTGAGCGCCGAATTGACCGTCAGCGTCGCAGGGCACGAGACCACCATTTCCGCGCCTTGCACTTTGCAGGGCGATGAGCATCGATTGACGGCGGCGGGGTCCATGGAGCTGCGTCAGACTGCCATCGGTCTTGCGCCGTACAGTCTGCTGCACGGCGCCTTGCAGGTCGAGGATGCCATGCAGCTGAAGTTCAGTATCGTCGTGCCGATCAGCTAGTCAGCAGAATCGGCGTCCCTTCAGGCGCCATCAATACGGCCGCCGGCAAGGAGCGCAGTCCCGGCGGCATCTCGCCGTTCGGCACAATGCCTTTGTCAGCCAGATGCGCCAGAGTACCGCCCACATCATCGACCTCGAACCGTAGGGTTGCACGGCGAAGGTCCGCCGGATGATAGAGCCCGACATCGATGAAATCGCTGGTGCACGATATGTGCGGCAGATGATCCTGAGGTTCGTCCATGCCCACGAATCCGAAATCTTCCCAGTACGATTTGGCCAACTCGCGGTCCGGCGCCGGCATGGCGATCTCCAAGAAATAGCCGCACCGCGAGGTGTCGTTGGCGAGCCGCTTGCTGGGCGAAAAAGTCCGCGCCTCGATGAGGCGCACGAGCTGGCCCGAGGGATCGAACCAACCAACCTCATTGAACACGTCATTGCCCAGGCGCCGGAATTCAAATTCGACTCCCCTGCTTTCGAGCCGATCCAAGTGCTTGAGCAGATCGGGTTTCACGAAGGTGAGCGACGGCGCAGGCATGGCCTCTTGATGCAGTCCCAGGCAGATGCGCCCGTCGGTGACCACCGCATAAGGATGCGAGTAGGCATCGCCTACTTCCGCGGAGGTGAATCCCAGTCCCAAATAGAATTCCAGCGAGGCCTGAATATCGGGCGTCGCAAGAGAAAACTCCAGGAATCGTCCCAGCAGGAACTGACCGAGTACGGCGCCAGACTGAATATTCAGACAGGCTCCCCGCTTATTCCGCCGACGCAGATGTACTTGATCTCGGTGTAATCGAGAATCCCATATTTCGAGCCTTCCCGCCCGGTGCCGGATTCCTTGACGCCGCCGAAGGGTGCTACCTCGGTCGAGATGATGCCGGTGTTCAAACCGACGATTCCATACTCGATGGCTTCCGACACTCTCCAACTACGCGCCAGATCGCGCGTATAGACATAGGCGGCCAGGCCGAACTCGGTATCGTTGGCCATGGCGATCGCCTGCGCTTCGGTGGCAAACTTGAACAACGGAGCCACGGGCCCAAAGGTTTCTTCGCGCGCGACCAGCATCTTGGGCGTCACATCCGTCAGGATGGTCGGTTCGAAGAACGATCCGCCCAACGCGTGACGTTTGCCGCCGAGCAGCACCTTCGCCCCTTTCGCCAGCGCATCGGCAATGTGTTCTTCAACCTTGGCCACGGCCTTGGCATCGATCAGAGGTCCTTGATCGGTGACGCCCGCAAGCCCGTCTCCGACGCGCAATTGCGCCACCGCCGCTTTCAATTTCTTCGCAAACTCGTCATACACGCCCGCCTGAATCAACAGGCGATTCGCGCACACACAGGTTTGCCCGGTATTTCGATACTTACTGGCCAGTGCCCCCACTACTGCGGCGTCCAGATCAGCATCGTCGAATACGATGAAAGGCGCATTGCCGCCAAGCTCGAGCGACAATTTTTTCACGGTGCCGGCGCATTGCGCCATGAGCTTCTTGCCGACCTCGGTCGAACCGGTGAAAGTGAGTTTTCGCACCGTGCGATTGGCCGTCATCTCGCCGCCGATCGCCGCGGCGCTGCCCGTGATTACATTGAATACGCCTTTGGGCACGCCGGCGCGATCCGCAAGCTCGGCCAGTGCAAACGCCGAATAGGGCGTTTGTGTGGCGGGCTTGCAGACCAGGGTACAACCCGCCGCCAGCGCCGGCCCGACCTTGCGCGTAATCATCGCGGCGGGGAAATTCCAGGGTGTGATGGCGGCGACGACGCCGACCGGTTGGCGCAGAACCATGATTCGCTTGTCGTTCTGGTGTCCCGGAATGATGTCGCCGTATACACGCTTGGCCTCTTCCGCGAACCACTCGATGAAAGAGGCCGCGTACTGGATTTCTACTTTGGACTCAGCCAACGGCTTGCCCTGCTCGGCGGTCATCAGGGTGGCGAGATCGTCTTGATGCTCGAGCATCAGGTCGAACCAACGGCGCAGGATGACGGCGCGTTCCTTGGCCGTGCGGGCTCTCCATGCCGGCAACGCCGCCGCCGCGGCCGCGATCGCGCGCCGCGTCTCGGCGGCCCCCATGTTGGGAATGGATCCGAGCTTCTGAGAGGTGGCGGGATTTTTCACATCCAACGCGCCGGCATCGTCCGCGCCTATCCAAGCGCCATCAATGAAGCACAGCTGACGCAGCAATTTGGGATCTTTTAGCTGCATGTGCCTAGCGCTCGACAATGGCCGTGATGCCCATGCCGCCGGCGGTGCAGACCGAGATCAAACCGCGCTTGGCTTTGCTTTCATCAAGAATTTTCGCCAAGCCGGCGACGATGCGTGCCCCGGTCGCTGCAAACGGATGCCCAATCGCAAGGCTGCCGCCCTTCACGTTGAGTTTCGATCGATCGATGGCGCCCAGGGCACCCGGAAGCCTGAGTTTGTCGCGGCAATAGGCGGGGTCGCTCCAGGCCTTCAAGGTGCAGAGCACCTGTCCTGCAAAGGCCTCGTGTATTTCATAGAAATCGAAGTCCTGCAGCGTCAGTTTGGCATCGCTCAGCATTCGCGGAACCGCGTACGCGGGGGCCATGAGCAGGCCTTCTTTCTTTTCAATGTAGTCGACCGCCGCCGCTTTGCCGTAGCTCAAATATGCGAGCACCGGCAAATTGCGCTCGCGGGCCCAAGCTTCAGTGGCAAGCAGTACGGCGGAGGCGCCGTCGGTCATCGGTGTGGAATTTCCCGCGGTCAAGGTGCCCGCGCCCGAGAAATCAAAGGCCGGCCGCAGTTTGCCGAGTTTCTCCAGAGTCGTGTCGCTGCGAATATTGTTGTCTTGAGAAAGTCCCAAATACTCGATGACCAAGTCCTTGTAAAAACCCTGTGCGTACGCGGCCGCGGCCTTTTGATGGCTTTCCAATGCCAGCTGGTCCTGTTCCGCCCGCGTGATGCCCCAGGTCTTTACCATGAGCTCGGTACTCTCTCCCATGGACAAGCCGGTGCGAGGTTCCGTGACTCCCGGCAGAACCGGCCTGAGATTCTTCGGGCGCAATCCAAACCAGGGACGCACTCTCTCGCCCATGGTCGCGCCGCGATAACTGCGCAGCAAAAGCTGCTGAAAGCTGCGCGGGTAGACCACGGGCGGATCACTGACCGTGTCGACTCCGCCGGCAATCCCGCAGTCGATCTGGCCCAGCGCAATCTTATTGCCCAATAAGATCGCTGCCTCCAGGCTGGTTCCACAGGCACGCTGCAGATCCAGTCCCGGCGTCTCCGCAGCGAGGCCGCAACCAAGCACCGACTCGCGGGTCAAATTCCATTGGCTGGAATGTTTCATCACGGCGCCTGCGGCGACATCATCCACGCGCTGGCCGCGCAATCCGAAGCGCTCGACCACGCCGCGCAGCGCTGCGGTCAACATCTCCTGATTCCCGACTTGCGCGTAGGCGCCATTGCCGCGTGCAAACGGGATACGCACTCCACCGACAATCGCGACGCGCCGCGCACTTGCTCCTACCAACATGGTTGCCTCCCTTAAACGGTAAGCTGCGAATTATGAACCTACCCGCCGGCATATAATCCATCCATGAGCGGATTTTCTCCAAGCGGTTGGTGTGCAATGGTGCTTTTGGCGCTCGCCGGCTGCGGCGCGGCGCCCGGACCGGCCTCCGCCCCGGCGCCGCAGGCGCTGGCGCCGAACGATCAGCTTGGCCGGCTCGTCGAGCGATATTGGGACGAACACCTGGACACGGACAATGCGATTTCACCGCAATTTCTGGCCGATTCTCTGAGCATCGAACGCCGCTATCTGGCGGAGGTTCTGAACGTGCCGCGCGACGGCTTGGACGCTTCTTCGAGGCTGACCTACGACATTTTCAAGAGGCAGCGAGAACTCAATATCGAGGGCTTTGTCTTTCCGGCTGAATTGCTGCCGATCAACCCCTTCGGCGGGGCACCCCAGCAATTCGCGGCGCAGGCCTCGAGTTTGGCGCAGCATCCGCCCTCATCGGCCGAGGATTACGAAAACTGGCTGAGGCGCCTCGACGAGTATGTGCGCTGGACGCAGCAAGCGACGGTCAATATGCGCCAGGGGATACGCCGTGGCTATACCTCTCCTCGGGTGTTGATCGAACGCATGCTCCCCATCCTCGAGCGGCTCGGCGTGGATGATTCCGCCAACGTGTTTTATGCAGCCCTTCGCGCCATGCCGGCAACCATCAAAGAGCCCGCCCGCAGCTCGTTGACCAAGGCCATCAACAGCGCGATTTCGGAAAAACTGCTGCCGGCAAATCGCACGCTGCATGATTTTCTACGGCAAGAATATCTGCCGCGCGCCAGAACGGGCATTGCTTTGTCGGATTTGCCGCTGGGCAGCCAGTGGTACGCCTACCGTGTCAAAAGGGCCACCGGTGCAGCGCTCTCGCCCGATGAGATCGGCCGCATCGGCGTCGCGGAAGTCGAACGCATCGGCGCGCTCCAGCAGCCTCACGACACGGCGCCCGTCGCCGGCGCGGCACCGCTCGCCGGCGCTGAGCTGCTAAGCGCCTACAAGGGCCTGGAGGCTCAGGTTCGAACCGCCATCCCCAGTTTGTTTTCTGAGACCCCGAAGGAGGATGTCGATATTCGCGGCGCAGAGTGGTTACCTGAGCCGGCGAGCGCGTTGTACTACCAACGCGCCGGGAATACGGCACTGGAGCCGGCCGTGCTGTATGTGAATACCGGCAAGACGGCTTTGCGCAAAGTATCGATGCCGGGGTTTCTGCAGCAGGGCTTGCCGGGTCGTTATTTTCAGATTGCGCTTCAGCAGGAGCGAGCCGACTTGCCGCGATTCCGTCGCTTTGGCTCCGACGCCGCGTTCACCGCGGGTTGGGGGTTGTATGCTGCCTCGCTCGGCGAGGCATTGGGCCTGTACGCGGATGAATCCTCGAAACTCGATGCGGCGGCCGGAGAAATGCATTGCGCGGTGGCATTGGTGGTCGATACAGGGCTGCATGCAAAGGGCTGGACGCGAGCCAAGGCCCTTGACTATGTTCATGCTCATTTGGGAATTGACGATCCCGATGCCCAGGCGCTCATCGACTCGTATGTGGCTGCCCCGGCTGACGCATTGGCGTGCATGATGGGCGGGGTCAAATTCCGTGCGCTGCGCGCACGAGCACAGCAATTACGGGGCGGGCGCTTCGATGTTCGCGAATTTCATTCTGAGATTCTGCGGGATGGCGCAATGCCCCTGGATATTCTCGAGACTAAGATGAAAGCTTGGATGGACGCGTCGAAATGATGATTTTTGCCCAAGCCAACCGCCAGGCGGCGATCTGTTTCGAACAGGTTGTGTTGGCCGGAGTCAGACTACCCAGTGCGTACTACATTTTTATTGGCGTTGCTTTTTACCGCCTATTCGGCCGATTCTGCCAGTCTTGCTCAAGAGGCATCACAGACGGGCGATATCGAGGTGACGGTATTGCTGGACGCCGCCGAGGAAAGCGGCAGTGCCAACGCAACGGTCAGAATTCATGCTCCCCGCGAGGTCGTGTGGTCGCTGATCACGAGCTGTCCGGAATCCTTGAGGATGGTTCCAGGTCTCGAGGTCTGCGACGTACTCGAGACCGCGCCGGATCAGTCGTGGCAGAGAATTCGCCATGTCTTGAATTATTCCTGGTACCTGCCCAAGACGAGCTACGTCATTCGCGCCTCCTACGACCGGCCGTCAAAGGTGTCGATCGAACGCATCTCCGGGGATCTTCGAACGCTGCGCGGCTCGTGGGAACTGAAGAGCGACGGGGGCTACACGGTTGCGCACTACATGGTCGACTTGGCGCCGGGCTTCTGGGTGCCGCACTGGATGGTGCGATCGGCTCTGCGCAAGGACCTGCCCAAAATGCTCCGTGCGCTGCGCTCGCGTGCTGAAGCCGCGCCCAGCAATCCTTAAAACCGGCCGGTTGGGCAGCCGGGCACTCCTGATGGTTTCGATCGCGGTTTTTGCGTTGAGCGCCTGCGAGCGCGAGCCGGAGGCGCCGCCGCTGCGCGTCAAGCGGGTCTTCCATTTGAACCCCTACGAGAAGGACTTCGGCTATTCGCAAGCCGTGTTGATCGATAAAACGCTGTATATTTCCGGTTCGGTGGCCGCGGATGGAAACGGGCGCTTGGTCGCGCCCGGCGATATGGCCGGGCAAATGCGTGCCGCTTATTCCAATATACGCCGTACCCTGGCCGCGCATGGAGCCGACTTCGAAGAAGTTGTCAAAGAGACGATCTACACGACGGATATGAACGCATTGCTAAAAGCCTCGGATTTGCGCTTCGAGTATTACGACAAGGAGCGGCTGCCCACGACTTCGTGGCTGCAAGTGCAGCGTTTGGTCGATCCCGGATTTCTGGTGGAAATCGAAGTCGTTGCCGAGCTGCCGTAAAAAAAGCATGAATCGAGGATAGCGTTGCGCAACGTGGTGGACAAAGGCTTTGAGCGCCGGCTCGCGGGACTCATTAATTCCGGCGAACGGGGGGTATTGCGCGGCGGCCGCAAGGGCGTGGAGAAGGAGTCTCTGCGCGTCACACCTGATGGGGACATCGCACAGAGCCGCCATCCGGAGGCATTGGGCGCGCCGCTCACCAACGAACATATAACGACGGATTTTTCCGAATCGCTGATCGAGCTGGTCACTCCGCCGTTCGGCGAGACCTGGGAATTGCTGCAATACTTGTGCGACATCCATCAGTTCGTGTATCGCCACTTGAATGATGAGTTGCTGTGGGCAACCAGCATGCCCTGCGCGATCGACGGCGATGCCAGCATTCCGCTGGCGCAATTCGGCAGCTCCAATGTCGGGCAGATGAAGACGGTTTATCGTCACGGTTTGGGAGTGCGTTACGGGCGCATCATGCAGGCGATTTCCGGCGTGCATTTCAACTACTCGTTCAGTACGCGATTGTGGGGCGTGCTCGAGGAGGTCAATCAATCCAAGCAACCGCGCCAGGACTTCGTGTCCGAACAATATTTCGGCGTGCTGCGCAATTACCGGCGCTACGGCTGGCTGGTGCTGTACTTGTTCGGTACCTCGCCGGCGGTTTCAAACAGCTTCTTTGCGGGTCGCGAGAATACGCTGCCCGCCTTCGACGGCGACACCGTCTACGAACCCTATGGCACGTCGCTGCGCATGAGCGACATCGGTTATCGCAACAAGAATCAGTCGACATTGAGCGTATCGGTCAATAGTTTGGCTGAATACGTGCGCGATCTGTCGCGGGCAATCGGCACGCCGCATCCGCCTTACGAAAAAATCGGCGTCAAGGTCGACGGCGTACATCGGCAACTCAATGCCAATATCCTGCAGATTGAAAATGAGTATTACAGTTTCATACGTCCCAAACGAATAGCGCGCTCCGGCGAACGGCCGACCAAGGCGCTGCACCGGGCAGGGGTGGAATACGTTGAAGTGCGTGCCCTGGATGTGAGCGCATTCGACCCCGTGGGCGTCAATCAAAACAAGCTGCGCTTCCTCGAAGCATTTCTTGCCCTCTGCCTGCTGCGCGAGAGTGCGCCGATCAGTCTCGGCGAGCAGTCCGCGCTGGATGCGAACCATCTGCTCGTTGCGAGGCGCGGGCGGGAACCGAATTTGATGTTGCGCCGCGAAGGACGCGATTTCTCCATGATCGAATGGGCGCGCGAACTGCTCGATTCGATGCAGGGTTTGTGTGAAATGCTCGATCACGGCGAACCCGCGAGGCCCTACTCATCGGCACTCGAGCAACAGCGTGCCAAGATCGATGATGTGGAGCGGACGCCCTCGGCACGGCTGCTGGCCGAGATGCGACAAACCGGCGAAACCTTTTTCCAGCTCGCCCTGCGGATGTCGAAGCTGCACAAGGATTACTTTCTCGGGCTTTATCCGCCCAATGAGAGCCGGCTGCGCGAATTCGGCGCGGAAGCGCAGGAATCTCTCGAGGCGCAGCGCAATATCGAGGCCGCCGATGACACCGATTTCGACACATACCTCGGGCACTATTTAGCCGATTGAGCTGATATTTGACATAATCCCATGTCGGCACCGCACGGCTTTTCCATTCAAAGGGTGCCACAGGTCATTGAGCGCGAGACTTGAGGCCGGTACGGTAACGTCAATGAGCATTGCGAACGGACTATCGAACGAAGATTTGCCCAATTCGCCGCACGCACGTCAATTGCGCGCGGGATTCCCGTGGCTGACCTTCGACGGCGAACTGGAGGCCGAATTCAGGCGCACGAATTTCGATGAGAACCTGCTTCACACGCGCGTGAACTTGTGTCTGGCGCTGCTCATCGTGATTGCCTTTTCGGCCATGGACGCGATGGTGTTGGGACCCCAGCTCGACCTGATCCCGAGCAGGATCTACATACTCGCCATCATTCCCTTGCTGCTCATTGGACTGGCGTCGAGTTTTTCGCCGCAGCGCCACCGCATCCATGTACCGCTCACCATCGTCATCATGACCCTATTCGGCATAAGTGTGGCGACCATCCAGATTATCGCCTCGCTCGGCGGCATCTCGATGCTGACTCCTTCGTTGATTCTCAGCATCGTGTTCGTTTACTTCATGAGCGGACTGATTTTTTATCATGCGGTCGCCGCCAACGTGATCGTGATGCTGGTCTATCTGGCCGCCGGCACCGCGTTGGTGTTGCCCGGGCGCGAGTTCAGCTACAGCGCCTTGACCATCGTTGCGGCCAACTTGTTCTGCGCGTCGGTCACTTACATGCACGAGAAAACCAGCCGCATGCGCTTTCTGGAGGCATGCCTGCTGAGCGAACTGGTGGCACGCGACGGCCTCACCGGCATCCAGAACCGGCGCATGTTCGATCAGCACATTACGCGGGTTTGGCAGCAGGCGGTGCGCGAGGAAGAGCGTATCGCGGTGCTGCTCGCGGATATCGACTGTTTCAAGGATTACAATGATCGATATGGCCACCAGGCCGGCGATGAGTGCTTGCGCGCCGTCGCGGTTTCCCTGAGCCAGTGCGCGCGGCGGCCTTTGGATTTCGTGGCGCGCTACGGCGGCGAAGAGTTTGCGATCGTTTTATACGAGGCCAGCCGCGAATATGTCGCCGAAGTGCTCACCCGCATACAGCGCTCCATCGCCGAACTGAATATTCCCCACGAAGCTTCCAAGGCCGCCAGCCGGCTCACGCTGAGCATTGGCGCGGCGTTTGTTTTGCCCGCCGCCAACCGCACTCTCGAAGGCTTGATTCAACTCGCCGACGAGGCTCTGTACTGCGCCAAGGAAGAGGGCAGAAATCGAGTCGTCGTGATGGAAGCCGAGTACCACACCATGCGAACGGGCCGCTTCGAGAAGCGCCGCCACCTCACATAAAAGCCTGTCAGACGGGCTCCTGGGCATAGATCCCGATCTGCATCTCCTCTCCCTGTCTGCGGCTGGCGCGAAACATGCCTTCGGAATTGAATTCGATGGCGATCTCTCCGCGTGCATCGATCGCGATGACGCCTCCTTCGCCGCCCAGGGCGGGGAGTTCCCCGAGAACGACTTCGCGCACGGCTTCGCCGATGCCGCGCCCACCGAAGCGCATCCTCGCGCAGATGTCGTGAGCCACGACCGTGCGAATAAATACTTCGCCATGCCCCGTGGCGGAAACGGCGCATGCGCGATCGTCCGCGTATGTGCCCGCGCCGATGATGGGCGAATCGCCGATGCGATGATAGCGCTTTCCGGTCATGCCGCCGGTGGAGGTCGCCGCGGCGAGCCGGCCGCGGCCATCGACCGCGACCGCCCCGACAGTGCCGATATGCGAAATGGTCAGCGCGGAAAGGCGCGCATCGCCGCCGCGAATCCGCTCGAGTTGCATCCACCGCTCCGGGGTATAAAAATAGCTTTGCGGGACAAATGAGAAACCTTGGGCGGCGGCAAACTCTTCCGCTCCGGTGCCGGCGAGCATGACCTGTTCCGACTTCTCCATGACGGCGCGCGCCAGCTCGACCGGATTTCGGATGCGGGTGACGCCGCACACAGCGCCGGCCTTCAGCGTGCTTCCGTCCATGATCGAGGCATCCAACTCATTGCGGCCGTCGAGCGTGAATACCGCGCCCTTGCCTGCGTTGAACAGGGGATTGTCTTCGAGCAGCACTACCGCCCGGGTCACCGCGTCCATGCTCGTGCCCCCGGCCTGCAGTACCGCGAAGCCGGCGTCGATCGCCTCTTTCAGGCCGGCCCGATACCTGCGCTCCGCATCGGCGGACATTTCGGCGCGCGGCAAGGTGCCGGCGCCGCCGTGAATTGCT
>Ga0193716_1000640_pt1 | contig 21165 bp, 18 predicted proteins | sample U2c1metaG_FD_145901 | JGI IMG/M metagenome (GOLD analysis project Ga0193716, IMG submission 145901) | Soil microbial communities from a riparian zone of the East river system, Colorado, United States - U2c1 | ecosystem: Environmental > Terrestrial > Soil > Riparian zone | place: USA: East River...
CCTCGTCGGGCGCACCGGTAGCCGACAACCAGAACTCGCTGACCGCGGGGCCGTTCGGCCCGGTCCTGATGCAGGACTTTCACCTCTTGGAAAAACTTGCGCACCAAAATCGCGAACGCATCCCTGAACGCACCGTACATGCCAAGGGCTCGGCCGCCTACGGCACGCTGACGGTCACCAATGATGTGACTAAATACACCTGCGCCGCTGCGCTTTCGAAGGTCGGCAAGAAGACCGAGGCTTTCCTACGCTTCTCGACCGTCGCGGGCGAGCGGGGTGCCGCCGAAGCCGAACGCGACGTGCGCGGCTTTGCGCTGCGTTTCTATAGCGAGCAGGGCAATTGGGATATTGTTGGCAACAACACGCCGGTGTTCTTCATCCGCGATCCCCTGAAATTCCCCGACTTCATCCATACCCAGAAGCGGCATCCCCGCAGCAATCTGCGCTCGCCGACTGCGATGTGGGACTTCTGGTCGCTATCGCCGGAAAGCCTGCACCAGGTCACCATCCTGATGTCGGACCGCGGCCTGCCGCAGAGCTTCCGCCATATCGATGGTTTCGGCTCGCACACCTATTCCTTCATCAATGCAGCTGGCGAGCGGCATTGGGTAAAATTCCACTTCAAGACCATGCAGGGCATCAAGAACTGGACCAATGCCGAAGCCGCCGAAAGGATCGCGAAAGATCGCGAGACCCATCAGCGCGACCTATATGAGGCGATCGAACGCGGAGATTTCCCAAAATGGAAATTCTCGGTGCAAATCATGCCGGAAAGCGACGTCGGCAAGCACTGGTACAACCCGTTCGACCTGACGAAAGTCTGGCCGCACAAGGACTATCCCTTGATCGAGGTCGGCATCCTTGAGCTGAACCGCAACCCGGAGAACTACTTCGCTGAGGTCGAGCAGGCTGCACTGTCGCCCGCCAACGTGGTGCCCGGCGTGAGCCATTCGCCGGACAAGGTGCTGCAGGCGCGAGTGTTCTCCTATGCGGACGCGCATCGCTATCGCGTCGGGGTCAATGCTGAACAGCTCCCGGTCAACAAGCCGCGCTGCCCGGTCCACCACTATCACGCCGACGGCAGCATGCGGCTCTCCGGGAACGCAAACCCGGATGCTTATTACGAGCCGAATTCGTTCGGCGGACCGGTGCAGGATCCAAGCGTGAAAGAGCCGCCGCTCAAGATCATCGGCAACGCCGACCGATACAACCACCACGACGGCAATGACGACTACCGCCAGGCTGGCGACCTGTTCCGCCTGCTTTCGACTGTGCAGAAGGAACGGCTGTTCGACAATATCAAGGCGGCGATGGACGGGGCGCCGACGGAGATCGTCAGGCGTCAGGTCTCGCTTTTCTATCGCGCCGATCCGGACTACGGCGCTGGCGTTGCCACTCGCATGGGGCTTGCGGTGAGCGATTTGCTAATCGCGCGGGCTGCTGTGTGAGACGATCGTCAGGAGATGCAGTCATGGATGTGATTCGAACTGAAATATCGTAATGGAGAATGACCGTGGATAGACCGATGAATGTGTGCGTATTGGTTGGAAGCCTGCGGAAGGCGTCGTTCAATGGGATGCTGGCGAAGGCGCTGATCTCGCTCGCGCCGTCCTCGATGAAACTCGACATCGTCGAGATCGGACAATTGCCTCTTTACAATGAGGATCTTGAGACCGCAGCTCTGCCCGCGGTATGGACCGCGTTCCGCCAGCGCGCCAAGGCCGCTGATGCGGTACTGTTCGTCACGCCTGAATATAACCGGTCGGTGCCTGCCGTCCTCAAGAATGCACTGGATGTCGGTTCCAGGCCGTATGGAAGCAGCGTCTGGGACCGGAAGCCTGGAGCGATTGTCAGCGGCTCACCGGGCGCGATCGGGGGCTTCGGCGCCAATCATCACCTGAGGCAGTCGCTGGTGTTTCTGAACGTACCGATCATGCAGCAGCCCGAAGCCTATGTCGGACATGTTGACCAGCTCTTAGATGAACATGGCAAGCTTGTCAGCGACGGCACCCGCAAATTCCTGCAAGGATTCATGCAGGAGTTCGCGAATTGGGTCGAGACGGTTCGATCTCAGGGTCAGCGCATCTGACGCCTTCAGCGTGGCTCGTACCGATGTAAGGTGATATCGATTCATGGAGCGGATCACAACAAGCTTTGGATTTGGCTCGACCGCGGCGGAGGTGATCGAAGGCGTCGATCTCAGTGGAAAGCGCGCCATCGTAACAGGTGGAGCCTCCGGCATCGGACTCGAGACAGCCAAGGCGCTCAGCGCTGCCGGTGCGGCAGTCACGCTCGCAGTGCGTCGGCCTGCTGCGGCACGCGCTGTTGCGGAAGACCTCCGGGTTTCGACGGGTAACGACACCGTCGAGGTCAGATTTCTAGACGGTCGGATCTGGCTTCGGTGCACGAATCGTGTCCGTTTCGTCGAGCGCCAATATGATGGCGCCCGTTTTCTTTGACGATTCGCATTTCAACTTCATTCCTTACAACCCGTGGCTCGCTTACGGGCAGTCGAAAACGGCCAACGTGCTGATGGCGTTAGAAGCGACGCGCCGCTGGGCCAACGCAGGCATTTTCGCGAATGCTCTGAATCCGGGTGCGATTCCCACGAATCTCCAAAGGCATGTCGGCGGAAAACTCGTCACGCTACCTGAGAAGCAGAAGACAACTCAGCAAGGCGCAGCAACGTCTGTCTTGCTTGCAACATCGCGGCAACTCGAGGGTATCGGCGGGCGGTATTTCGAGGATTGTAGTGAGGCCAGCGTCGTCGACAGGCGCCCGGATAGTTTTGGTGGCGGTGTCGCTCCTTATGCTCTCGATCCGGAAAATGCCGAACGACTTTGGGGACTCGCAACGACAATGTTGGCGCCGTAACGACGGGAACGAATTTTAGAATTGGGCAGCCTGCATTTCCTCGAATTCGTCGTGGCACGCGTCGCTGAAGCCGTGCAGCAGATCGATCGCCCCACTGATTGCCATTTCGCGCAGTTCGACGAAGCTCTTGTCCGGTTCCAAATAGGTGTCCAGGATTTTTCGGGCAACATCTTCGGCTCGGTGGATCACCGGCTTTGAAGACACCGCTCGCATCGCACTCAGCTTCGCGTAGAGACCGACCAGGCCGGGAATGTCGGCTTCATCGTGCTGGAGCGCATCTATGTAGCATTTGGCGGCGTCGTCGATGAAATCCTTGTAAAGGATCTGCCGGCGGCTCTTCTCGTGAAGAATCCACTCGCCGCGGAGCTGACTTCGTTGGCTCTGCCAATTCGCAATTCCGCTGGTCAGGCCGCCGACAGCCGCTCCGGTCAGGGCGGCGAGCGCAGAGATGATGGAGGCGTTCACAGGTGCAGTCCCCAACAGATGCCGGAAGTGATGACCTCCCGGCCTCACTACTATGGCGCGGACGACCGCGGCCCTTCGGAAATCAGCCGTGAGCTCCGTTGCCCCGACAGATACGACCAGAACCATTGTGTCTGAACGCGGAACCGGTTCTGAAGCTGTGGCAGCGCGAGTACGTGTAGCGCGGCCCACACCAACCAGGTCACAAAGCCGCTGCTGCGCAAACGACCGGCCTCGAGGATGGCGAAGTTCTTGCCGACCACCGCCATGTTGCCTTTGTTGCGGTACCGAAACGGCCGGCCGTCCTCGCGGCCCCTGACCCGGTTGGCAATGACGTGTCCGACAAATCGGCCCTGTTGAATGGCTGCCTGCGCCACGCCGGGGACGGGATGACCATCCTGGGTCATCGTTGCTGCATCTCCCACGACAAAGACGTTGGGCGCCTCGGGGATATCCATGAAAGCGCCAACGAATGCGCGACCAGCGCGGTCCGTCGTCGTCCCCAGCATTTTCACGACAGGCGAGGCGCTGACGCCTGCTGTCCAAAGGACGGTGGCGCTGGGAATGCGGGCGCCGGCCGCGATGACGCCCTGGTCGTCAACCTTCTCGACCTTTACACCGGTTGAGACCTCAACGCCGAGCTTCGTCAGTCGCTTGGCAGCCTTCCGCGATAGTGATTCCGCAAATGTTGGAAGGACACGAGCGCCGCCGTCCAGCAATACAATTCGGCTCTTGGCTGGGTCGATCTTGCGAAAATTCTTGCGAAGAGTCACCGTAGCCAGTTGAGCTATTGAAGCGGCAAGCTCGACGCCGGTCGGGCCGGCGCCCACTAAAACGAAGGTCATTTGGCGCGCGCGTTCTTTCTCGTCATCGGTCGATTCTGCCAATTCAAATGCACTCAGGATCTTCGTTCGAATCGTCTCAGCGTCGTTAAGGCTCTTGAGGCCTGGTGCAAAGCGGGCGAATTCGTCATGACCGAAATAGCTCGGACGCATTCCAGTGGCGATCACGAGGAAGTCGTATTCGAGTTTGCGATTGCCAATCCCCGGGCAAACAGCCTCGACAGTGCGAGCTCCGAGATTGATGCCTTTAATCTCGGCCAGCAACACGCTGAGGTTCTTCTGTTTCGCCTCAAGCTGGCGGATCGGTGCCGCAATCTCCGACGGCGCCAAAACAGCGGTGGCGACCTGGTACAGGAGCGGTTGAAAGATATGGTGATTACGCCGGTCAACCAGCGTTATTTCGATATTGGCTCGCTTGAGCGCCCGTGCTGCCGCGATGCCAGCGAAACCTCCGCCGACGATCAAGACGCGTTTTTTGCCCGGGACCGCCTTTGTCGGCGACTTTTCTTGCGGGAACGATTTGGTCAGAACTGTAGTCATGGATGTACCGACGATCTCGAGGGCCAGCCGCCCGATTAGCAACGGATACCGCAGGGCTTCGAGGTAATCTTGAACGGCAGTGCGGTGCATAGAACGTCCATGCCGCTTTTCATGCTGGCGCGGGCAATACGCGTTCGAATAGCATGCGCGGCAGGATCAGCCCGAAGGTCATGGCCATGATGATCAGAAATGCCGTGGCGCCGTTCGTGGCGATGCTGGTCAGCAAAGCCGCTGGCGCGCTAGGCCCGATCGAGACCAACTCGACAAGACCGGTCGCGGCGTTGAATAGGAAAAAGCCCGGCATCAATGAAACAACAGCGGAGAAGGCGAGAGCCGCGAAGGGCAGATGCAGGCGATCGGCGACCGGCGTCACAAGGACGCTGACGAGCATGCAGGCGACGAACGCCCCGGTCGGAGCGCTTCCCCCGGCGAGGGAGATCAGCGCCCAGCGTGCGGCATGCGCGAGCATGCCGGCCGCGATCGGGAACGCCAACAGACGCCACGGCATTGAGAAGAACGTGCCAAAGGAGGCGACGGCGCATCCTGCCGCGATCACGTCGATGACCAAGGGCACGGATGGAGATGGTCCGGCCATCGCGAGGTTTGCGCCGACCGCCGTGAACCCGAAGAGGCCGCCGGCGCAGATCAGGAGCACGATGACGCCGGCATAGGCGAGGCGCGCGATTCCGAGCACAATGCGCGTGCGAGCGAGGTCGATGGCTCCGTTGAGGATATGCGGACCGGGGACAAGCACCATGCAGGGACAGAAACCGACCAGCGCTATTGCATCCGATAGCTGGAAACGGCCGGCGGCGGCAGCCACGACGCCTGCGATAAACGCGGCGCAAAGCGGCTGGATCAGTGGGTTATGGCTGAGGCTGGACAGCCAGCGGCGGACGAGCGCACCGATGGCGGCGCTGGCCGCGATCAGCAACAGGCTCGTCGCATCGAGCGTGCCGAAAATGACGCCAAGCGAAGCCGCGCCGATGGCTGCGAACAAAGTGAAGCGTGGAGTGGAAGCTGGCGGCAGCCGGCCGGCCGATTCAAGCGCGGATTGCGCGGCCACGGCCGGCAATGTGCCGTGACAGACCCGATCGATCTCCGTCGTGACGGCCAGCACCCTGCCCATGTCCACGCCGAGCGGCTTGGCGGGGACGATTTGTGAGATGGGCGCGCCGTCGAGTTCGACGGTGAGCTCGCCCCAGTAAGGCAGCACCCTGACCGTCACGCCGAGAGCGCGCGCAAGCCGCTCGGCAGCGGTAACCGTCCGTTCTGTGGTCTGCCCGTGGGCAAACAGGAGTGTGGCTGCCAGCGCGGTCGTCTTTAACGCCGCCTCGCACGTCAGCGGCCCGGGGAACGGTGTTTCTCTTTTCAAGTCGGTCAATTGCGCTGCGCGGTCCAATAGCCCGAGCAGTGCGAGCTCCCCGTGCGACCGCTCCATCTTCCGCGACCTGAGGTTCCGACAAACCTGCCCGAGCCGGAAGCGAATTTGTCCTGAACCGTCACGGATGCACGAACCGAACCAGATTTTGCGACGTATCCCTTGAATCTTACGAGATTGGGATGAGTCACAATGCCGTCGGAAATATTGACGGTGAAGTTGTAGGTGGGATCGCATGAGCCACTTTGCGTCACGAAGACGAGATCCCAGGAGCCATCATAGGCGGAACGCGCGTGTGCCACAGATGCCGAGGCGATAAAGCAGGCGACTGCAATCATCCAGAGCGAAAGTGTCTTCATTGATGGATTCTCCGTTGGGCGAAACGGCCGCTTCCAGGCGAACACAGCAGACCTCTTCGATATTCGCATTGGGGAGCGGGTGTGTGGCGGATATTCGAACGATGATCTGCCTTAGGAAAAGCCGGCGTGGAGCGCTTGTTGAAACGTGCTCGAACGATCTCGAATTGTGCGATCGCGACACGTGTCGTTGGCTGTGAACTCGTCGGCCGACAGTTTTGAGCATGATTGGCCTCAATCGAGCAGCCGCGTTCAATCGCGGTCGGGGGTGAGGCGGCATGTTGAATGCACCCCTGCGGCTGGTCGAACCGGACACGACAGCTCTCATTTTGAAACAACCCCGGAGCAGCGAGATGAATGTCAAATCGATTGCTGGCCGGCTTGGGGAAAGACGATCTGGCTTTGCATTATCGCCTGATTCTGCTCTTCCGCTGGCCGACCATTGGAGTGTGTCTGATCTCGTCGCCCTTACAAAGCCACGGGTGATGATGCTTGCCGTCTTCACCGCGCTCGTCGGATTGAGCAGCGCTCCAGTTCGACTTGATCCGCTAACCAATCTTGCCGCGGTTCTTGCCATTGCCGCGGGAGCCGGCGCCGCCGGCGTGCTCAACATGTGGTACGACGCAGATATCGACGCGATCATGAGCCGCACTGCGATGCGGCCAATTCCCCGTGGCAGCGTCTCGCGGCTCGAGGCCCTGGTCTTTGGGCTCGTGCTCGGCGGTCTCGCCGTGGTGGTTCTGGCCTTGGCGACCAATCTCACAGCGGCCGCATTATTGGCCGGCACAATTCTCTTTTATATTGCGGTGTACACGGCGTGGCTGAAGCGGAGCACGCCACAGAACATCGTCATCGGCGGTGCTGCCGGAGCGCTTCCGCCCGTGATCGGATGGGCTACAGCAACCGGAGACGTCGGGCTCGAGCCGCTTGCGCTGTTCCTCATTATCTTCCTCTGGACGCCGCCGCATTTCTGGGCTCTCGCGCTTAATCGCACCGATGACTATGCCCGTGCGGGCGTTCCCATGCTGCCGGTGGTTGCGGGAAAGGCCGCAACGACACGGCAGATCCTGATCTACAGCGGCCTCCTGGTTCTGGCCTCCGAGCTGCCCTGGGTGCTGGGGTTTGCAGGCGCGGTGTATGGCGCGATCGTCGCGATCTGCGGGGCTCTTTTCCTTCTCCTCGCGGTCCAGCTGAACAGGAGCACTGGGGCCGATCGCCGCGCTGCTTACAGGTTGTTTGTGTTCTCCATCTTCTATTTGTTCGTGCTGTTTGCCGCTCTCCTGATCGACCCAGGAGGTAAATCATTTTCATCCATGCGCTCGTCGCACGATAGCCGGACCGTCGGATCGGGGCATGCCGAACTCTGGCCCTGCGCGGTTCGTAGTGCCCGCAGTTTCACCAACCTCAGCACTGGCGAGGTCTAACATGCGATATGGTTTGCTGGCTGTCGTCTTGATCGGCGCCGCGATACTCGGCGGCTGCACAGAAGGCGTGCTCGACCCGAAAGGGCCGATTGCCGCCGCCGACCGACAAATTTTACTCAACTCGCTGGGTATCATGCTCGCGATCGTGATTCCGGTGATCCTGGCGACACTTGGCGTTGCTTTCTGGTTTCGTGCATCGAATGAGCGCGCACGCTATCGGCCGAATTTCGCGTACTCCGGCCGTCTCGAGATGCTCGTCTGGTCGATCCCGGCGATGACCGTGTTTCTGGTTGGTGGCGTGGCGTGGGTTGGCGCACACGATGTGAGTCCACGCAAACCGATCGCATCCACCGTGAAGCCCCTGCGGGTTCAGGTCGCCTCGCTGGATTGGAAATGGTTGTTCATCTATCCCGACCAGGGCGTCGCAAGCGTCAATCGGCTGACCATTCCGGTCGATACGCCGATCAGTCTGGAACTGACCTCTTCGGGCGTGATGAACAGCTTCTTCGTGCCGCAGCTTGGCAGCCAGATCTACACGATGGCGGGAATGATCACCCGTCTTCATCTGCAGGCCGACCATTCAGGAACGTATCGCGGGTTTTCTGCTCAGTTCAGCGGCGAGGGCTTTGCCGACATGCATTTCGACGCCGATGCGGTGACGAGCGAGAAGTTCGCCCAGTGGGTCGACTCAGTGCGCAGCGCCGGTCCGGAGCTCAATGCGAAAACCTACGCGGATCTGGCGAAGCCGAGTGCGGCGGTAGCGCCTTTTACCTATCGCTCAGTCGCGCCCGGTCTGTTCGACAGCATCCTGGTCTCCGAAATGCGGTCCGACGACGCAATGTGCCGCAGGTATCCGACATCAATGAAGGCGGAAAAATGAATCTACTTGGCAAGCTGGATTGGAGTGCGATTCCCTTCGACCAGCCCATCATCATGGGTGCATCGGGCGGCGTGGTCCTGGTCATCGTGTCCATCCTTTCGTGGATCACGATCAAGGGCTACGTGCCTTACCTGTGGCGAGAGTGGATCACCTCTGTCGACCATAAGCGCATCGGCATCATGTACATCATACTGGCGCTGATCATGCTGCTGCGTGGCTTCGCCGACGCCATCATGATGCGGGCGCAGCAGGCGGTCGCGGCGGGCGGTGCGCAGGGATACTTGCCGCCCGAACATTTCGACCAGATCTTCTCGGCGCATGGCACGATCATGATCTTCTTCATGGCGATGCCATTCGTGATCGGGATGATGAATTTCGTGGTGCCACTGCAACTCGGCGTCCGCGACATGGCATTTCCAACCTTGAACTCGGTGGCTCTTGGACTGACCGCGTCGGGCATCCTTTTGACGAACATCTCGCTCGCGGTCGGAGAGTTCTCGAAAGCCGGATGGGTCGCTTACCCGCCGCTTAGCGAGCTCCAGTTCTCGCCCGGCGTCGGCGTCGACTATTATCTCTGGGCGCTTCAAATCTCCGGCGTCGGCACCTTGATGACCGGCATCAATTTCGTCGCGACAATCCTGAAAACGCGCGCACCGGGGATGAGCTATATGCGCATGCCCGTCTTTTGCTGGACCTCGCTCGCCGCGAACCTTCTCATTGTCGCGGCCTTCCCGGTTCTGACCGCGACCTTAGGGATGTTGCTGCTCGATCGTTACCTCGGCTTTCATTTTTTCACAATCGACGGCCAGGGCAACGCGATGATGTACGTCAACCTGTTCTGGGTTTGGGGTCACCCGGAGGTCTACATCCTCGTCTTGCCGGCGTTCGGTATTTTTTCCGAGGTTGTCTCGACGTTCTCCGGCAAGCCGCTGTTTGGCTACCGCTCCATGGTTGCCGCGACGATGGCGATTTGCGTGCTGTCATTCATTGTCTGGCTGCATCACTTTTTCACCATGGGAGCCAGCGCCAATGTCAACGGCTTCTTCGGGGTCATGACAATGATCATCGCGGTGCCGACGGGCGTCAAGGTCTTCAATTGGCTGTTCACGATGTATGGCGGCCGCATCCGGTTCACTGTTCCGATTCTTTGGTCGATCGGTTTCATGGTGACGTTCGTGATCGGGGGCATGACCGGCGTGTTGATGGCCGTGCCTCCCGCCGACTTCCAGCTGCACAACAGTCTGTTCCTGATCGCGCATTTCCACAATGTCATCATCGGCGGCACTGTGTTCGGCTTGATGGCGGGTTATAATTATTGGTTTCCCAAGGCGTTCGGCTTCAAGCTTGACGAACGCTGGGGAAAAATCTCGTTCTGGTGCTGGCTGATCGGCTTCTATCTCGCTTTCATGCCGCTTTACGCACTAGGCCTCATGGGCATGACCCGCCGCATGCAGCATTACGACGTTGCCAGCTGGCAACCGTGGCTGGTGGCCGCAGCGGTCGGCGCTGTCGTCATCCTCGCCGGGATCATCAGCCAGGTCATCCAGCTTGTGGTGTCGATCCGCAATCGCGAACAACTGAAGGTGGCCGCGGATCCATGGAACGGCCGCACGCTGGAATGGGCGACGGCGTCGCCGCCGCCACCCTGGAATTTCGCCGTGCTTCCGCAGGTGACGGACATCGACGCCTTGTGGGAAACCAAGCAGCGCGAGCGCACGGCCCAGGCCCAGCCGGCGAAGGAGCACAAATTCGAGCCGATCGAGATGCCGAAGAACAGCGCGACCGGCTTCATCACCGCATTTTTCGCAGTCGTTACCGGCTTTGCGCTGATCTGGCACATCTGGTGGATGGCCGGCGTGGGTGCATTCGGCGCTTTTGTGACCATGCTTGCCTTCGCGTTTCGCAACGAAGAGGAAGTCGAAATCGCGGCCGAGCAGATCGCGCGGTTCGAGCAGGCGAATCAGGCGGAGATCGCAGCATGAACATCGCTGTTGCAGTTGATGATGAGCTTCGGCACGGGGCGCGGCCGAGTGCGAGTGAGGCCGGGCCAGCTACAAAGCGGGTCGTGGTCGGCTACGGCTTCTGGGTGTTCCTCTTGAGCGACATCATCATGTTTGCGGCGCTCTTTGCTGCTTACGCGGTGCTCGCTCACGCGACCGCTGGCGGGCCGAGTGGCATGCAGCTGTTCAGCCAGCGCAGCGTTGCGATCGAAACCGGCTGCCTTCTCGCGTCCAGCTACACCTGCGGATTGATGTCTCTGGCGATTGGTTCGCGGCGCTATGCCGTCACTTATTTCACGGGCCTCATCACTTTCGTGCTGGGGGCCTGCTTCCTCGCGCTCGAAGTGCGGGAATTCGCCGACATGATCGCGATCGGGGCTGGTCCGCAACGCAGCGCTTTCCTCTCGGCCTTTTTTACCCTGGTCGGCTGTCACGGGCTACATGTCACCGCCGGCCTCGTCTGGCTGGCAGTGATGATGGCTCAGGTCGCCATCAAAGGCCTTAGCGAGACCGTGGAGCGCCGTCTGCTCTGTTTTTCCCTATTCTGGCATGCCCTCGACATTGTCTGGGTCTGGCTGTTCACGGTGGTCTATCTGATGGGAGTCCTTTCATGACCGACACGCACTACGATCGCGCGCCCGGAGACGCATCAGCACTTCCCGACGTGGAACAGGGGACCTCGTCGGGCTTGCTTGTCTACACGATCGGATTGGTTCTTGCCGTGGTCCTCACGGCGATGTCGTTCTGGGTCGCCAATACATCGCTGCTCTGGGTCGGCGGTGTCTCTCTCGGCCTGACGGTCCTCGCGATCGCGCAAATGGGTATCCACTTGGTGTTCTTCCTGCATGTCACCACGGGGCCGGACAATACCAACAACGTGATGGCGCTGGCGTTCGGTGTGCTGATCGTTGCGCTGGTCGTCGTCGGATCGCTTCTGATCATGGCCGATCTGAACGACAACATGATGCCTGCGGCGGAGCTAATGAATCTGCAGATGCAGCACTGAAGCGCGTCGCTGGGATACCGGCTTCTGATCAAGCATGCCTGCAGCGTGTTTTCGAGTGTCTTGATGGCTTGCTCGAACCCATCCGTTTCCCGAAAGTGGGAGTGCGGCGCATCAAGCAGAATGCGAGGCCGTCCGGTTCGGTCGAGTTCAGTATGGGGACGCACAAACCACCAAGTCAGCGCACGGCTGTCCAAGCACTGCGATCAGCACCAAGGCTAACATTTCAAGTTGAAATGGCGCATGGCCGACACGCTATTCGTGGTGGGGGCGAGGAAATGCTGGAAGGATTCACCGCGCCTCGGTCCCCTTTGGGCGTTGCTGCATTGGTCCCGTCGCCTCCCTGGCATTTCGCAGGAGACGTCCTGGCGGTGGAGTTTTGGAATGATCCCGATGTATCAGTCCATATACTTCCAACCGGCGTCGAGCTTGATCAGAAATGTCCAGGCCACTCCGTTGCGGTCTTCACAGATTATCAGTTCACCGCGCAGAACAACGAGTATCTCGATCCTGCCAGATATCAGTGTCGCGGGTTCAGCGTCCTCCTCGACGCGATGTGGAAGGGATCACGCATAGCATGGTGTCCATATTGCTATGCCGACAACGATGCTGCCTTGATGAGAGGTTGGATTCAGGGTTATCCGAGAAAATTCGGTGCTGTGCACCAGACCCGCACCTTTGCCACCGCGAGCGCGGCTTCGGCGCCACTCGCGCACGATAGCCGGTTCTCTGCCTGCATGTCCGCTCATGGTCGGTTGCTGGTGCAGGCCCGTATCACCTTACGCGAAAAAGCAGAGTGTCTTGCCGGCTTGCTCGATCGCCGTATTGTGGGACGGAGATATTTTCCGCGGCTCTCCGCGGGCTTGCACGACAAGCCAGCCGTGGATGAGCTCGTTCGATGCGTCTCGGATCACCTCCTGATCACGGACATCTGGGTCGGGGAGGGGGAGCTCAGTTTTCCGGAGGCCTATGGCGAAGAGTTGGAAGTGCTGGGACCGCTGAAGGTGGGGCGCGGATATCGGTTCTCGTTTTCCTATTCCGTCACCGACATCGAGGTCCTGGCAGACCTGAGCGCCTAGCAATCGCAGCTGATGCTAACAAGCGCGTTCTGAATTGTGGCAGGAATAGACAAGTCGACGCACTTCGATCAAATCAATTGTGGCTTGTTTCGATAGCGTCGTTGCTGAAAGTGATGCATCAGGACACGGGAATGCTAAAGGGCTTTACAGTTCCGAAATCGCCATTCGGCCAGGCCGCTCTAACTCCGCCACCACCCTGGCACTATGCTGGCGATGCTGTTGGAGTCGAGTACTGGACGGACCCCGACGCGACGGCGGCGACATTGCCGAAAAGCCTTTCCCGAGATCCGAACTCAAACGGTCATGCCGTCATGATGTTTCTGGATTGGCAATTCACCGCCCAGGACGACGAATATCTTGAGCCAGCTCGTTATCAATACCGCGAGGCGTTTATTTTGGTCGACGCGATGTATCGCGACGTGCCGGTCATGTGGTGTCCGTACATTTATGTCGACAATGACGCTGCGCTGGCGCGCGGTTGGACGCAGGGCTTTCCAAAGAAAATGGGTAGCATTTTTCAGACGCGGTCCTTTGCGGCCTCAGGCCCGGCCGCGGCGCCGGTCGCGTCCGGCAGCCGGTTTGGCGCCAGTCTCTCGGCGCATGGCCAACGTCTTGCGGAAGCCTGCGTCACCTTGCGTAAGCCGGTCGAAGACGGATTGTCTCTCCTCAGCCGCCCCACAGTCTTGTTGCGATACTTCCCGAGGCTGGCGGCCGGATGCCAGGACAAGCCTGCTGTCAACGAACTGGCGATGTCGATCACCGACAATCTCACCGTTGCCGGAGCATGGATCGGGAAGGCCGAGCTCCATTTTCCGGAAACAAAAGGCGAAGAACTCCACGCGCTCGCGCCGAACCGGATCGAGTCGGGGTTTCGTTACTCACTCTCCTATTCAGTTAGCGATCTGAAGATCCTCGAGGACCATGGCGTAAGCGACTGAGAGTATTCCCGCCGCAACGGCGAAGCGTACGGCCATCGGCAGGGAGAGTTTTCTGAGATAGCTGAGGAAAGTGGTCCTCTCGTCTCTCATAGCATTTTGGATCTGAGCGACTGCCGGGGTGTTCTGAATTATTGCGAAGTCAGGTGTTGTCAATGCTTAACCTATTGATGAGTAACGATAAATCCGTTCTTTGTGACGTAACAACATTAACCTTCCGTAACGCTGATTAACGAGCCAAAACAGGCCCCTTGCGGCACTCTCTCGCCGATCCTGAGCATCGGATCGTTGTCGAGGGATTGATTATGGAAGCACTTCAAGCTACCGCGCCAGACTCTTCCTTTGCAGCTGACCAACAGTTCCATTTGGTTGCGAACAGTCTGGCCAAGCTGCTTGAAACTGCAAGGCGAGAGCTGGAGCGTGACCGGGAGGCCGCCAAGGCGTCGCTGGTTACGGCATCGCACATCCTGCAAGCGGAGATCGAGCGTTGTTCGGGCGCTAACGGCTCCGCAAGGGGCGGTCTGGCCGCTTGGCAGATCCTTCGCGTACGAGCCTACATTGACAGCAACTTACACCTCACCATTCACATCCGGGATCTCAGTGCGGTCGCGCGTCGAAGCCCGGCGCACTTCTCTCGAAAATTCAAACTGGCTGTCGGCGAGTCGCCGCATGCCTATGTGGTGAGAAGACGCCTGGAGAGAGCCTGCCACCTGATGATCACCAGCGCGGCATCATTGAGCGAAATAGCCTTGAGCGTAGGCTTTTCGGATCAAGCGCATTTATGCCGACTCTTCAGACAGGCCTTTGGTCAAAGTCCGGCCAACTGGCGACGCGAGCGCGGAATCCCTGACAAGGTCACTTCAAGAGCCGGCTTGGACGAGAATGTCCCATGAGCGATCCGCGCGGCGTGCTGAGCTTCGGCCCTTTCGAACTCTCGATCGGAAACAGACTTCTGACAAATGGCGGAAAGGTCGTACCACTCGGCTCGCGCGCCATGGATCTCCTCATCGTCCTGGTGGAGCAGCCAAACAAAGTCATCGGCAGGAGGACCCTGATCGAGCGCGTTTGGCCAAAGAGAGGAGCCGAACAAGTCAGCCTCCGCGTCCACATATCGGCGCTACGGAAAGCGCTCGATCAGAGTGACCCTGGCAGACGATATATCGCGAACGTGCCCGGGCGGGGGTACACTTTCGTCGTACCGGTAACTTCACTTTCCTCGCCAACCTCGGGGGACCTGAATCTATCTTCGAGGTCCCGACTGCCTGCGCGCTTGATGCGGATGCTCGGACGAAGGGATGCCCTGGCCGCGATCCAGATGAAGCTGAACGAACAGAGGTTTGTGACAATCGCCGGACCTGGCGGCATCGGCAAGACCACGGTAGCAGTGGCGGTTGCCTATGAGATGAGCACCACCTTCAACAACCAGATTTATTTCGTCGACCTGAGTGCTCTCGCCGACGCTTCGCTCATCGCGCCAGCCGTGGCCGCAGCACTCGGTGTGTCGGTACAGACAAACAACGTCGTACCAGCCCTGATCGATCGTTTGCAGGAAAGGCCAACGCTCATCGTTCTCGATTGTTGCGAACACCTTATCGATGGGGCGTCGGCCGTAGCAGAAGAATTGGTCTGCCGTGTCCCGACACTGCATTTGCTCGCGACCAGCCGGGAGGTGATGCGTGTTGAAGGTGAATATGTCTATGAAATCTGCGCGCTCGCGTGCCCACCGGAAAATAGCAGCTTGTCGGCGCACGACGTGCTGCAATATCCCGCTGTCCAACTGCTGGTCGATCGCGTGCGGGCCGTGCGAGGTGACTTCGAACTGGTAGATGCGGATGCGCCGGTTGCCGCGGGAATCTGCCGGCGGCTTGATGGAATTCCATTGGCAATCGAACTCGCAGCCGGGAGGGTTGACATATTTGGCCTCAGCAAGACAGCAAGCCTGCTCGACGAGCGACTAAACCTGTCATGGGTGGGCCGTAGAACTGCCCCGTCGAGGCACCAGACGTTAAACGCTACGTTGGAGTGGAGTTACGACCTGCTCGGCGAGGCAGAGAAGCGCGTATTGAGCCGGCTCAGCGTTTTTTCCGGCGGATTTACGTTCGAAGCGGCGGTTGCCGTTGTCGCCGATGAGACGGTGGATGAAGCAAATGTATCGGATTGCGTTTGGGAACTTCGTTCAAAATCGATGATTGCTGTTCAGGGACAGGAGCGCCGGCTGCGTTTACTCGACACCACTCTTGCTTTTGCTTCGCGACGACTTGCCAAGAGCGATGAAGAGAGCGACTGTCGCCGGCGCCACGCGCTCTACTTCTGCGACTTGTTCAAACAAGGCGCTTCAATGGATATGCCTGAAAGGCTCAGGGCGCTTGGGGGCGAGGTCGGCAATCTCAGAGCTGCTCTGAACTGGGCTTTCTCAGTCGAGGGTGAAGCGAAAATTGGCGTTGAACTTGCTGCCGCCTCGGCGAGCACCTGGATGGCAATGGCGCTTCTTACCGAATGCCGGGAGTGGATGACGAAAGCCATCAGTCGACTCGATGATGCGAGTGCCGGCTCACGGCAGGAAATGATAATTCAGTCCGCACTCGCCAGCTGCATGATGTTCACGGGTGGTATGACTGAAGAGTCGTACGCGGGCTGGACGAAAGCGCGCCTTCTTGCCGAGTGCCTCAACGACACCGAATGCCAGCTCGATTCTCTGCTTGTTCTCTGGGCTCACCAGATACGGACTCCAAGTTATGCCGAGGCGATAGAATTGGCAGATCGATGCGGCGATGTCGCTGACGGGAGCGACAATCGTGGCGCGATCGCAACGGCCAATTACATGCGCGGCGTAACATACCACCACATTGGGCGAATATTGCAGGCCGAAGCTCATTTTGAATTGTCCCTGCATCGCGATGATGAAGCGTCCCGACAATCTCTCATCAGGCGGTTTGGCTACGATCGGAAAGTAGACTCCCTCGCTGTATTGGCCAACCTGGCCTGGCTCCGGGGTTGTCCTGATCGGGCGCGGCGCCTCAACCTGATGTCGATCGCTGAGGCACGGCAACTAGATCACGCGGTACCGCTTTGCGTGGCGCTCGCCTGGGCAAGCTTCAACACGTACCTGACAAGTCCGGACGATCTCGAGACTGAAGCGCTTGCCAACGAGCTTGTCGACCACGCCGAAAAATACGCTGTGGAAAGCTATCACGGCTTTGGCCTCAGCATGCAGGCTCTCTGCAGAGTCAGGCGGGGCGAGGGCGACACAGCTTACGCGACGCTCTACCGCGGTTTGGAGAAATTGTCAGCGGCGCGATATGGGGTCTTCAATTGGATCCTGCAAGCAGAGTTCGCAAGATGTACGGCCGTCGCCGGACGGCCCCGGCAAGGACTTGCTATCTTCGAGCGGGCAAAGATCAATCTTGACGACACCCAATGGTACGCTCCGGAACTGCGACGTATCAGGGGGGAACTGGCCCTTGGCAATGACGAGGGACTTGCGGTTGGCAGGCAATATTTTCTCAGTGCGCTCGAACTATCGGACAGACAAGCGAGCTTGTCGTGGGCGCTCAGGGCCGCGACCAGCGTTGCTATTGCCGAAAAGTCGGTCGGGCGAAAGGAGGCCGCGTGGCGAACCCTGCAAGCTACCCACGCGAAATTTCGAGAAGGCCTTGAGACCCCCGATCTACGATTGGCCAAGCAGGTGTTGAATGGTTCATATTCGCGCGACGGCGCGATCAATTTGGCACACTGACAGCTTGTTGCTGGAGGGGGATTCGGCTAATGCTTGATGGGCTGGGGGTATATTTGCACAAGACTGACGATGAACGGCGCAACGATCGAATCGTCGATGATCTTGGCGGAATAACTCATGTCGATCCAACCAATTGGTTCACCGGCTGCAATCCGGATTCGGTTTGGCCCATTCGAGCTGAATGTCGCCGAGCGCTCTCTCAAGAAGGCAAACCAGCTCATTCCGCTTGGCGGCAGGGCTTACGACATTCTGACCGCTCTTCTCGAAAACGCCGGTGAGGTTGTCGGAAAAGCCAAACTGATCGCGAGGGCATGGCCTAACGTAACGGTCGACGAAGGCAGTCTTCGCGTTCATCTATCGGCGCTGCGCAAGGCACTGGGCGACGGTCAGTTCGGTGACAAGTACATTGCGAGTGTACAGGGGCACGGCTATAGCTTCATCGCGCCGATCACATGTCTTCCCGCGGACCGCGACAGGGACGGCGCATCGGAGGGATTGTCCAACCTGCCGCCCGCTCTGGGCCGCATGGTCGGCCGCGAAAATGTTGTCCGTGAGATTCATGGGTGGCTCCGGACGGGCCAGCGCCTGATCACAATTCTGGGTGCTGGCGGCATAGGCAAGACGACGGTTGCCCTGGCAGTCGGACACGGAGCCCTGGCCGACTTCTGTGGCGCGGCATTCCTTGTCGATCTTTCAACCGTAAACGACGAGGAACATCTCATCGGCGCCATCGCTTCTGCGGTCGGGATCGACTCGCAGTTAGTCGATCTAAAGCAGGCGTTGCTTAATTTTCTGCGCCCTCGCAGGGCGCTTATCATTCTTGATAGTTGTGAGCGTCTGATCGGGAAAACCGCGGAGATCACCGACTATATTTTTCAAAATACCCCCGACATCTACACACTTGCGACCAGCAGGGAGGCATTGCTCGTCCCTGGTGAACGCGTACTTCGTCTTCCTCCATTAGACTGCCCGCCGGAGCAGCCGGGGCTGACTGCGTCAGAGGTGCTCGCCTACCCAGCTGCACGGTTGTTCGTGGAGCGTATCAGCGCTCGCGGCGGCGACTTCTCACTCAGTGACGGCGTAGCCCAGATTGTCGCTGAGATCTGCCGCAAGCTTGACGGGATTGCGCTCGCCATCGAGCTCGCCGCCGGAAGAGCCGCTGTCTTCGGCGTCAGGAATACCGTGGCAAAGTTGGGTTCGCGCCTCGATCTCCTCAAGTTCGGTCGCCGAACTGCGAATCCTCGGCATAAGACGCTCAATGCGACCCTAGACTGGAGCTACGATCATCTTTCCGAGATTGAACGAATTGTGCTGCGACGCGTCGCGATCTTGATTGGACCCTTCACACGGGAGGCGGCGCTGGCCGTGGGAGAGGAAGGCGGAACTGACCAGTTTGAGGTCCAGGGCGCGGTAGAAAATCTTGTCAACAAATCGCTCATAGTTGTGTGGCCCAGCTACCGGGGGACGCTTTACCGACTGCTCGACACCACGCGCGCCTATGCCTTGGAGAAACTCGCTCTAAGCGGCGAGCATCATTCCATAGCGGTTCGGCACGCGAATTTTTCGATTCAGTTGCTGGAAAGCAGCGGGGGTAATCTCTTCGATTTGGAGCGCGCGGAAGCTCCAGCAGGGGCACTGTCAGACTATCTTGGAAATATCCGTGCCGCGCTTGAATGGAGCTTTGGTCCCGATGGAAACGACAATACGGCCACAAGAACGGCTGCGGCTGCCGCGCAGCTTTTTCTGGCCATGTCGCTTTTTGTGGAGTGCCGAAGTTGGATGGAGAGGGCGATCGATCGGACGGCTGCGGACTGCGACTCGCGGGACCAGATGGAAATCTACGCGTCGCTTGCGTTGTCGATGATGTTCACCACAGGAAACAGCGAAAGGGTTCGCGATGCCTTCAATTCCGCGTTGACGTTCGCAGAACGGCGCGAGGATACCTACCAGCAGTTACGTCTCCTCAGCGGGTTATCGATGTATCTGCATCGCATGATCGACGCGGCCGGTAGCTTTGACGTTGCGCTGCGCGCCGAGACTGTTGCGAAGAAGACAGGAAGTCGGGAGGATGCGGCCCTCGCGGCCTCAATGAAGGGGGCTGCGTATTTTATGCTTGGAAACCATCTCCGGGCGCAGAACCATCCAAGGTTTGGCGAGCGTCCATTCTCGGCAGCAGATATATCTCAAACCTCGGGGAGGAGGCCTACTCGTTCGTCGGTTCTGTCGTCTCTGTCGAATAGAACATGGACGTAGCTTCACTGCGTGGTGACAAGGCCCAGGGTCTGTGCGCGTGATACCGCTTGCGCGCGTCTTTCCACACCCAGCTTGGTAAAAACGCTCTTGAGGTGCGACTTCACGGTCTCAGGACCAATATCAAGGCTCCGAGCGATTTCCTTGTTGGACAATCCTTGGGCGATCAGCTTGAGGATGCCGGTTTCGCGACGACTCAATGCGGTTAGAACCGGTACGCCGAAATTCGGCGTCAAACGATCTTGTCCTGCTCGTTGCAGACCTGCCTCGAGCCGATTGACATAGGGAATCAAATCTTGCTTGACATTGCCACTCTCCCGCGTCGTCTGGAACAGATTGGAAATGGTTGGTCCCTCGTCCAAAACGGTCTGATAAAGACCGGCTGCAGCACACGCGGTAAGCACGCGACGAAAACGGCCCACCGCCTCCGCCACTTTGCCCGCACTGAGCTGAACTGCCGACAGACGCATCGCAATGCAGATCAGGAATTGACGATGCTGCATTGCTTCGGCTTCGCGCTGTAGCTGTTGCAGGATTGCAATCGCTTCGTCGGGGCAAGCTTGCTGGCCCAGCAAATGAGCGTGCGCCAACTTGTGGTACCATTCGATTTCCGACCAGGCGCAAGGCCGTGGTGCGGGGTACTTCCGTGTTAGGCCCTCCAGGCGATCGACGCATGCGGCGGCTTCATCCAGCCGGCCATCGTTCACGTAGATTCGCGCCTGCTCTGCTATCACGCCAGCCGAGAGCCTTCCCCAATCTCGCGCGACGCCCAGATTTTCAGCTCGCTCCAGGAGAGTGCGGGCTCGCTCGAAGTTCATCCGAGCAGCGGCGATCCGGGAAATCACGAAATACGTGCTCCATACGCAGTCGAGCATTGTCCCCGAGCTGATCAGCGGTACGCGGTCGATGACCCAGGCCTCCGCCTCATCGAGTTCACCTTGTTCGTATTTAATTCGCGCAATCAAACTGGCGGGCAAAGCCGCTGCAATCGAATTCGGCCCGACATCCTGCTCGGCGATCCGCAAGCCTTCGCGGTAATGTCCATCTGCCGCCGCGAGACGTATCTGCCGCTCCTCTGCAAGCCCGTTCAGGCAGTGCCGATAAACCGATGCAAATACGTTCCTGCGATCCTCCTCGGCTGAATACGGGATCCAGGGCGTCGCATGGAATTGCCTGAGGTTACCCGCTTTCAGATGGCCGTAGCGAAGGACGTTTGAGGCGACGTTTGCAGTCCACGGATCAGACGAGCCGTTCACGCAAGCCTGTCCCAAAGGCAACGCCCGCTCGGCGTCATCCTTGAGCGCGAGAGCAACGGAGCGGATCGTCTGGCATTCGCACAGTAAATCGCTCGCCGGCAGATGAGTACCAGCGATATCGTTCTCTATTTCAGTTGCGAGCTGCAG
>Ga0193716_1000642_pt1 | contig 21144 bp, 22 predicted proteins | sample U2c1metaG_FD_145901 | JGI IMG/M metagenome (GOLD analysis project Ga0193716, IMG submission 145901) | Soil microbial communities from a riparian zone of the East river system, Colorado, United States - U2c1 | ecosystem: Environmental > Terrestrial > Soil > Riparian zone | place: USA: East River...
GACACCGAGAGCACTGATCGACTGGTGCTCGAGTCATCCACCGACGGAGTGACCTGGACGGCCGCGCCGCTGTCCGTCCGCGGCCGCGGTGCACCGGACGAAAGCGTCAATTCGCTCTCCGGCGGCGGCCACCGGGCGTGGTGGCGGGTCCAGTCTCAGCTACCGTACGCAGCGATGATCACGCTGCGCTGGCGGTTGACTACCGACGCCCGGTACACCGGGCGGGGTGTTCACCTCGATGAGATCGTCGTCACAGAACGTGGTCGAACGCTGCTCAACGGTGAGAAAGAACCCCACAAGTTACAGCCGGAAGGCTGGCAGCTCAGATCACGATGAGGTTGAAAAACCGGTTGAAACGCTAACAAGGTGCCCTCAAACGTCGATTCCGATGTTGCAGCAGTACAACTGCACCTGAAGTTTCAGCTCGGTTTGGGTAGCGTTGTCTACAGATGACAGCTGCCAGCTTGTCGTACCATCTGCCTGTTAGTAAGTTTCCCACGTGAGCGCGAGTGCCATGACGACACAACACACTGAGTCAAGTCCCCTGGTCCGTATCCGGTCGCTGTTGCCCGGTCTGGCCCGCGCGGAACAACGCGTCGCGAAGGTGGTTCTGGACAGCCCATCGACTGTGGCGCGTCGCAGCATCACCGAGGTCGCCGAAGCCGCCGGAACCAGCGAGACCACCGTCACCCGGTTCTGCAAGGCCATCGGCGTCGGGGGCTACCCCGAGCTACGCATCGCACTGGCCGCGGACACCGCCCGATCGGAGGTACATGCCGAACGCGACCTCGGCGGCGAGATCGGTCCCGACGACGACATCGCCACCGTCGTCGGCAAGGTCACCTTCGCCGACGCGCGCGCCGTCGAGGACACGGCCGCGCAGCTCGACACCGAGGTGCTCGAGAAGGCCGTCGCGGCGTTGGCCTCGGCCGGCCGCGTCGACGTCTACGGCGTCGGCGCGAGCGCGTTCGTCGCCGCCGACCTCCAGCAGAAGCTCCACCGCATCGGCCGGATCTGCTTCGCGTGGAGCGACACCCACATCATGCTCACCTCCGCGGCCGTGCTCGGCCGTGGCGACGTCGCCGTCGGCATCTCGCACACCGGCGCGACCGCCGACACCGTCGAGGCGCTGCGAGTGGCCAGGGCGGCAGGCGCGACCACGGTCGCACTGACGAACTTCCCCACCGCGCCGATCAGCGAGGTCTCCGATCTGGTGGTCACCACGGCGGCACGGGAGACGACGTTCCGTTCCGGCGCGATGGCAAGCCGGATCGCACAGCTCACGGTGATCGACTGCCTGTTCATCGGGGTCGCGCAGCGGCACCTGTCGGACTCGATGAAGGCGTTGGACGACACCCGGGACGCGGTGGGCTCGCATCGACTGGAGACCCGCCACGACGGTCGCCGCAAGGCGCGGGAGACCGGTAAATGATCCTTGGGGGAGGCAGCAACATGACTGTGCCGCGCCAGGCCGTACACGTCGATTCGCCAACGGAGCGACGCAATCCACGGACCACGGACCTGGACCGCCTGTCCACGCTCGACCTCCTGAGGTCCATCAACGCGGAGGACCGCCTGGTGCCGGACGCGGTGGCGGCCGCGCTGCCGGCGCTGTCCGTTGCGGTCGACCTTGCGGTCGAGGCGCTCCGCAACGGGCACCGGGTGCACTACGTCGGCGCCGGCACGTCGGGTCGGATGGCGACCCTGGACGCGGCCGAGCTCGCGCCGACGTACAACGCGCCGGCCGAGTGGTTCGTCGTGCACCACGCGGGTGGCAACACCGCGCTGAGCAGTGCCGTCGAGGACGCGGAGGACGACGAGGAGGCGGGCGCCGCCGAGCTGTCGTCGTCGGCGGGCGCCGGTGACTTCGTCCTCGGCCTGACCGCGTCCGGCCGCACGCCGTACGTGCTCGGCGCGCTGCGCGCGGCCGGTGAGCTCGGCGCCGGGACCGGCCTCGTGTTCTCGAACCCGCACGCGACCCGCCTGATGGACATCGATGTGCTCATCGAGGTCGACACCGGGCCCGAGGCGGTCGCCGGGTCCACGCGCATGAAGGCCGGCACCGCGCAGAAGCTGGTGCTGACGGCGTTCTCCACGGCCGTCATGGTGAAACTGGGGCGCACGTACTCGAACCTCATGGTGAGCATGCGCGCGACGAACGCGAAGCTGCGCGGCCGGACGCTGCGCATCCTGCGCGAGGCGACCGGCCTCGACATGCGGGAGTGCGAGCTGGCGCTGGACGAGGCGCACGGGGAGCTCAAGGTGGCGCTCGTGCACCTGCTGTCCGGCGTGAACTCCGAACGAGCGGCGGCGGTCCTGCACGCGAACGACGGCCACGTGCGCCAGGCGCTGAACGCACTGGGCGCCGCCGCCGTCTGAACTGGGGCCACGACATAACGAAAAGGTGGGCCGAGATGCTAGGTTTCTCGGCCCACCAGGGATCCCACTCGCGGCGAGGAAGGGGTACTCGCCGCTGCCAGGCTCCGCCACGCGGCACGAGCCTCGCTGGAGCCGTGCTCAACGAGGCGGTCAGCCCGACCCGCGACCGGAGTGCCGAGCGGCCGCGCGGCCCGTTCGTTCCGTGTCGAGCCAGTGCGCGCAGGTGGGACATACCGAGTCGGCCGCCAGTTCGGTCGCTGTGTCAGGGTCGAGCACGACCGACCGGTTGCACACCGACCAGCCGATCGACACACCGTGGAAGTCCACCCGGTCGGCGAGATCGACCACCGCGTGCCGTCGCCCGGTGAAGAAACCGGGCAGCCACAACGGTTCCACGCCGGTCAGCACGGCTCCTGCGCGAGGACGGCCAGGCACACCGAGCAGGCGGCCGCGCACGGACCGGGCAGGTCGGCGACCAGCCACGCCCCGCAGACCGCCGGTCCGTCGATCACGTTGACGGCGGGTGTGGCGTCCTCGGTCGCGCGCACGTGCCCTCGTTCCGGTTCGAGGTAGGAGTGCCCCCACGCGGCGGCGCGCAGTCGCGCGTGCTGGCGTACCGCCCTGCCGAGCACCACCAGGTCGTGCCCGAGCGCGATCCCCGCGCAATCCCCGTGCGGGCGCGCGGCGTCGCGATCGAGCGCCCGCAAGATGTACCCCGCGATGCGGGTGTTGACAGCAGCCAGTTCGGCGATGAGCACCGACTCGTCGTGGTCCATCTGGTCGTCCTGCCCGTCCGCCATTCTCGTGGCACTATTTGCCCGCATGCTTTAACCGAACGTAGGGCGTTGACCGCACTGACAGAAAGGGGCGAACTTCGATGGGCGGCAAGCACCGGCCAGGGACACCGCGCGACCGAGCATTGGGCGCGGAACTACGCGCGATCCGGCAGGCTTCCGGCAAAAGCCTTCATGAGGTCGCGAAGGTGATCCAATGGAACGTCTCCACGCTCAGCCGTCTGGAACGCGGTCAGCGACACATCTCCCCTGAGGCGGTGATGGGCCTCGCGATGGTGTTCGACCTGCCCGCCGAGCGCCGCGACGAACTGGTCGCCTGGGCCAGCAAGCCGGTGGCGCTCGGCTGGTGGGACCGCCCGCTACCCGGCGTCCCCGGCGATCTCGGCGCGTTGGCCTCCTACGAACACGAAGCGATCCGCATGACGGAATGGTGCCCCGGCATCATCCCCGGCCTCCTGCAAGTTCCGGAATACTCCGGAACTACGATGCGCGGCACCGGAGTGCCGGAATCTGAGGTCAACCCGCGTATCGGGGCCAGGCGTCAGCGACAGCAACTGCTGGACAGGCGCGACGTGGACTACCTGGCGCTGATCGGGACCGCGGCCCTGACCAACCGATTCTGCGCGCCGTCGGTCTTCGCGAAGCAGCTCCTCCACCTGCTCGCACAGTCCAGACGGGAAGGTGTGATGGTGCGAATCGTCGAAGCGCCGACGCCCTACATCTTCACTAGCTGGTACCTGATGAACTTCGAACAAGCCGGCCCGGTGGTCATGTTGGAGCACCTCGGCTCGTCCACGTTCCTCTTCGACGAGGAGACCGACCCCTATACGGACGCCCGCAAGCAACTCCGCGACATGGCTCTGTCGGAGCGGGCAACGCAGGATAAGCTCAAGGAACTGATCGAACGGAGCGTCGTCGGGAGTTAGCTCATGCGCCAGGAGTCCTTACGGTTCAAGAAGTCTCGCCGTTCGGCCGGACAATCCGCGTGTGTCGAGGTCGCCAACACCCTGCGACACATTCGGGACAGCAAGAACCCCTCCGGCCCTGACCTGCACGGGGTGGACGTCGCCCAACTGATCGCCGCGCTCCGCTAGTTCAATGCCGTGAAGGGGTCCTTCACGGCGTTGGGTGCCGATGCCAGGAACTAAGCGCTGAATGGTGACTGGCGTTTCGCGATCGTGCCTGGCTCGCGTGGTGCCACCTCGATCTCACGGCCCCGACAGAGTCGTTGGTGCAGGGCAACCCCCGCGAAGGGGTCAGGTGAGACGTCGTTGAGTGCTGTGAAGGACCCCTTGACGGCACTCAACGCCGTGAAGGGGTCCTTCACAGCACAAGCAGACCACGAACGTTTTCGATCGCGCGCGGTCAGCCGGTGAGCGCGGACTCCGCGATGCTGATCGCCTCGCGGGCGCCTGCTTCGATGGCCTCGCAGGAGAACAGGAGCCATTCGGTCAGGCCGTCGCCGCCCTTGGCGAACGCCGCGGCGGCCGCGCGGTAGCGGTCGGCGCGGCGCAGGTAGAAGACCTCCGGCACGATCAGGCCCTTCGGGTCAAGGCCGGTGGCGATCATGGACAGGCGGGCGGCGGACCGGGCGACGACACCGTTGGCCGTGTCGAACGGGCGCAGCGCCAACAGTTCGCCGTGGACGATCGACGTGAGCACCGGGCCGGGGACGGAGGTGCCGCCGGCGACCAGCTCGGCCAGGATGTCCAGTCGACGGGACACGGCGTGCGACGCCCTCGGCCGGCCAAGCGCGTCGTCGTCGGTCACGAGGTCCGCGGCCGCCAGCACGTGCAGCTTGGCCAGTGCCTGCAGGGGCGCCCGTTGCCACGTCGGGAGCAGCGGGCCGATCGTCTCGGCGATACGCAGCGCGCCGGCCAGGTGCGGCTCGTCGACCTCACCGGCGGCCGGGATCTCCGCGTCGCCCCCGTCCAGGGCCGCGGAGGCACGGGCGGCACGCACGGACGCCTCGGCCGCGGTCGCCGGCCAACCGCGCCGGTTCGCCTGGTGGCCGTGCACCTGGTCCACCGCCTCGCGGGCGGCGGCCACCGCGTCCTCGACACCGGGCAGTCCGAGCAGCGGCGCCAGGGGGTCAGTCACGGGCGGGACCCTACCGGGTGACATCCGACCGTGGCGGCCCAGTTCAGTGGTCCAGACCTCTGTACGTCCTGTCGTCCACCGTGATAGAGCACTACCGTCATGGCATACACCCCCTGGGTCGAGGAGGATCCGCATCATGACCGAGCAGTCCGGCCAGGGCCAGACGCTGGACAACTTGCTGACGGAGAACAGGACGTTCCCGCCGAGCGAGGAGTTCGCGGAGCAGGCCAACGCCAAGGCCGAGCTGTACGAGTCGGCCGACGCCGACCGTGAGGCGTTCTGGGCCGAGCAGGCGGACCAGCTTAGCTGGGACACCCGCTGGGACCAGGTGCTCGACTGGACGAACCCGCCGTTCGCCAAGTGGTTCGTCGGCGGCAAGCTCAACGTCGCGTACAACTGCGTCGACCGGCACGTCGAGGCCGGCAACGGCGACCGCGTCGCCATCCACTGGGAGGGCGAGCCGGGCGACGGCCGCACGATCACCTACGCCGAGCTGCTGCGCGAGGTGTCCAAGACCGCGAACGCCTTGGCCTCGCTGGGGCTGGCGACCGGCGACCGGGTCGCGATCTACCTCCCGATGCTGCCGGAGGCGATCTTCGCGATGCTCGCCTGCGCGCGCCTCGGCCTCACCCACAGCGTCGTGTTCGGCGGCTTCTCCGCCGAGGCGCTGCGGTCCCGCATCGACGACGCGCAGGCCAAGCTCGTGATCACCGCGGACGGCCAGTACCGGCGCGGCAAGCCGGCGGCGCTGAAGGCCGCGGTCGACGAGGCGGTCGCGAAGACGCCGAGCATCGAGCACGTACTGGTGGTCAAGCGCACCGACACCGACGTGGCGTGGACCGAGGGCCGCGACGTGTGGTGGCACGACGTCGTCGACGGCCAGTCCGACAAGCACACGCCGACGGCGTTCGACTCCGAGCACCCGCTGTTCATCCTGTACACGTCGGGCACCACGGGTAAGCCGAAGGGCATCCTGCACACGTCCGGCGGCTACCTCACCCAGACCGCGTACACCCACCGCAACGTCTTCGACGTCAAGCCGGAGAGTGACGTCTACTGGTGCACGGCCGACATCGGCTGGGTGACCGGGCACAGCTACATCGTGTACGGGCCGCTCGCGAACGGCGTGACCCAGGTGGTCTACGAGGGCACGCCGAACACCCCGCACGAGGGCCGGCACTGGGAGATCGTGCAGAAGTACGGCGTCTCCATCTACTACACGGCGCCGACGCTGATTCGCACGTTCATGAAGTGGGGCAAGGACATCCCCGAGAAGTTCGACCTGTCCTCGCTGCGCGTGCTCGGGTCGGTCGGCGAGCCGATCAACCCGGAGGCGTGGATCTGGTACCGGGAGAACATCGGCGCGAACAGGACGCCGGTCGTGGACACGTGGTGGCAGACCGAGACCGGCGCGATCATGATCTCGCCGCTGCCGGGTGTCACCTCGGCGAAGCCGGGGTCGGCGCAGACCGCGCTGCCGGGTGTCTCGGCGAAGGTCGTCGACGACAAGGGCAACGAGGTCGCCAAGGGCGGCGGCGGGTACCTGGTGCTCGACCAGCCGTGGCCGGCGATGCTGCGCGGCATCTGGGGCGACGAGGAGCGTTACCGCGAGACGTACTGGGCGCGCTTCGCCGACCAGGGCTTCTACTTCGCCGGCGACGGCGCGAAGTACGACGCGGACGGCGACATCTGGCTGCTCGGCCGCGTGGACGACGTGATGAACGTGTCCGGGCACCGGATCTCCACGACCGAGGTCGAGTCGGCGCTGGTGTCGCACCCGACCGTGGCCGAGGCGGCGGTGGTCGGCGCGACCGACTCGACGACCGGGCAGGGCATCGTCGCGTTCGTGATCCTGCGCGGCAACGTCGCCCAGGACGAGGCGAAGGGCGAGGAGGCGATCAAGGCGCTGCGCGACCACGTCGCGAAGGAGATCGGCCCGATCGCGAAGCCGAGACAGATCATGGTCGTGCCGGAGCTGCCGAAGACCCGCTCCGGCAAGATCATGCGCCGCCTGTTGCGCGACGTGGCGGAGAACCGCGAGATCGGCGACGTGACCACGCTGGCCGACTCGTCGGTGATGGACCTGATCTCGAGCGGCCTGAAGGGCAAGGGCTCAGACGAGTGACTGTCGAGTGACAGCCGAGTGAGACCGGCGGGCCGCGGCGAAACCGCGGCCCGCCGTCGTTCAGGTGTAGCTGCCCTGCCGGCCGCGTAACCGTTCGGCCAGCACGGTGATCTGCTGGTCCAGGTCGACGTCGAGCTGGGCCTCGTGCACTCTGCGGTCGTGGTCGGTGCGGGAGCGGGCCATGTCGGCGTCGTTGTCCGTCCGGTGCCGGCGGCCGTTCAGGTCCGCGATCAGCGCGCCCTCCATCGTGCGGATGCTCTGCCCGTACACCTTCTGCGCGGTCAACGAGTGCAGCTCGACGAGCTGGTCGTACCGGCTCGTGCCGCTGATGAACTTCACCAGCACCGGCAGGCAGTCGATGGCGATGAAGAACAGCCGGATGAACCACGTGGCCGCCGTGAGGAACGCGTTGGCCGAGGTCAGCTCATCGAGCGCGGCGAACCGTTCCAGCAGGCCGATCGAGCCGTGCCGCGCACGCACCTCCGCCACCTTGGCGCCGATGGCGTCCGCGCGGACCGTGCCGTAGTCCTGCTGCGCCGAGTTGAGCTGACTCTCCAGCCCGCCGATGTCGGTGCGCAGGTCGCGGAGCTGCCGCTCGTGCTCGGCGACCGGGTGCGACTCCCGGTAGGCGGCGGCCTCCGCCTCCCGCGTCGCGCACTCCGGGCCACGACCGAGCTGACCGGTGGTGCCGGGGCCTGGGGTGCCGGCGCATTCGTTGCTCGCGAGGGTGTCCCGCCGCGCCTGTTCGACGCTCTCGGTCTGGATGGTCGCCAGCAGCGACTGTTCCGTCGCCCGCTTGCCGGCCAGGTCCTCTCCGACGGCGCCGGCCGAGGACCGCAGGCCGAGCCGGTACCCGTCGCAGGCGGGCGCCCGCGCGGCCGCTCGCGACGACTCGTCGGCGGTCGGCGCCGGGTTGCACCGGGTGAACGCGCTCTCGACGTCGGTCAGCTCGGCCGCCCGCTCCTGGTGGACGTGCTCCTCGACGGCCGTCTCGAACACCCGCAGCACCAACGGTTCCGCGATCACCACCCCGAACGCGAACGCCAGCGCGAGCCGGGGCACCAGCAGCCCGGCCCGCCTGCCCCAGCGACCGCCGGTCGAGCTGGACACCAGCCAGCGGTCCAGGTTCGCGATGAACACGCCCCAGATCAGCACCGGCAGCAGGATCAGCACGTGGAACCCGTCGAGCACCTCGGTCAGCGCCATCGACATGGAGAACGCCGCGATGGTGGCCGTGCCGAGGACGACTCCGCCGAGCGCGGTGTACTTCGGCCGCTCCCCCGGCACCCACGCGAGCAGGTCCTCGTTGACGCCGGCCAGCCAGCGCAGCGCCCGCCCCGCCCGGTGCCCCCGATCCTCGGTCACCGGGCGGTCGGTGGGCAGCAGGCCGAGACCGGGCTGGGTAAGGACATCGGGACCCTCACGCGTCGAGCTGACCACGCTCACCGCCGGTCGTGACCTCGGGCCGGTTGCCGATCAGCTCGTCGACGAGCGAGCCGACGATGCGCTGGCTGTCCACGGCGATCGTGTGCCACTCCTCGGCCGGCATGGTCTTGAGGATCTCGATGAGCTGGTTGCGCTTGTCCTCCGCCGCGCGGTGCCCGCGTTCGACCGCGGCGTTGAGGTCGAGGTCGCCGCGTGCGGCCGCGAGCGCGGACAACGCGTCCGGCCCGCCGTCGACGTAGGAGCGCAGCCGCTGCGCGGTGCGGTCCTCCCACGAGTGCTCGAGGCCTTCCTTGCTCTGCCGCCACCGCTCGTCGCGCAGGTCGCGCTCGTGGGTGGCCAGGTCCTTCGGGGTCGCGACCCGGACGCCGCCGAGCGCGATCACCATGCCGTCCACGTGCGGCGCACGCAGCCGGGTGTACGCGTCGACGCGGCTGGCCAGCTCGTCCCGCACGATGTTGATGTCCTCGATCGAGAACCGGACACCGAGCTGCGTGAGGGTGCCGTCGCGGCGCAGGTACTGCCGCAGCGGCTCGACCATGTCCCTTATGCCGGCGGCCGCGACCACCTCGGCATCCCTTACGTGGCAACGGAAGTCCACGAGCAGTACGAACTCGTCGGCCGCGCTGCTGGACGGCACCGGCACGTGCACGGTGACCGTGCGCGGCCGCATGTCCACAGTGGACACGGAGATCGCGTTGACGACGATGTCCTCGCGCCTGCCGAGGTGGCGCCGCTCGTGGCACGCGACGTAGCCGCTGTCGACCTCGAAGACCGGGATCGCGCCGGGGCGGTGTTGGGGCAGGTCGTGCAGTGCGCGGCTGCGACCGAGCCAGCCGCGGGTCGCCGGGTCGAGCGGCCGCTCGTCCACGACGGGGTAGGGGGCAGAGGTTGTTGCCATGGGTCAGCTCCGTGCGGGTCGGTCGGTCGTGAAGGCGGTCAGCAGGGTGGTGACAAGAAGTTCCGGCGGCCGGTCATCGCGGCCGCCGGTCATCGCGCGGACCAGCTCGGCCGTGCGCAACGGCCGGTGCGGCACGGGCATCGCGGCGTGGATGGCGGCGCCGAGCCGGCCGACCGCGGCGGTCGCCGGCTCGTTCTCCAGCGAGCGCAGGGTGTCGCGCAACGCGTCGATGGCGGCGCGGCGGTGCGGGGCGCTGCACAGCACCTCGGCCCACAGCTCCCCCAGCCGGCCGACGTGCTCCGGCTGTGCCACCAGGATCCGCGCGGCGACCGGCCGGCCACCGTCCTCAGCGCACAGCAGGGCGACCACCATCGACCGCGCGGCCGTGGCGACGCGGCCGGTCCAGCCGCGTTCGTACTGCTCGCGGTCCGGGTCGTCGGTGTCGCTGTTGTCGAGCTGTGCGGTGACATCGGAGTCGACGCTCGGGTCGCCGCCCCGCCTGCTCGTCGCGCGGACCAGCTCGGCCCGCACGGTCGCGAGCACGCGGCCGGTCGCCTCGCCGCTGTCGGCGACGGCGACCGCGAACAGCCCACCCATGGCGACCTGCGCCACGACCCCGATCCGCTTGGCACGCAAGGAAAGGAAGCACAGCCGCTGCAACGCCTCGTCGTGGAACCGGATGCCGAGCGGGCCGCCGAGCGCGAGCGCGGACGTGACTGCCCGGTGCAGCCCCATGTCCTGGCCCCACTCCAGCGCGGTGCGCAGCGCGACCGGGGCGAGCCGGTCGTCGCCGCTCATGAACCACAGCACCATCGCCGCGGTCACCCGTTCCCGCGCGCCACCGGCCGCCCACGGCTGCAGGTACGTCTCCCGCACCTCGACGAAGTTCAGGCGCGCCAACACCGCGAGCGCCTTCGCCAGCTCACCCTGCAGCTCGATCCCGAAGTCGGTCCGGCACAGGTCGTGCAGCCAGTTGCGAACCGGCGACCACAGCTCGTTGCCGTAGCGCTCGTGCAGCTCGGTGAGCACGCACTCCCGGTAGGCGTCATGGCGGAACCGCACGCGCCGGCCGGCCAGCCAACCCTCCTCGTCGTCGAGGTCGTCCCCGGCCGCGACCGTGACCAGCGGGTGGTCGCGGTCGCGTTGCCTCGGCACCTCGTCGTGCCACGCCACGTGCGGGGCGGCCTCGCGGTCCTCGCGGACAGCCTCGGCGTGCGCGCGCAGTGTGTCGAGCAGCAGGTCGTGCGTCGGCTCCGGCTGGTTGCCGCCGATCGCGAGTGCCGTGACGGACAACAGGTCGCGCATGGTCACGGCCGAGTCGAACCACTCGGCGACGTGCTCGCCCGGCACGTCGCGCATGGCGGTCACGGCCTCGGACGGGTCCGCGATCATGCGCTTGGCGAGCTGCGCGACCTCGCGTGGCTGCTGGCTGCCGCGCACGTGCTCGGCCGCCGTCGCCAGGACGTCCGGCTCGATCCGGGCGTCACCGAGGTGGCTGTGCAGGACGTCGGCCGGCTCCGGCGGACCGACGGCGACCGCGTACGGCGCGAGGAACCGCCGCTTCGACGTGGTGGTGAGCACGACGTGCGTGCTCCGGTTCCGGCACGTGGTCGCCAGCCGGTCCGCCTCGTACAGACGCACCGCGGCGTCCTCCGCGCCGCCGAGGTGGTCGGCGACCAGATAACCCGTGCCGGTCCTCAGTTCCATGGCGGCGAGCTGACCAAGACTCCGCGCCGGCGACGCGGCAACCAACGTCGCCGACACTCCGCACTCGAGACGCAGCAGGTACAGCCCGAGCGCCCGCTTGCCGACACTCTCCGGACCGACGAGCACCACGAACCGTTGTTCCCGCAACACCGCGAGCGCGGCGGCGAGCGCGGGCGGCGGCACGAAGCCGCGCAGGCTCTCGGTGACGCGGTCCGGCGCGAGCGGACCGGTCGCCGACAGCGTCTCACCGCCGCCACCGACCCCGAAGACGCCGTGCTCGGCGTGCACGCCGGCGTGGAAGTTGTTCTGTACGAAGACCTTGCGGATGTCCCGCAGCTCCGCGGCGCCGTCCCACTGGTCGGGTTCCCTCGGTGGTTCTGTCTTCGGTGGTTCCAGTGGTTCTGGTTGGCCGACCGGCTCCTCGACCTCCGGCACGGTCACCGGCCCGCGCCGAACTGGACACCGAACACGCTGCCCGGCGCGTCGACCCGGCCGTGGAAGTTGCTGGCGACGGTGGCCGCCGGCCGGTCCGGCCGCTCGGGATCGGGCAGGCGCAAGGCATGCACGTCGTGGTCGGGCACCCACAGCCACGCGTTCTCGGCGAACGCCTTGACCTCGACGTGGACCTTGCGGAAGTCGCCCGGCCGCAGCGTGGTGGCGAGGCTCGCGACGGTGTCGGCGTAGACCTGCTCGGACACCAGCAGCGCCAGGTTCGCGCGGTCGGCCGCCGCGAGCGCGGACCGCAACACCTCGGAGTCGAGCAGCCGCGCGACCGCCACCGGCGCCGGGCCGGCGTGCCCGTTGGCGGCCGGGGACAGGCGGCCGAAGTACATGGCGACCCGCAGCCGCAGGCGCAGCTCGGTCCGCAGCCGGCCGTTGTACCTGGTCAGCTCGGCGTCGAGCTCGCGGATGTACCGGTCGACGACCATGTCCTCCGGCTCGTCGGCCGGGAGCACCGCGAGCTCGCCGTCGCCGGCGCCCTGGCGGAGCCAGGTGTCTCTTCGCAGGCCCGCGGCACGTGCGGCGGCATCGGACACCTCGACGATGCCGCGTTGCGCCTCGCGCTGGTCAACGTCGCTGCGCGCGCTGTACCCACTGGCGTCAACGGCTACACAAAGCTGCCGTTGCGCTAGTCCATTAGATGACACAGGTAGGCCTTCCGAGTGCTCAGGCTGACAATGAAGCCATGATCGAGCACGTTGCGTAACGAGAAACCGCGTCGCTGCGGGATTGGTCTACCCGTTTGCTTTCCGCTGGAGCGCGTCGAGATCACCGACGTGGATCTGTCGGTAGCGACGGACGAGGACGCCGTCGCGCTGGAGGGCGCGCAGCTCCTTCTCGGCGGTGCGCAGCCGCACCCCGGCGAGCGAGGCGATCTCGGGTTGGGTGAGCGCGACGCCCAGCGACCAGTGGGTGGCCTTGCGTTCGCCGTAGCCGCGCACCACCTCGTAGAGGACCCGCGCGATCCGGACGCCGGGGTCCCGCGCGGCGAAATCGAGGCGGCGCCGGTTCGCCCACCGCAGCCGGCGGCTGATCATCTGGGCAATTCCGATGGAGATTTCCGGCTGCCGCTTCGCCGCGTTGCGGAGTTCGACCGCGCCGATCACTCGGGCCTCGACGGCGCCGCTCGCCGTGACGTCGGCGGAACGCTCCGTGCCGTCCAGGGCAGCCATCTCGCCGACCAGATCACCGGCGACACGGATACCTAGCAGCGCGGATTGTCCGTTGTCGTCGCGCACGGTGACCTTGACCATTCCGTCCAGCAGAAGATATGCCTGATTATTTGTCGCACCCTGCACGATGAGCCGCTGCCCGTCGTCGTAGTAGACCACGGTTCCCAGTGCCAGCAACGCGGACCGGTCCGCCGAGCCGAGTCCACCCAACAGGGTCGACTCCGGCCACTCACGGTTGACGGATCCGCCGATGTCTCCCATTCATCTCCGCCCCAGGCAGCAACTACCCCATCATTCTGGTGAAGTTACAACTACCTGAAGTAGTAAACGACAGCGATGACACCTATTGCCCGCGGACGTCAACCGATCGGCGGAATGTGAGCGGCCTTCGTGGACGGCCACGAGGTTGGATTGGGCCGCACGGGTGACGCAAATAAAAGATCAAGAAATATCGGTTATGCCGCGGCTCTCACTCGTGGTTCCCGGCGCCGGGGCCGAAGTCGTACGGGTGCGGCGGTGACGGCGGCGGCGGGGTCGCGCCCTGCTGGTACGGGCCGTCCGGCTGACCGGGACGGCGCGGCTCTGCCTGGCCGGGCACGTACCCGGGCCCGGGGTGGGGCTGCTGCTGACGGCCGGGCGGGTAGTGCCCCGGCTGGTTCGGCGGCTGCTGCGGGTACCCGCCATGCGACGGACCGGCAGGCTGCCCGACCGTCGGCCCATGCCGCATCGGCGCGAATTGGTTCAGTTGGCCGCTCACCGGCTGTTGCCGCGGGTAGCCGGCCTGCTGGGCGGCGTTCTGCTGCGCCAGGTGCAGGTCCGCCGTGGTCGGGCCAGCGGCCGCGCGCTTGCGGCGCGTCGACACGATGCCGAAGATGCCCAGGACCGCCAACACACCACCGCCGCCGAGCAGAGCCCACCGGCCCCACGAGTTGAACACCCGCTGCCCGGCCTCCTTGTCGGCCTTCATCTCGTCGTAGGTCTTGGTGCCCACGGTGTCGCCGCCGCGCGTCTCCTCGCATGTGTCGCTGGGCAGCATGATCTCGCTGCCGCACCTGATGGTGTTGTCGTTGACGCCCGCGCCGCTGCCGAGAGCCAGCAGCGCCAGCCCGATGACCAGTGCGACTACCCATTTCTTCATCTGTGACCCCCAGATCACGTGTGACAGATCGCGCCATGATGCCACGCCTTGTCGGAGGCGGTTGAATGAACGAGTGACCCACTCCGACGAACCGCACCACGCGAGTCTCGGCGAGCGGCTCAACTGGTTGCGGGCCGGCGTGCTCGGCGCCAACGACGGCATCGTGTCCGTCGCGGGCGTCGCGGTCGGCGTGGCGGGCGCCACCGCGAACCGGACGGCGATCCTCGTAGCGGGGGTCGCGAGCCTGGTCGCCGGCGCGCTGTCGATGGCGGGCGGCGAGTACGTCTCCGTCTCCACCCAGCGCGACACCGAACAGGCCGCGCTGCGCCTCGAACGCTACGAGCTCGAGACCATGCCGGAGGAGGAAGAGCGGGAGCTGGCGGAGATCTACGAGGAGAAGGGGCTGCCCCCCGACCTGGCCGCACAGGTCGCCCGCGAGCTGACCGCGAACGACCCCCTCGAGGCGCACGCCGAGGCGGAGCTTGGCATCGACCCAGACGAGCTGACCAGCCCGTGGCACGCGGCGTGGGCGTCACTCCTCGCGTTCACCGTCGGCGGTCTGCTGCCGCTGCTCGCGATCTCCGTGCCTTCGGTGACGCTGCGGGTGTGGGCCTGCGCCGCCGCGGTCGGGGTCGGGTTGGTGCTGACCGGCGTGCTCAGCGCGCGGCTGGGCAACGCCCAGGTCGGGCGGGCGGTCGCGCGGAACGTGGGAGTCGGCGCGTTGACGATGGCGGTGACATATCTCGTCGGCCTCCTGTTCGGGGTCACCGTCGGTTAGGCACGAAGCCCGTTCGGCGGGTTGAACCCGCCCGGCCAGCCTCTTTGAGTCGCACATGGCACGATGACGCGGTGACCAGTGCGCGCGAGAACAGCAACGGCAACTCCGCTGGGCTCCCGCGGGTCCCGTCGATCCCGCTCTCGGACGACGCGGCCTCGGCGGGCGACCAGTCGATCGGCGGCCTGGTCAAGGACGCCACGACACACCTGTCGACCCTGGTCAGAGCCGAGGTCGAGCTTGCGAAGCAGGAGATCGTCGGCGAGGTCAAGAAGGGCCTCACCGGCAGCGTCTACTTCATCATCGCGGGTGTGCTCGGGCTACTTCTGCTGCCGTTCCTGCTCACCGCGATCGCCCTCGGCATCAACAAGGGCCTGTGGTCGTGGGCCGACCCGTGGGGCGGCTTCTTCCTCATCGTGGTCCTGATGGGCGGCGCCGCGGGGTTCCTCGCCTGGCGCGGCATGAAGAAGTTCAAGCGGATCCAGGCGCCGCAGCGGACCATCGACTCGGCCAAGGGCACGGTCGCCGCACTCCGCAACCGAGGCGAGAACGGGCACGCAGAGCTCGCCACTCGCGACTGAACGGCATCCCGCTGAGCGCCGCCACCGTCGTGCGACCGGACCCGTCGACAGTGCGCCTCGACGGGCCCTGGATCCACCGCGACGTCCACGCCAACGGCATCCGCGTGCACATAGCGGAGACCGGTGAAGGCCCGCTCGTCCTGCTGCTGCACGGTTTCGCCGAGTTCTGGTGGACCTGGCGACACCAGCTCGGCGCGCTGGGCGACGCAGGCTACCGCGTCGTCGCCGTCGACCTGCGTGGCTACGGCGACTCCGACAAACCACCCCGTGGCTACGACGCGTGGACGCTCGCCGGTGACGTCGGCGGCCTGATCAAGGCACTCGGCGAACGCGACGCGCACCTCGTCGGGCACGGGTGGGGCGGCATGCTCGCGTGGACGGTCGCCGCCATGCACCCAAGGCTCGTCCGCTCGGTCAGCGCGATCGCGGCCGCGCACCCGATGGCGTTGCGCCGCGAGATCCGCCGCACGGCTCTGCGCCGCAGGCCCAACAACCAGGCGCGCGCGCTCGGCCACGTGTTCCGCGCGCAGGTGCCGCTCGCGCCGGAACGCTGGCTGACCAAGGACGGCGCCGCGACCGTCGAGACGCTGATGCGCCGCTGGTCCGGTCCGGAGTGGACGGACAAGCCGGACTTCGCCGACGCGGTCGCGCGGCACCGGTCGGCGATGATGGTCCGCGGCGCCGCACACAGCGCGCTCGAGTACTACCGCTGGGCCCTGCGCGCACAGCTACGTGGCGAGGGCCGCCGCTACCGCGACGCGATGCAACGCAAGATCACGGTGCCGGTGCTGCAGATCGCCGGCGGCGTCGACCCGTGCCTGCTGCCGCGCACGCTGGCCGCGTCGGGCGCGTGGGCGACCCGTCCGGTGCTGACCCGCACCTTCGACGACGTCGGCCACTTCCCGCACCAGGAAGCGCCCGCCGCGACCAACCGCGTGCTCGCCGAGTTCCTCGCCACCACCCCGTAGTCCGGGGACAGGCCCTGGTCGACGACGCGGGCGGTTCCCGCGGACTAGGCGGCGCAGTTGCCTGTTGCCACCGCGCGAGACAGGTTCGGCGCCGACCGCACCTCGTCGGCCACCTCGGCCGCGGTGAGTGCGAACCCGGTCTCGGACTGGTCGGTCGCGGCGCCGAAGATCACGCCGATCACGCGGCCCTGGGTGTCCACCAGCGGCCCGCCCGAGTTGCCGCTCTGCACCAGCGCCCGCAACGTGAACACCTCACGCTGCACCTGCTTGGCGTCGTAGATGTCCGGCCCGTTCAGGTTGATCTGGTCGCGCACCCGCGCGGCGGCGGCGCGGTACGGCCCGTCGAGCGGGTAGCCGAGGACGATGCCGTCCTGGCCGGACGTGGCCGGCTCTCCGGCGAACGACAGCGGCGTCGCGGTCAGGCCGGGCACCGACAGCACGGCGACGTCGGTCTCCGGGTCGTACAACACGACCCGCGCGTCGAGCTGACCGTCGTCGGTCTCCACGCTCACCTCGGACGTGCCGGCGACCACGTGCGCGTTGGTCATCATCCGCTCCGGCGCGATGACGAAACCGCTGCCCTCGAGCGCACGCGAACAGGACGGCGCCCGCGCGTGGATCTTCAGCACACTGGACCGCACGTTCTGCACGACGGCGCTGTTCTGCAGCGCGGGGTCGGGCGGGTCGACCTCGCGGTTGGGGGTGCGGTCGAACGGGTCGACCACGGCCGGGAAGCCAGACACGTCAAGGAGTCTGCGCAGCTCCTCCGGCAGGTCCTGCGCCGCGTCGGGCATCACGTTGTCGACGCCACCGAGCACCGTCGAGTTGCGGATAGCCGACGCGAGCCCAGGCAGCCCGCCGACGGTGACCAGCGGCAACGCGATCAGCCACGCGACGACGAACACCACGGCGCCCTGCACGATCGCGCCGAGCACGTTGTCGACGCCGGCGACCTTCGGCGACTCGATCTTCTGCCGGAGGCTGCGGCCGAGCCACACCCCCAGCGTCTCGCCGAGCGCCACCAGCAGCACGAAGATCGCCACCGCGAACGCGACCCGCGTCGGCGTTGACTCGATGTACTGCACCACGAGCGGCGCGATCTTGATTCCCGCGACGGCGCCGAGCAACACGCCGATGAACGCGGGCAGCGCGGTGATCACCCCCTGCCGCGCACCGGACACGGCAGCCAGCACCGCAAGCGCGATCACCAACAGGTCGACCCAGTTCACCCGTCAAACCTCCCCGAAACTGAGCCAACTGAACGCCATGCGGCGTCAAGGTCGCGTATGTCCGACCCGTCCCATGGCCGTGCCCAGCCGCCGATCTCCAGCAGCAGCGTCAGCAGTGCGGCAGTAAAGCCCCACACGAGCATCCCTGGCAAGGCGAACGCGGGGCTGGTGAACCCCGACGGATGCCGCAGTGTGAACCGGTTCGCCGGGTCGGCCAGCTCCGAGAGGGGCGCGCGGGCGACCGCCGCGCTCTCCGCGAGGTCGACGGCCCACACCCGGCTCGGCTTCTCCCAGTGCGCGAGCACGGGCGTGACGTGGAAGCCCGACACCGGGATGTGCAGCCGCGGCAACAACGCCAGCGGCCGCACGCCGGCCGGGTCCAGCCCGGTCTCCTCGACGGCCTCGCGCAACGCGGTGGCGACCGGGCCGTCGTCGTAGGGCTCGCTGGAGCCGCCGGGGAACGCGACCTGGCCGGAGTGCGCGCCGCCGCGGTCGGCCCGTAGCTGCAGCAACACGTCCGGCCCGTGGGTCTCCTGCTCGCCGAGCAGGATCAGCACGGCGGCGTCGCGGGCGTCGTCGGTCGGCGGGGAAAGGCTACGGAACATCGCCGCGTCGAGGTCGCTGGTCGCCACGACGACCTGACGCAGCCAGTCGGGCGCCGTCGCCGGGTCGACCAGCGGTCCGTGCTCAGGCATGTGCTCCGCCGTGCGTGATGGCCTGCCTGACCTCGTCGACCGACCGGAACACGCGCGGGTTCTCGATCAGCCGGACCGAACCGTCCGCGCCGACCAGGTAGGACGCCGGCAGCCCGACGGGCCGCAGCTTCTTCTTCGCGACGCCGTCCTCGTCGAGGAGGTTCGGCAGCTTGACGTCGAGCGCGGTGAGCAGCTCGAGCGCGTCGGCCGGCCGCGACTCCACCGCGAGCCCGACCACGTCGATCGCGTCCGGCTCCGCCGCGTAGGCGGCGAGCACCGGCAGCTCGGTCTTGCACGGCTCGCACCAGGTGGCCCACATGTTGACCAGCACGGGCCGGCCGGCGAGCACCTTCGCCACGTCGACCGACCGGCCGTCGGCGAGACACTCGGCGGCGATCCCGCGCAGGTCGGCGGGGCCTTTGTCGCCGGAGACGCACGCCGTCAGGCCGGCCGCGGCACGTGCCCGCGTCAGGTCCGGGGTGGCGTGGTCGGTCTCCCTCGGGGCTGCCGGCGGGTCGGAGCGCGGCCAGATCGCGACCACGGCGGCGACCATGATGATCACCGCCGCGATCGACCAGCGCGCTCCGTGCCTCACTAGGCGTGTCCTGGCTTGTAGCCGGCGCGGACGCGTTCGGCCATGTCGATGAGGTGCGGGGCCTCCGCGCCCTTCACGAGCTTCGCGGCGAGCTCCGGCTCGGTCGGCCCGAGGCCGAACGACGGGCAGTCCTTCGCTAACACGCAGGCGCCGCAGGCGGGCTTCTTGGCGTGGCACACGCGGCGACCGTGGAAGATCACCCAGTGGGACAGCATCGTCCAGTCCTTGCGCGGCACCAGCGCGCCGATGGCGTGCTCGACCTTGACCGGGTCCTCCTCCGCCGTCCACTGCCAGCGCCGGACCAGCCGGCCGAAGTGCGTGTCGACGGTGATGCCGGGGATGCCGAACGCGTTGCCGAGGACCACGTTCGCGGTCTTGCGGCCGATGCCGGGCAGGGTGACCAGGTCGTCGAGGTTGTTCGGCACCTCGCCGTCGAACCGCTCGACGAGCGCGGTGCCGAGCCCGATCAGCGACGTCGTCTTGTTGCGGAAGAAGCCGGTCGGCCGGATCAGCTCCTCCATCTCGAGCCGGTCGGCGCCCGCGTAGTCGGCGGCGGACGTATACCGCCTGAACAGCGCGGGCGTCGTCAGGTTGACCCGCGCGTCGGTGCTCTGCGCGGACAGGATCGTGGCGACCGTGAGCTCGAGCGGAGTGGTGAAGTCCAGCTCGCAGTGGGCGTCCGGGAAGGCCTCGGCGAGCACGCGGGTCATCCGGCGCGCGCGGCGGACCAGTGCGGTGGGTGGCGGCGTTTGGGCGACCGCGGCGCGGGGTAGTTGTCGAGTGGCTGGCGGCACCCCGCTAGCCTACGGGCCGCGACACAACCTCTTCGGTGCCCTGGACGTCTCTTGGGACAGACCCGCGAGGACACGCCGGACGCAGCCATCGTCCGCGCTGACCGAGCCGACCTGAGCGAGGATCGACGACACTATGAACGACTCGATAACTGTCTGGTTGGTGTTCGTCGTACCGGTCGTAGTGATGATCTTCGCCCTGTTCATGGAGCGGGTGGAGTCCCGGCTGCGGAGCGGTGCGGTCCAGGAGGGCGAGGTCGAGGAGCTGCTCGAGAACGCCCAGCCGGACGAGGTGCGCGCGCTGTACGGGCACGGCATCGGGCGCGCGCTGGAGCTGTTCCGGCTGCGTCGGAAGGGCCGGACGAAGCCGCGGCGCGGGCGCGTCCGCGTCTGATCTTGCCGCTGGCCTGCGGGATGTCCGATTCCCGGGTGAACCCCAGCGCGGCCCTACGAGGTGATCGGGAGCACACGCCCTACACTTCCCAATAGTGATCAGGGCGCCGTTGCCGCTGGTCGCGGCTCGAGTCTGATTGGGAGGGACGAAGGTGGACGAGACCCTTGCCAGGGCCGGCATCTTCCAGGGCGTCGAACCGGCTGCCGCTGAAGCGCTCGCTCAGACGCTGGAGACCGTCGAGTTTCCGCGCGGGCATGTGATCTTCGCAGAGGGTGAGCCGGGCGATCGCCTGTACATCATCCAGTCGGGCAAGGTGAAGCTCGGACGAAAGTCACCGGACGGTCGGGAGAATCTGCTGGGCATCATGGGCCCGGCGGACATGTTCGGCGAGCTGTCGATCTTCGACCCGGGCCCGCGCACCTCGACGGCCACCACGGTCACCGAGGTGGTCGCGCGGACGATGGACCGCCCGGCGCTGCGACAGTGGATCGCCACCCGGCCGGAGATCGCCGAGCAGCTGTTACGGGTGATCGCCCGTCGCCTGCGCCGGACGAACGGCATGCTGGCGGACCTCATCTTCACCGACGTGCCCGGTCGCGTGGCCAAGGCGCTGCTGCAGTTCGCGCAGCGTTTCGGCAGCCAGGAGGCCGGGCTGCTGCGCGTCATGCACGACCTCACGCAGGAGGAGATCGCGCAGTACGTCGGCGCCTCCCGCGAGACGGTCAACAAGGCGCTCGCGGACTTCGCGCACCGCGGCTGGCTGCGGCTCGAGGGCAAGAGCGTGCTGATCCTCGACCCGGAGCGGCTGGCCAGGCGCGCAAGGTAGAGCCGTGCACGATGAGGGCCCGCGAGTGCA
>Ga0193716_1000643_pt1 | contig 21102 bp, 22 predicted proteins | sample U2c1metaG_FD_145901 | JGI IMG/M metagenome (GOLD analysis project Ga0193716, IMG submission 145901) | Soil microbial communities from a riparian zone of the East river system, Colorado, United States - U2c1 | ecosystem: Environmental > Terrestrial > Soil > Riparian zone | place: USA: East River...
CCCGTCCGGAACGTAGTAGGAGAGTTTTTGTTGACAGTGATGGCCGCATTTGGAAAAAGATAGGGTAAGCCATCATAGGCAAGTTCCGTACCATACGGTATCTTGTCTTTTCGCCAAAGGGTGATGCGACGGTTCAGCTCTTTCGACTGTTTGATTGTGCAGGAAGAGAAGGAACAGGACAGCAGCACCAGGAGCAGACTGCACCTGCCTAAATACGGGAGCAGACTGCACCACCTCCTTAAATAAAGGAAAGCGGACGAAACAAGGCGGCGTTGGTTGATGCGGCTCATGCGGGGACTGTTTTATAAAAGTCCTCAAAATACTGATGCAGCCGGTTGAACTGTGTTTCTCCCAGTGGGAATTCACCATACCATACCTTATCATAAATACCGGTCAGGTAGCGGAAGGAAGTCTCCCAGGTAGAACCTTTTAGCTGGAGCAGGTATTCCTGGTTGGTAGCATCCTTATGCCATTTGATCAATCCCTTTTCGTTCAACAAAGTCAGTGATATCAGGTAGAGATATCGGGTAGCCTGCCGGTAATCCCTGAGCTGGATAAAATGTTGCACCTGCTGGCCCAGGTCCTCGCCCATTTCGTCTGCGGGCGAATCCGGTCCGGAAAGACCTGTTTTCTTTTTTGCCGAACGGTAAAAGAGCCGGACGTTGTTCTCATTCATGATGCGGATGACCGCATAGATCAGCAGGGCTCCCAGTAAAATATACAAAGTATATAGGAAACCTCTGCTGGTCAGAAAATTAAATAATGCCAGCAGGAACCGGTGGTCCTCGGGTTTTTCAGGCTCTTTATGCCAGTAAGCGGGGTCATTGGCATAGGCAAGAGCAGGATCTTTTTTCCACCGTCGTACCAGGGTATCGGGCAGGGTCCGGAGAGCAAAAGTGTCGGGCACGGAGGCCGCAGTTGTAATGGAATCTTCATTAGCGGTAACTTTGCTGACGGAGTCGGTCACAGAATCGGCAGCGGTCCGATCCTGGCAAGACGCGGTATACCCAAAGAAGATTGACAGCGGCAGCAAAAGGTATATTATACGGGATGAAATACTCACAATTCTGGGGTTGGCAGGGATCTCATTTTTTTCTCCACTTTTATGGGATAAACGACGAAATACCAGATGACAAAAAACAACGAAGCTGCCAGGATGAAAATACTCAACCAAACCGGCATCGAAGAATAGCGGGTGACAAAGCCTTCCAGGAAAGCTGCTACCACAAAGATCGGAACCAGCCCGATCATCATCTTAACGCCATCCTTGCCCCCTTTCTTCAGCGAGTAAAGCCGGCCATGTGTACCGGGGAAAAGGATGCTGTTTCCCAGGACCAGCCCGGCGGCTCCGGCGATGATGATGGAAGATATCTCCAGCGTGCCATGGATCCAGATGACGAGGATGGACTTCCAGCCCAACCCCCGGGCAAAGAAATAATATTGGAACGCCCCAAGCATGACCCCGTTGGTAAATAAATTCCAGATGGTACCAAAAGACAGGAAGATGCCGCTTACAAAGACCATAAAAGAGACCTTAATGTTGTTGACAGCTATCCGAAAGAACATGCTCAGCTGATTATCACTTTTGTAAACCCCGAAAGGATCTCCGCGGGAAATATTGTCTTCGGTCATATCCACATATTCATCGCCGAGCACGCCTCTGACAAAGGTTTCGTCGTGAGCGGCCGAAAATGCGGCCATCAGGGCAAACATAATAAAAATAATAAATGAATACAGCACCTGCCGGTGATGTCTGCGCACAACGAGAGGCAGCTCTGTCTTCCAGAAGGTGATGATGCGGGAAGATTCCTCCTTCTTATTACGATAGATCCCCAGGTAAATGCGGGAGGCCAGCCCATTTAAATATTGGGTGACCCTGCTATGCGGATAAAATGTCTTGGAATATCCGAGGTCATTCACCAACTCGGTGAACCGGGTGGCCATTTCATCAGGATTGTTGGTATGCTCGTATTGATAATCCTTCCACTTATCAATATTTTTTTTAATAAAGAGACCTTCTCTCACAGGAAAAATTTAGCATTATATTTGACTGGCCTATAAACCGGCAAAAAATTAAATTTATAGAGGTTTTTTTGCCGCGCCTATAAATATAAGTAGTAAACTCGAATAATTATAATCCACTGGTATCCTTATGCTGCAGGTTAAATTAGACACCGGTTTCAATATCGAGATCGACTTTAAAATAGCCTCTTTCCCCAAGAGGGCTATGGCAAAGATCATCGACTACGCGATAATACTCGCGTATATCCTGCTGGGCAGCTGGGCGATGTCGTCGTCCGTCGGGGATAGCTGGTTTAGGAGCCCGGGGCTTGTCACCCTGTTCAGTCTGCCGCCATTCCTTTACCAGCTCCTGAGCGAGATCTTTCTCAACGGTCAGAGTCTTGGGAAAAAGATAATGCGCATCAAGGTCATTTCAGCCGACGGAGGGCAGCCCTCGATCAGTCAATACCTGATCCGGTGGTTATTCCTGGTCCTGGATATACCCTCGCTATGGATAATCCTGGCGCTTGCTTTTCAGTTAATACCCTGGTGGTGGTTCATCTTTATCTTCGCGGGGATGATCTGTTTTATTGTGACGCCCTATTCCCAGCGCATAGGCGACCTGGTAGCAGGGACCATCCTTATCGAAACAAAGAGCCGGACGTCCTGGGAGGATACCGTATTCACCGAAGTGGAAGAGGACTATCTTCCCCGCTATCCAAAAGTGATGCAGCTTACCGACAAAGATATCAATACCCTGAAAGGGATCATCAATACCGTGAGCAAGACCCGGGACTATGATCTTTCCATGCGTATCGCCGATAGGATCCGATCAAAGCTGGATATTCCGCATGAGCAGGATTCCCTGGACTTTTTACAGACCTTGCTGAAAGATTATAATTATTATTCGACCCGCTGATCGGACCGATCATTTGCGCGCAGCGGACGCCTGTGCAAATTCGATTTGCGCCCAAAGGGATAGTATGCCCAACAGGAGGACCACGACACTCCCAAGCAGGAATAACAGGTTATACCGGCGGAGGTGATTAAAAGATTGGTTAAAGGTGACGCTATCGGAGGATTCAAGGCCCCTGGCCATCTTACCCGTGAATCGCAACCAGACGACCAGCTGAATTATATAGATCCCGCAATAGAGCAGGGTATTCCAATTGGATAATTTGAGCTGCAGATAATAGGCAAAAAAGGATTTCCTGTATTTTTCCGGCTCAGTATAGGTCGCGTGGGCGATGGCGGAAGCAATTTGTAATATGATGCAAGAGATCCCGATACCGAAGATCCATTTTGTCGTTGTATAAATGCTCTTGAATTCTGATAACCGTGATGGGTTGATGACTACGCTGAATACCTCGTCTTTTGGTTCTTCCATAACCGCCAAAATAAAAAGAATTATTGGTTTCTCCTATATACCGGTACCGGTGCCGGCATGCATAAGCCTTGCCTGGAGGATGATCCCCACCAGAGCCAGCGCAAAGAAACAAAGACAGACGATCATCAGCATCCCTACAAAACGGTAAAATGAACGCATGTTCTTGAAGGACCGGTTCAGCTGTTCCTGGTCGTTATCCCGCAGCGCCACCTGCATTTTGGAAGCAAATTTATAAAGGTAAAGACAGGGGAAAAAGTTCAGCAGCGAAAGGCCGGCATAAGCGAAAGTGATCAAGGTTTTAAAGAGAAGGGAAAAGGACTGGCTCCCCAGGGTTGTGAACGTTTCTGAGAGTGTGCCCACAAACAAAGCTATTGTCATAAAGCAGGCGCAAAAAATAAATCCCACGAAGGCCAGAAACTTGGCCCAGCGGGCAGCGTCCAGCAGGTATCCGTGTGCTGTGCTGTCAACCGAAAGCTCGAACAAACCGGTGGAAGGGGGCACATTCGTTTCCATATAGATATGAATATAAAAAAATAATGGTTCCCTGCAGGAGGAACCACTATTTTTTACCTGATTATTAATTTAATAGGCCCTGGCAAACAGGACACGCTGGCTGCTGGGCTGCCCCGTCAGGATACATTTTCCTTCCTCGGCCGGGTTGTCCAGCGGAATGCAGCGGATGGTGGCCTTTGTGCGGTCCTTAATGGCTTCTTCCGTGGCTGCCGTTCCGTCCCAGTGGGCAAGTATAAAACCGCCTTTTTCGTCGAGCAGTCTTTCAAACTCCTCCATGGTGTCTGCCTTAGTGATATGAGAATCCCGATAGGCTTTTGCCTTGTTATACATGGACTGCTGGATATCCCCAAGCAGGGTCTTTACATATTCCGGCAGCCCCTCCAGGGTAATCGTCTTCTTTTCTTTCGTGTCGCGGCGGGCGACCTCAACGCTGTTGTTGTCCAGGTCACGCAGTCCCATTGCGATACGCACAGGGACGCCTTTTAATTCGTATTCAGCGAATTTGAAGCCGGGGCGGGAGTTGTCGTTGTCGTCAAATTTGACGCTGATGCCTGCAGCTTTAAATTGGGCCGCCAGCTCTTTGCCTTTTGCATCGAGCTCTTCCTTCCTGTCATCCCCTTTGTAGATGGGGACAATGACCACCTGCGTAGGGGCGATGCGGGGCGGCAGGATCAGCCCGTCGTCATCGCTGTGCGCCATGACTAGTCCCCCGATCAGACGGGTGCTGACTCCCCAGCTGGTAGCCCATACGTATTCCAGCTGATTGTTCTTATCGGAGAATTTTACTTCAAAGGCTTTAGCGAAGTTCTGTCCCAGGAAATGGGAGGTGCCGGCCTGGAGGGCCTTCCCATCCTGCATCAGCGCCTCGATGCAATAGGTGTCTACGGCGCCGGCAAAACGTTCGCTTGGCGTTTTTACTCCTTTTATCACAGGCATGGCCATCCATTCTTCGGCAAATTCGGCATAGATGTCCAGCATCTGGCGGGTTTCGGCAATTGCTTCCACGGCAGTAGCATGGGCAGTATGTCCTTCCTGCCAGAGGAATTCAGTGGTCCGCAGGAAAAGGCGGGTGCGCATCTCCCATCTTACCACGTTCGCCCATTGATTTATCAGGAGAGGCAGGTCGCGATAGCTGCGGATCCAGTCCTTATAGGTATTCCAGATAATGGTTTCGCTGGTCGGGCGAACGATCAGTTCTTCCTCGAGCTTGGCCGAAGGGTCGACCACTACCCCACCCCCATTGGGGTCGTTCATCAGCCTGTAGTGTGTCACCACGGCGCATTCCTTGGCAAAACCTTCTACGTGGGCGGCTTCCCTGCTTAAAAAGCTCTTGGGAATGAAGAGCGGGAAATAGGCATTCACGTGACCCGTGTCCTTGAACATCTTATCCAGCTGATCGCGCATTTTCTCCCAGAGGGCAAAGCCATAGGGTTTGATGACCATACATCCTTTGACCTCCGAGTGATCGGCCAATCCACCCTTGATGACCAGGTCGTTATACCACTGAGAATAATCTTCTTTCCGGCTCTTAATTTCTTTGCTCATAGCTTTAAATCGGGATATACTAAATTAATCGGCTTTTAACAATAAAATGTTAAGTTTTCCTAATAAGGCGTGTTATTTATTGTAACTTTACCTTAACACAAGAAGCGGCAAATTTAGCAACTTCGAAGTGAAAATAAATAATAAACTCGCCATGAAACGCCTATATACCCTGCTGACCTTTGCAGTTGTACTCGTGATAGCGATGAGCAGTTGCTCGTCCTCGCGCAATACTCAAAACACCGACGATATTTACTATTCTTCCGGTGGCAATAAAGCAGCAACAAGAGCATCCTCAAAAAATAACGACGAATATTATAGCACCGCACCCAGCGACAACTATATCCGCATGAAAGCGCAGGATCCCGATCGCTGGTCATATTTCGATGACTACAGCAATTACGATTCTTATTATTCTCCCGGCAGCAGCTGGGGCCTTTCCGCAGGATATGGATTTGGATATCCCAGTTATGGATTTGGCTATGGTATGGGATTCGGATATGGCTTAGGCTTCTGGGACCCTTATTCTGCCTTTAACAGCTATTACATGTGGAACAGCTGGTATAACCCATATTTTTACAATCCGTACTATGGTGGTGGCGTGATCGTCGGTCATGGCATAGCGCCGTCCGGCGTCTATTCGCATCTCCGGCCGTTCAGTTCAGTAGCTTACCGCAACGGGCTGACCCGGAGTTCGACCGGTTCCAATGTTTCCACCCGCAACGGCAGCGGCAGCCGTTTCTACCGTCCGGGCATGAGCACTACTTCAGCCTACAACTCTACACTGAACGGCCAAGGCACAAGGCAGGTCAACAACAACAACAGCTTCTATCGCCCAGGCAATAACAACAACAATACTTACAGGCCTGCATTTCAGCCGAGCAGCCAGCCGGTCCGCAGCTATACCCCTTCGGGTGGCGGTGGCGGCGGTGGTGGGTTTAGCAGACCTGGACGCCATTAGGCGAGTCTTATTATGGGCCTTCGGCCAAGAGACCTCCGGTCTCGCTGGGTCCTCCCCTATTTTACTGTGCTAACTAACCTAATATGAAAAAGTACTTCCCACTTTTAGGGCTACTCCTGTGTCTGCAAGCAAAAGCACAATTACCCGAGGATGCGCTGCGCGCTTCCTGGACGACACCATCTGGTACGGCCCGGCAACAAGCCATCGGAGGCGCCATGGGGTCTCTGGGCGGCGACCTTGGCGCAGGTTTTATCAATCCCGCGGGTCTCGGCCTTTACAAGAGCAGCGAATTCGTCCTCACCCCCGGCTGGGCTTTTATGAAAGACAAGGCTTCCTACCTGGGTACCACTCAATCGGGGTCCTCAGCCAATAATTTCAATCTCGGCGCCAGTGGGGCGGTCTTTGCATTTGCGGGCCGGGATCCGGGGGTCACGAATGCTTTTGCCATTGCCGTCAACCGGACGGCCAATTTCAACAGGCAGGTCTCCTACCAGGGACAGAATGATTACAGCTCATTTGCCGAACAATACGCAGAAGAGTTTGCCGCATCGAACTACAGCATCAATGACGCCATCGGCAGTCCTTACGTCAGCTATGGGACCAGGATGGCCCTATGGACCTATCTGGTCGATACCGCTACCATCAACGGAACTACTCAGATAATTGCACAGCCTCAGACGGCAGGAAAGCTGCTGCAACAAAACAACCTGCGGAGCAAGGGCGGGATCACGGAGATAGATCTTTCTCTGGCCAGCAGTCAGCACGACAAATGGTATATTGGGGGCAGCCTTGGTATTCCCATTCTCAACTATACGCGTTACCAGACCTATACGGAATCGGATATCGGTGGTAATACTAATGAATTTGGATCCTTTACCTATAACGAGACCTATACCACCAAGGGCTGGGGACTCAATGGCAAGCTGGGTGTGATCTATCGGCCGGGCAATTCCTTTCGCATCGGGCTGGCCATTCATACACCCAGTCTTATCGGACTCTCGGACCATATCAGCGCAAGCATGTCAACGCGTTTGGAAAATCCCGATCAGACGTTCACCGTCAACTCGGATTCGCTGGACCGGATCACGGGTGTAAGCCCTTCACCCAATTCATTCAAATATGATCTTTATACGCCCTGGCATTTCTTGCTGAGCGGCTCCTATATCTTCGGCAGCGGGCAACAAGATGCCAAACAGCAAAAGGGATTTATCACCGCCGACCTCGAGTATATCACCACGGGCAGTCCGCATTATGGCGCCCCGTCCAATGATGATGGGACTGATGGCGACAACAGCTATTATAACGCGGTGAACCAGGCCATCCGGAATTCCTACAAAGGCAGTTTCAGCGCCCGGCTGGGCGGTGAGGTGAAGCTCAACACCTTTATGGTGCGGGCGGGTGGTGCGTATTATACCAGCCCCTATGAAGGACAGGGCTTGAAAGCGGACCGGGCGACGCTTAGCGCAGGGGTAGGATATCGCAATAAGGGATATTTTGTGGATCTCACTTATGTAATGGCATTCAACCGGGACATCGATGTTCCTTACCGGCTGTCGGATAAGGCGAATACTTATGCTTCGTTGAAAGAGACTGGCGGGATGTTGCTGCTGACGACGGGAATTAAATTTTAGGGAAGGTTATTTTTTAGCAACAATAAATACCATTACAGCCATGGCGATACCGATGACCCAATAGACAATTTTGATCTCATTGCTCAGTTTGTCGTGAGTCATTTGAATTTTGCTCTCAAGATGCTTCAATTCTGCTATCACTTCTTTCATATCGTTATCTATTTTGGCATCAATTAACTGCAACATTGCTTTTTTTTGATCCGAGGGTAGAGAAATATGCTCTAAACTATCGCTTACTTCTGATATTTTCATGTTTTCGAATTACTTATTAATTCGAGCCCACCACGTGGTACAAATATACAACATAAACGTTATTAGGCAAACCAGACCCGGGCGTTAAACACTTCCAATGCCGGAGCCGGGTGCGGCCGCCACTAGCGCACCATCCCCTTTATAACGGGCTCCATGAGACGGGCCCAGATCTCATATTCTTTTCCTGAAAAATGCAGCCCATCTGCGGCTATCAGCGTAGTATCGGCGGCGGCTTTGCGGCTTTCGGCCGTGACGTCCAGCCAGTTGACCTTATAGCTCTTGGACAGCAGATGGCCAATCGTATTGAACGAATCGATCGATCTGACGATGGCTGCGGCGTTGCCGGTAGACCGACCGAAGGGCGTCACCGAATAATCCGGAATTGACAGGACCAGCACATGAGCAGGCTGGTTTCCCGCCCGGGCGATGGATCGCTGCAATAAGGTTGAAAGCTGTGTGGTGTATTCCTCCTGGCTGCGTCCCTGGAATTGGTTATTGACACCGATAAGCAGGGTGACGACTTGATAGTGACCGGATGGACCTGGAGCCGAGGCAGCTGAGCCTGAGGGCTCGGAGCCGGAAAGATCAGCCATGGCAAGGGCATCGAGCAGGTTACCCGTTGTCCAGCCGGTAGCGGCGATGATCTGAGGTTCTTCAAAACAAATTTGATCGTTGGTACAAAGCTTTTTGACAAGTTGCTGAGGGTAGCGGTCTGCTTCGGATACCGACTGGCCGATGGTATAAGAGTCGCCAAGCGATAGCATCCGGAGGTGGACAGTGTCGGCGCGTGAGCCAGCCGTCGGGGCAGTGTCGGGAGGGATTGCCGGGTCAGCGCCCACTGCCATCGGGCTGCTTTTTTGGCAGGCCAGATGAGGGGCAACGCCCCAGACAACGGAAATTGCCATCAATCCTAATATGATCTTAGCCGGGAACAAAACAGGGGTTTTATGCCCTATTTACGAGATGGAAGAGGGCATGGATTGGGGATATAGCAAAGAAACGGCCCCGCTTGCCGCGAGGCCGTTTCAATATAACATAATGGATAGGACATCTTAGTAGTCCATTCCGCCCATTCCGGGTGCGCCACCGGGATGAGAATGTGCTTCTTCTTTCTTGGGCTTGTCTGCGATGACACACTCAGTGGTCAGCAACATGCCGGCGATGGAAGCTGCATTTTCGAGGGCGATGCGGGTAACCTTTGTAGGGTCGATAACACCAGCCTTCAGGAGATTTTCGAATACTTCAGTGCGTGCATTGAAGCCGAAGTCGCCTTTGCCTTCCTTCACTTTCTGAACGATGATGCTGCCTTCGAGACCGCTGTTGGCAACGATCTGACGAAGAGGTTCTTCGAGAGCGCGTTTTACGATAGCGATGCCGGTGGTTTCGTCTTCGTTGATGCCTTTCAGCTTTTCGAGAGATTCGACGGCGCGGATGTAAGCGACGCCACCACCCGGAACGATGCCTTCTTCAACGGCAGCGCGGGTTGCATGCAGAGCGTCATCGACACGATCCTTCTTTTCCTTCATTTCGATCTCGGTAGCGGCGCCGATATACAACACTGCTACACCGCCGCTGAGCTTGGCGAGACGTTCCTGTAATTTTTCCTTATCGTAATCGGAAGTAGTAGATTCGATCTGAGCCTTGATCTGGTTGACGCGGGCTGCAATATCTTCTTTCTTGCCTTTACCACCTACGACTGTTGTATTGTCCTTGTCGATGGTTACGGATGCTGCTGTACCAAGATAGCTAAGGTCAGCGCCCTCCAGCTTGTAACCCTGTTCTTCACTGATCACGATACCCTTTGTGAGGATAGCGATGTCCTGGAGCATTTCCTTGCGGCGATCGCCAAAACCGGGAGCCTTGACAGCTGCCACTTTGATGGTACCACGCAGCTTGTTTACTACGAGGGTAGCCAGTGCTTCGCCTTCGAGGTCTTCAGCGATGATGAGCAGGGGACGACCGCTCTGCGCAACTTTTTCCAGGATTTGCAGAATATCCTTCATGGCAGAGATCTTCTTGTCATAGATGAGGATATAAGGGTTCTGCAATTCTGCTTCCATTTTTTCGCTGTTGGTCACGAAATAAGGAGAGATATAACCGCGATCGAACTGCATGCCTTCTACCACGTCAACCGTAGTATCAGTGCCTTTTGCTTCTTCAACCGTGATAACACCTTCTTTACCGACCTTGCCGAAAGCCTGGGCGATGAGCTTACCTATTGTGCTGTCGTTGTTGGCGGAGATAGAGGCGACCTGTTCGATCTTGTTCTTGTCGTTGCCGATGGTCTGGGACTGTGCACTCAGATTGGCTACAATCTTTTCAACGGCCTTGTCGATGCCACGTTTCAGATCCATGGGATTTGCGCCGGCAGCAACGTTCTTCAGACCTTCGCCGATGATCGCCTGAGCCAGTACGGTAGCGGTTGTCGTTCCGTCGCCAGCGATGTCAGCTGTCTTGGAAGCAACTTCTTTTACCATCTGGGCGCCCATGTTCTCGATCGGGTCTTCCAGTTCGATCTCTTTTGCAACAGTAACACCATCCTTTGTTACGGAAGGAGCACCGAATTTCTTTTCGAGTACAACATTGCGACCTTTAGGGCCGAGAGTCACCTTGACGGCGTTGGCCAGGGTATCGACACCCTTTTTCATTCTGTTACGAGCTTCGATATCGAAGAAAATTTGTTTTGCCATAATTATAATTATTTTTTATTTGTCGATGTAATTACACAATTGCTAAAATGTCAGATTCCCGCATGATCAGGAAATCATCCCCTTCGATCTGGATCTCAGTACCGGCATATTTGCCATACAATACCGTATCTCCAACTTTTACAGTTACCGGCTCGTCTTTTTTGCCGGGACCAGCGGCTACTACCGTACCACGTTGCGGCTTCTCTTTCGCTGTATCGGGTATGATGATACCGCCGGCGGTTTTTTCTTCAGCAGGAGCTGGCTTCACAATTACCCTGTCAGATAAGGGGGTAACGTTTAACTTTTTGCCCATAGTTGTATTGATTTGTTTTGTTTGATGGAATATTAACCCTGCAGGTATCGCAGGTTTGCAAAGCTACACGAATTTTGTACCAAACCGGGAGGCAATGTCAATTTTTCAGTTTTAAAAGCTTGTTTGTCAGCCATAAAAAAAGAAAGGGCAGAACAAAAGTCCAGCCCTTCCAGCTTTAAATTAATGATAATCAACTACATACGTTGTAGTACAGTTGTTTCCAGCGTATATAGCAATGCTCCTACCCTGGCGATGATCGCGTCAGAAAGTCCATTCTTCCTGGCGGAAGCTGCCACGTCAACGACAAATGCATCGAAGTCTGCATTGGTGGCAGTCCCGTTCATACGGGGATTTCCGGTTGGGTTGTGTGCGTCGTGCATGCTAAGTCCAGTGTAACTAAAGTTTTTTGCGCCCGTAGCTACACAAAGGAAGTCCGTCAGGTTTTTGCTCAACGTCTGGAATCCGCTGAGATTGCCCATTCCTACCTCGGACAGCAGCGGCTTGAAATACACATTGATCTTTGCATCTCCCGCGATGATGAAGATTGCGCTGTCAACTACTGTACGAAGGCCAAGGCGACCTTTTTCAATTGTTTTTCCTGCGTTTGCCGGGTCGTTGACCATCGTTGTGCCTCTGTTTGTTTGAGTTAGAATATATTTTTTATAAATGTGTAGACCTTATAGGATGCAGAAGTCTTTGCAATGGGGCAGCCGCGTTTCATTTCTTCGGCTGTTGGTATATTGCGTTCGGCTTTATAGGGCATTTCTCTTTTGAGACCGGCGACGATCCGGTTGGCATTATTTTGCACGGGTGCGAAAGAGAAGATAGCGATGTCCGACTGCGGATTGACCAGCACGTGATCGACCCCCTTCTGCCGGTACAGCCAGGCGGTTATCTTATCGGCATCGGCCTGATCGATATCCTGTTTGATGTCGATGCGGGCCATGATGCGGGTTGAGGCATCGACGCGAGGCCTGGTGACCACATAAATATGAACGGCGAGTACGATCACGCCCAAAACGAAACAATGACACTGGATTCACGGTTTTGAGAATAATCTAATTAAATGCCTATATTTGCAGCCGCTAAATAAGCTCTTATAATATAATGATCAGCAGAAGAAATATCCGGGTAAAAGTGATGCAGACGCTTTATACGCTGGACGCTCAGGAGCAATCCCTGAAGCCAGGCGACCCCATAAGAATTCTGCAAAAGCATTTCGACCAGTCCAGGCAGCTTTTAACCTATCTCATTTATTTTATTACAGAAATAGCGCGGTATGCGGAAACCGATTCACGGCTCCGGTCATCCAAGCACCTCCCCAGTCAGCAGGACCTTAATGTGAACATTAAGCTGGCGGGGAACGAATATCTGTGGAAGATAATTGAAGATAATTCCTGGAAGAAGGCAGTGGAAACGGATAAGCCGCATCTGCAGGATAATAAGGAACTGATCCGCCGCCTTTACCTGGAACTGGTGACAAAAGAAGAGTACAAGGCCTATATTACGGTCGAAGGACGGGACAAGCGCAAGGAAAAGGAGATGCTGGAATTCATTTTTTCCGAGATGATGCTACCCAATGAGCTATTTCTCGCGCATATCGAAGAGCTGTTCACCAACTGGGATGATGACGGGGAGATGATCGTCCAGATCCTGATGGGTTATCTTGCCAAGCCGGGTTCGGTCAATTTCCAGGAGATCATCAGCAAGGACAAGTTGGAGTTCGCAAAGGGTCTTCTGACCACGGTGATAGATAAGAAGGAAGTGATAATGGAAATGATAAAGCCCAAGCTAAAAAACTGGGACCCTGAACGCATCGCCACTCTCGATATGATCCTGATGCAGATGGGAGTGGTTGAATTCCTGTATTTCGAGACCATACCGCCAAAGGTGACCATCAACGAATACATCGATCTGGCAAAGGAATACAGCACGCCGCAAAGCGGCCAGTTTGTCAATGGCATCCTGGACAATATCCACAAAGAACTGGTAAAGGACGAAAAAATGCACAAAATCAATTTCAAGGCAAATTAGTAGGTTTGCAAAAATTATGTATCTGATGCGTCACCTGCTTTTTGCAACTCTTGTGGTCAGCTTTATCGCCTCCGGCTGTAACGGCGGGGCAAAAAAGGACAAAGTCGCGAATACGGCCCTGGCCGATACCGCCCGATACACCACGATCGAATGGCTGGATTCCGCCCGGGATTTTGGCAAGATACCGGAGGGACAAAAGCTGGATGTGGCCTTCCGTTTCCGGAATACGGGTACTACCCCGCTGGTTATCGGCCAGGTGCGGCCCAGTTGTGGCTGTACGATAGCCGAGCAGCCGCAGGAGCCCGTTGCACCGGGCGGCGAAGGACAGATAAAGGCCGTTTTTAACAGCGAAGGGCGCAGTGGGATCAATCATAAATCCTTATTTGTGACAGCCAATACGAAGGGCAGACAGGATTATTCCCTGCAATTTGTGGTGGAAGTAGAAAAGAAAGCGTCCTGAACCGGGCGGAGTCCGGTTCGTACCGAATGGTACAGACATTAATGATACTGAGTCAAAAATTATTTTTCGATAAATTTTTGCCGAAGTTTTAAATAAATTTCAATTCAAACAATAACAATACGACAATGATTCACTCCTCATTATTCGTTCTTTTACAAGCAGCTCCTGGCGGCGGTAGCATGACTAGCATGATCCTGCTTGGTGGTATGATCCTGGTATTCTGGTTATTTATGATCCGCCCTCAAGCTAAGAAAGCCAAGCTGGCCAAGAAGTTCCAGGAAGAGATGCAAAAGGGAGATAAGATCGTCACCATCGCCGGCATCCATGGCAAGATCAATAAAGTCAATGAAGATGGCACTACAGTGGACATCGAGACCAGCCCCGGCAGCTACCTGAAGATCGAGAAGAGCGCCATTTCTATAGAATGGACACAGGCTCTGAACAAGCCGGTAACAGCGGCCGCAGACAAAAAATAGATCATTTTTATATGAAGCCCGGCAGCTGCCGGGCTTTTGTCATTTTGAACCCATGTATAGAGTCGGACTCACAGGCGGCATCGGTTCGGGGAAAAGCACCATTGCGGCTATTTTCCAGGTCCTGGGAATTCCCGTGTCCTTTGCCGACCAGGAAGCCAAAAGGGTCATGAACGAGGACCCTGAGCTTCGTGCGGCTATCATCAAAAAATTCGGGGAAGAGACCTATGCCGGCGGGGTGCTGAACCGGAAATACCTGGCCGGGCAGGTTTTTAGCGATCCGGCAAAACTGGAGGTCTTGAATTCTTTGGTTCATCCCGCGACTATCCGGGAAGGGCGGAAATGGATGCAGGAGCTGGGGAATCGCTATCCCTACGCTATCCGGGAAGCGGCAATTCTTTTCGAGACCAGTGCTGCGGGCCACCTTGACTTTATTATCGGAGTCTCTGCCCCTGCTACCGTAAGAATCCACCGCACTATGCAGCGCGATAAGATCACGCGGGAGGAGGTATTACAGCGGATGAAGAACCAGATCGATGAAGAGATAAAAATGCGGCTTTGCGATGCCGTTATTATAAATGACGATCAGCACGCGGTGTTGCCGCAGGTGTTGAAATTGCATCAACGTCTGCTGCAGCTCGCTGCAGCAGACGTTAGGTAATTCTATTTAAGTTTCGCGAGAGCCTCTTTGATCCGGCCCCAGGCCTTCTCAATATTGGGCATGCTATTCGCAAAAGAGAAACGGACGCAAGCCGGCTCGCCAAAGGCGTCTCCCATTACTGAAGAGACGTGGGCGTTGTTCAGCAGGTACATGCTGAAGTCGGCAGAATTGCTGATCTTAGTCGTCCCATCGGATTTACCATAGTAATAAGACACATCAGGGAAGATGTAGAAAGCGCCTTCCGGTTCGAAACATTTCAGACCGGGAATCGCTTTTACCAGCTCCAGCGTTCGTGTCCGGCGGGCCGTGAATTCCTTTACCATGTCAAAGGAAGGAGTCAGGTCTGCCGTCAGGGCTACAACAGCGGATTTTTGGGCGATTGAGTTGGTACCACTGGTGAACTGACCTTGTAATTTTTCGCAGGCTTTGGCAATTTCAGGGTTGGCGGCGATGTACCCCAGACGCCATCCTGTCATGGCAAATCCTTTGCTAAGACCGTTGATGATGACCACCCGGTCTTTCAGGTCGCCGAACTGCGCAATGCTTTCGTTCTTCCCAACGAAACTGATATATTCATAAATCTCATCGGAAAGGATGGTTACTTCAGGGTGTTTGCGGAAAACTTCCGCCAGGCCTTCCAGCTCTTTCTTGCTATAAACGGCCCCGGAAGGGTTACAGGGAGAAGAGAACAGAAAAACCTTTGTTTTTGGCGTAATGGCCTTTTCAAGCTGGGCGGGAGTGATCTTAAACCCGCTTTCGAGGGAACAATGTACTTCCACGACCTTACCTCTTGCTATTTTGACGAGCTCGGAGTAAGTAACCCAGTATGGAGTGGGGATGATCACTTCGTCGCCTTCATCTACCAAAGCGAGGATGACATTGGCCAGGCTCTGTTTGGCGCCTGTACTGACAACTATATTCTCAGGCTTATAATCCAGGTTATTATCGCGTTTGAACTTGACGCAAACGGCCTCACGGAGGTCGGCATAACCGGCTACCGGGGTATAATGGCTCCAGTTATCATCGATGGCCTTTTTAGCGGCATCCTTGATATGAGCAGGTGTATCAAAATCGGGTTCTCCAAGGCTCAGGTCAATAACGTCGATGCCTTTTGCTCTTAATTCACGGCCGAGCTTGGCCATTTTCAAAGTTTCCGGCTCGCTAAAGCGGGAAAGAATAGATGATAATTGCATAGTTTGATAAAATTGATAGAATTCCGCGGCCTGCGTAAGACAATAACGCTGAAATTCGGCGGCGCAAAGATAGGAAAATCACCGGAATAGAAGATCGGCGGGATTAAATCAATTCTAAAACCTATATTTGCCGTTCTAAAAAAAACAAACGAAACTTCCAATGAGAGCACTGGTAAGTATTTTTGCTGCTTTATTGATCGTCATCTCCCTGTACCAGCTTTCCTTCACCTGGTTCGTCAACAAGCACGAGTCGGCAATGGATGCGAAAGCGAAGACGCAAGTGCACAGGCTGTATCCTCAAACAGCCGAACAGAAATATCCTGGCGACAACATGAAAGAGGCCCGGGCGCTCTACCAGGACACCCTCGATCAGGCACTTAACACGAGGAAGAAAAAATTGTTGGATAGCTCAAAAGAAACCAAGATCACCTGGTGGGGCACTACTTACCAGAAATCAAAGGAGAGCGAGCTGCTCCTCGGTCTGGATCTGCAGGGCGGGATCAGCGTCACGCTGGATGTCGCGCTGGACGGTCTGCTCAAAGGTCTCTCCAACAACTCCCGGGATGCCAACCTGCTGAAAGCGCTGCAAGGTGCACAACAAAAAAAACTTACCCGTGCCGGGAACCTCATCGACCTGTTTGCCGAATCCTATAAGGAAGTAAATCCCAGTGGCAAGCTGGCCCCACTTTTCTCCAACAGCAATCGCAACAAGATAAAATATGACGCTTCTGACGACGCGGTAATCGGCTACCTGCACGAGCAGGCCAGCGCCGCGATGAAGCAGACCTACCAGGTATTGCAGAATCGTATCGACCAGTTCGGGGTAGCTCAGCCATCCATCAGCCTGGACGAAAATCGCGGCATTATTTCCGTGGAGCTCGCCGGTGCGACCGATCCCGAGCGTGTACGGAAGTACCTGCAGTCTACCGCCAACCTCCAGTTCTGGGAAGTGTATAATGTCGGAGAGCTGTTCCAACCTTTGCAAAGCGCAGACAAGGCCCTGCAGAACTATCTCAATGGCGTAAAAGCTGACACAACTGCTGCCAGCAATACGACCGCGAGCGACACGACGGCCGCTGCTGCCAAAAAAGATACCGGCGCCCTTGCTCAGAATCAAAATCCCCTGTTCCGCCTGATGCCTCCCATTCAGCCGCAGCAGGACCCCAAGACAGGCCAGCCCCAGTACGCTTCAGCCATTGCCCGCGCAATGCTGAAGGATACCGGCACGATCAATACTTATCTGAACCTGCCCATTGTTCGCAACAACTTTCCCCAGGACCTTAAATTCCTCTGGGGCAAACAACTGATGGATGATGACGGCAAACCTCTCGCTTTCCTCGAGCTATATGCCATCCGGACGATACCCGGCAGCGAGAAGGCCAGGATCGAAGGCGAGTCCATCGAGAACGCCAGCCAGGATTTTGATCCCAATACAAGTGAAGTTATCGTAGAAATGAGCATGAACAAGCTGGGCGCCAAAGCCTGGGCTGACATGACTACCAAGAATACCGGCAAGCCGATAGCCGTCGTGCTGGATGACATCGTCTACTCCGCTCCCTTCGTCAACGAACCCATTACCGGCGGTCAATCCCGCATTACGATGGGCAGGGGCCGCAACTCTCAGCAAAGCATTACAGAAGCACAGGATCTGGCAAATATCCTTAAATCCGGTAAGCTGGACGCACCAGCCAAGATCGTACAGGAACAGGTGGTAGGACCTACCCTCGGCCGCGAAGCCGTACATGGTGGTACTATGGCCTTTATGATCGCCTTCCTGGTCATCTTCGCCCTGATGCTGGTATATTATAATACAGGCGGATGGGTAGCCAATATCGCCCTGATCCTCAACTTGCTCTTCACGATTGGTGTACTGAGCTCGCTGCATGCGACCCTCACAGCGCCCGGTATTGCCGGTCTGGTATTGACCATCGGTATGGCGGTGGACACCAACGTAATTATCTTCGAGCGTATCAAGGAAGAGCTGACCCGCGGCAAGAGCTACCAGTTGGCGGTGCGGGACGGCTATCGTCGAAGCCTTGCGCCCGTACTGGATGCGCACGTTACGACCCTGCTGACGGCCCTGATCCTTTTCTACTTCGGACTCGGTCCCGTACTTGGTTTTGCCACCACACAGATCCTGGGTATCCTTTTATCCCTGTTCTGCGGTATCCTGGTATCCAGGCTGGTCACAGACTTCTATACCAACAAGAATCGTCACTTCAATTACTTTACGCCGCTCTCCCGCCGCATCTTCAAACATGCCGCGTTCAAGTTCATCGAATACCGGAAGGTGGCCTATATTATCTCAATAGTTGTCCTGCTTTTGGGCGTAGCCTCTTTCTTCCATGGTTTCAAGGAAGGCGTAGAGTTCAGCGGGGGCCGCAGCTATGTGGTCAATTTCCACAAGCCGGTCCAAACGGAGGTCGTGAAGGCTGCCATCGAAAAGGTGCAGGTTGGAACTACTCCCGAGATCAAGACCTACGGCGGGAATGAGCAGCTCGAGATCACTACCGACTACAAGATCAAAGAGGCGGGCAACAATATCGATTCCCTTGTGCTGGAAAGCACCTATGAAGGGATCAAGTCCTTCCTGCCCGAAGGCACGACCTATGGCGAATTTGTTTCGAACAAATTCCTGCAGCAATCCAAAAAAGTCGAACCTACTATTTCCGATGACCTGAAAGCAGGGGCGTTCAAGGCCACTATCTTCGCTCTGGTCGTCATCTTCATCTATATCTTTATCCGGTTCAGAGACTGGCGTTATTCCCTGGGAACGATCATCTCCCTGCTGCACGACGTGTTCGTGACGCTGGCCGTATTTTCCTTCCTGCACGAGGTAGTGCCCTTCCCGCTGGAGATAGACCAGCACTTTATTGCGGCGGTACTGACGGTGATAGGTTTCTCGATGAACGATACCGTTATCGTATTCGACCGTATCCGTGAGAACAGCGGTCTGATGAGGAACGCCAGCAACGGCGAGATCATCAACAAGTCTGTCAATGACACGCTGAGCCGTACGATCATGACGTCTCTGACGGTGTTCCTGACCCTTCTCATCCTCTTCCTGGTAGGTGGTGAAGTGACCCGTGGTTTCGCCTTTGCGATGCTGATCGGCGTTGTCACCGGTACCTACTCTTCGATCTTTGTTGCTGCTCCGTTCCTGGTGGACTTTGCCAAAGGCAAGCCACTGCGCAGGGAAACGGAGCCAGGCAGAGCCGGAGCCGAGAAACCAAAGGTTGTTGCAAGCACGAAATAGACATTGGAATATTATAAAAAAAACCGGAGCATGCTCCGGTTTTTTTTATGTTCAGATCTTAGTGATGAGGTCTTGGATGTACCGGATGATGCACAACATGACGATGATGCACTACGTGATGACGATGGTGCACCACTTGACGATGATGAGCGACCGGGTGATGGGTCTGGGCCATAGAGGCGGCTGTCATGGAAAGCAGAACGACAACCAATAATAACAGTTTTTTCATGATAGTAATTTTAGATTCGATATGTAAGCAAAAAAAATGCCTAATGGGTTGAAACTAAGATTTGGTGGCGGGCTTGTTCTCCTTGTAGCGTTTGTCAGGAGTACCATCCTTCTTCAGATGCTGAGGTGGCGTCTTTGCGGCGTCTTTGTTCGCCTTGTAACGCATGTCGGGAGTACCATCTGCCTTTTTTGGTCCGGCGGCAGGAGTGGCAGCCGTTGCAGGCGTGGTGGTAGTGGCAGCTTTTGTTGCTTTGGGTTTCTTTGCAGTTGCCGCAGCGGGAGTCTGTGCAAAGGTGAATCCGGCAAAAGCAAGCAATAGATTGACAATCAGGACAAATCTTTTCATAAACCGGTGTTTTCTTGTGATTTAATTAAAAAATGCTACTGTGAATTTATCGATTACCGGGACTAACGAAAAAAAACTTTTGTTATTGCTGTATTAACAAGTAGTTGTACATTAGAAAGATAACAGATATTTGTGTTCACTCTTAACCAGCACTTAACCAGATTCCTGGCTGGATAAGACCAAAGCATAGCAATTTTGCATCCATGCGTTCATCAACCTTAAAATGGATCGTTCTCTCTGCCACCTTCCTCGCAGCCATCGTGGTGACGGTCCAGCTTTACTGGTTGAAGAAGGTCTATTCCTTCGAGCAAAGACAGTTCAATCTCAATGTGGTGAAAAGCATCCGGGGGCTTTTTGAAGACCTGGAAATGAACGACGCGCCAGGAACGAATCTTCAGCAGCTGATCAATAAGCCCGACAACAATGACAATTATTTCATATTTAAAGCGGACACGATCCCTTCCAAGGATAGTCTCGTGTATTATATCCAGGACGAGTTCGCGGATTTCGGGGTCCTGACGGATTGCAAGCTCGGCGCCTATAATGCGTCAAAGAAGGAATACGTCTATGAGGAATTCATTCCCGCGCCCGCTTCCCGGTATGCGGGGGTCAAGCCGGTTACCATGGACTTGCCCGTTTTCAACGACGAGTCCGATCATATCCTATTGTATTTCCCGCACCGGCATGAATATATCCTTGAACAAATGGACTTTTGGATCGTGAGTACCGTGGTATTATTCATTGCGCTGATAGGACTGGCCGCCAGTCTCTTTTATTTCTACCGGCAGAAATTCCTGGCGGAGATCCAAAAGGATTTTGTCAATAACTTCACACACGAGTTCAAGACACCGCTGGCCGTCATGAAGATCGCTTCGGACGTCCTTGCGCAGGACTCCATCACCCAGCAGCCGGACCGGCTGGAGCGGTATGCGACCATTATCAAGAATCAGACGGAGCATCTCCAGGGACAGGTCGAACGGTTGTTGCGCACAGCTTCCATCGAAGTAAAGAACCTGCCTATCCGGAAGGAGGACATCGATGCGCATCAGCTGATCGAGCAGGCCTTGGGGAAGGTGCAGCCGCTGATAGATCAAAAACGGGCCCGCGTGGAAGTAAAGGTGGAAGGGAATAATACAAGAGTGCATGCCGACAAAGCCCACC
>Ga0193716_1000648_pt1 | contig 20932 bp, 12 predicted proteins | sample U2c1metaG_FD_145901 | JGI IMG/M metagenome (GOLD analysis project Ga0193716, IMG submission 145901) | Soil microbial communities from a riparian zone of the East river system, Colorado, United States - U2c1 | ecosystem: Environmental > Terrestrial > Soil > Riparian zone | place: USA: East River...
TTCAACGGCCGCCGAGGCCGATGAGGCCGTGTACGGGAACTTCTTCGCGGATGAAGCGGTCTACGATGGTTTTGGCTCCGAAGCAGGTGGATTCTACGATGGCTCTGAATATGCGGGGGGCGTCGCTGCCCAGGCCGAGGCCTGTGATGGCCCCTTTCAGGAGTTGGTTGGCATCGGGCGTGCGGCGGCCGTTGAACCAGTCGAGGGCCAGTTCGGCTTGCGGATCGGGGGTTAGGGCTGCGGCCTGTCGGCTGAGTTCGGGAATTATTTTGTCTACGATGGTTGTAAGCTGTGCGGGGCTGATAAAATCCCGGCCCAACTGCTGGAGTGGCCAGGAGAGGAGGTTGCGGAACCAGGCATAGGCGTCGCCGAAAGCGGACTGACCGGCTTCCATGCCCATCATGCCGGGGATCACTGAGCCCGGGACCTGTCCGCAGATGCCTTTTACGAGCTTACCTTTTACTTCGTCCAGGGGGGCGACGAGCATGTCGCAGGTGGAGGTGCCCATGACCTTGCTGAGGTGGTAGGGTTCGATCTGGCCACCGACGGCCCCCATATGGGCGTCGAAGGCGCCTACGCCTATGATAGTATTGGCTGGCAGGCCGAGGCGTGTCGCCCATTCGGGAGAAATCTGACCGGCCGGCTGATCAGCGGGATATGCTTTTGTGAACAGGCGCGCGGTGAAGCCTTTCAGCAGCGGATCGAGGGAGGCAAAAAAGGTATCGGGGGGGAAACCGCCCGGGCCGAATTCTGTTGCCCAGAGGGCTTTATGACCTGCTGCGCAGACGCTGCGTTTCATTTCAGAGACGTGCCTGCCGCCGGTGAGGAGGAAGGGGATCCAGTCGCAGTGTTCCACCCAGGAATGACAGGCCTTTCTAACGGCGGGGTCAATACGAAGGATGTGGAGCAGCTTGGCCCAGAACCATTCGGAGGAATAGACACCGCCGACAAATTGGAGGTAGTTGACGGAAAAGGTTTGGGCATGAGTGTTGATCTCTGCTGCTTCTTTTACCGCGGTATGGTCTTTCCAGAGTACGAAAAGGGCGTTAGGATTTTGTTCGAATCCCGGGAGCAGGCCCAGGGGGGTACCTGTCTCGTCGACGGCTACGGGTGAGGAGCCGGTGGTATCGACGGAGATGGCTCTGACTGCTGCTGCTACTGCGGGTCCGGCGTGTAAGAGGCAGGCTTTGATCGTATGTTCGAGTCCTTCGATGTAGTCGAGGGGGTGCTGGCGAAACCTGTTCTCGCCGGGATTGCAGTATAACCCGTCTTTCCAGCGGGGATAATAATATACGGCCGATGCTATTTCGCTGCCGTTAGCAGCATTGACGATGAGGGAGCGCACGGAGTCTGTTCCGAAATCCACTCCTATTACAAAGTTATCTTTTCCCATATGGCGTTATGCAGGAAATTCCTCCTTTTTTGGCGGATGGAATTCCTGTCAAAATAACATTTAATTTCCGGGTTTTTAAAAAATATTTTGGTAAAGCTTTAAGAGCATTTTGTGTGTGGTTTGGGGTTGTTTTGTGGAGGAATGCGGTGTCTTGCAGGGGCGTTGGTTCGTCGTCCATGTATAAACCATCCCTTTAGATTTGCCAGATTTTTCATGGAGAAGGCGCACTAAAAATAATCTTAGCAGGGGAGAGCGGTACTCGTTTTGTGAGGGCTTTGGCTGTCATTGGGAAGCGGGGAATTGAAGAGGTGGGATAGTGGAAAAAAGATCAGGGGAACATTGTAGGGAAGCATCCCCTGATATATTATTTAAAATTAAATCCCAGAGCCGTAACCAAATTTTTAAAGTCGAGGGTAAGATACGTAAAAATTATTTTATGATACATTATACTGATTAAAAAATATCAATAACGTATCGGACAAAGCTAGAAGGCGTTGATTCCTAGAAACTTATCTTCGCTTTTGCGTGTTGGTTATACCAGAAATAGCCTAAATTGTCTTGCCTCTCAAACCGCCGGAGAAAATGGAAAAAAAGATTAAAATTAACAGGATCAAAGCTGTCTTAGCAGAAAAAGATATATCGCATAAAGACCTGGCGATCAGAGTAGGCATTGCGCCCAACAGCGTTACACGGATTTGTAACAATGAATTTCAACCCACCTTAAAGCTGCTTCGGGAGATTGCCTTAGCGTTGGATGTGGACATCCGGGAATTGCTGATCCCGACCCGAAATTTCTGAGAAAATTGTCTTATTGGGGTGGAGTAGCCCGATCTGCAAGTGTTTATGCCGGGTAGAACCGGATGGTGGAATTGGGTATCTTTAGGTCTAAACCAGACAACTAGAGAGATCTATGACCAGACGTTATTTCCTGTGGCTGTTTATTACCTTTTTTTATTGTTTTTCTGTATCTGCCCAGCGGGGCGGGGTGGAAACTAAAATTATGGACAGTTTGAAGCGCGAATTGTCAACGGCGAACACGGCTACAGATAAGGTGCAATTTTTATTGTCGATGGCGCAGATTTCACTTGACTCTACGATGTATGCGTCCTATAGTAACCAAGCGGTAGAAGTCGCGGAATTGAGCCGGGACCGGAGACTCATGGCGAGCACTTATCTGCTCAAGGGGAAGCGGTATCTGAACAATACGGAATGGGCAGAGAATCTGGACAAGGCTATCGCCGATCTCCGCCGGGCGGAAGAGATTGCCCGGGAAAATGGTCTTGAATTTATACTGGAAGAGAGTTACAGGGATCAGGCGATCGCGTGGCATAGTAAAGGGGATGATCAGAAAGCGATGGCCTTGACCAACCAGGCATTATCGCTAGCCGGCAATACGGAAAATGATTCGGTGAAGGTCCTTGCTTATATTGCCATGGGGGATCAGTATATGCAGATGGGCGAAAAGCTTCTTTCTTTCCGGAATTTTCTGGAAGCGCTGTCGGTGGCCGAGACGAGCGGCAATGAATATTTATTGCGGACTCTGTACTCTTATCTGAGGCAGTTTTATGCCAGTATCCACGAATATCGGAAGGCGATAGATTATGGGATGAAGGAGTATGCGATCGACAGAAAAGCCTGGGATGTCTTCAGAATGGTCCCGGACGAGTATGAGATGGGGGATCTTTTTGCGAAGAACGGACAGGAGGGTCTGGCCCTGAAGATGTATGAGAATGCCATTGCGCTGGCTGATTCGGTGCATTATGAAATGCTGAAGATCGATCCTTATTACCGTATTTTCAACATGTATTTTGACAGCAAGCAGTATGCAAAGGGGCTGAATTATCTCAAGGCCCACCAGCAAATGATAACAATACTGGAGGGACTGGGTTATAAATCATTTATCGACCAGGTATATGGGATAAGCTTTTCCGACCAGGGAAGGTTTGACAGTGCGGATTATTATTTCCGGAGGGCAGAGCCGGATATGGAGAAAAAAGGCAGCCCATCTTCGCTTTTTGATTTCTACAGTGCTGTCGGGGATGATTATGTTCGAAGAAAGGAGTACGTAAGGGCTCTTTCCTATTATAAGAAAGCTTTTGGGATAGGGGAGGCGATAAAAGATATGAACTATCAGCAAACCAGCGCAAGGTTGCTGGATTCAGTGTATGGGCTGTTAGGGGATTATAAGTCTGCCCGGTTTTACAATACGCGTTATCATGAACTGGATGACAGGTTGAGAGAAATGAGTCGTGAGGCGGATCTGCTGAGGCTCGAAGTGGAGAGCGATAATCAGCGCCGGGAGCGGCTGATGCGGGAGGAAGAGGCGAGGATGGAACACCGGCATAATGTGCAGTATATGGGACTTACGGTGGGATTGGTTGTGTTGTTCATTGCTTTGGTGATGCTGGGTTGGTTTGCGGTACCGGCGGGGTTGATCCGGGCGCTGGGGTTTGTGTCCTTTATCTTTTTGTTCGAGTTCATCATTTTGCTGGCGGACAAGTCGATCGTACGCTGGACGCATGAGGAGCCCTGGAAGGTGCTGGTGATCAAGATCGGGCTGGCAGCTATCCTGGTCCCTCTGCATCATTGGCTGGAACACAAGGTGATACATTATCTCAGTCATCGCAAGAGGGTGAGGCGGGAGGTGAGGGAACGTGAGCCGGCGGAGGCCTGATCGGAAGTTTGCGGGAGAGGAAGTGAATTAAGTGCATAAAATAGTTGTCTAAAAAGAATTTTATTCTGAAAATTTGTATATTTGTATAATAAAATATGGAAGTGACACTTGATACAATCGATCTACGAATACTCCGGCTGATGCAGGAGAATGCCCGGATTTCGAACGTGGAGCTGGCGAGGGAGCTGGAGATGGCGCCTTCGGCCATGCTGGAGAGGGTGAAGAAGCTGGAGCAGAAGAAAGTGATCCTGCATTATACTGCGCAGGTCAATCCGGCTATTGTCGGTCAGAAGCTGCTGGCTTTCATTTTTATAAAGACTACAGATGGTTTTGGTTCACCTGTGACGGGTCCTGCCCTTGCGAGGATACCTGAAGTGCAGGAAGTGCACAATATTGCCGGCGATGATTGTTATCTCGTCAAGGTGCGGGCGGCCGATTCAGCGGCGCTGATGGCGCTGATGCGAAATGAGTTCGCGCAGATCCCTACCATTCATTCTACTAAGACCACGATAGTTCTTGAAACCGTGAAAGAAGAACAGAAAGTAAAGATCCCAGAAGTTCAATCAAAGGTTCCAGATATCCCAAGATAACAGCCGCCAAGATAACAGCCGCCAAAATAACAGCCGCAAAAATAACAGTTATGTCCGCTCCTTCTAACAGACCTGCCTCCACGATGATGGTGGTGGTTGCGTTCGCCATCGTATATATCGTTTGGGGATCGACTTATTTTTTTATCCAGATGTCGGTTGCGCATATTCCACCGATGATGGTTGGCGTATTGCGTTTCCTGTTGTCGGGGACTTTAATGTTATTGTGGTGTCTGTTCACCAAAGAAAAGCTATTCTCCTGGGTGGTGATGCGGCCGGCGATAGTCAGCGGTTTGTTATTGCTGGGTTTGGGAAATGGCGCGCTGATCTGGTCGGAGCAATATATTCCCAGCAGCCTGGCTGCTATCCTGCTGGCTGCGGGTCCGGTATGGTTTGTGTTGCTGGACAAAGGAAAATGGCAGGAGAATTTCCGGAACCGGTCGACCATTTTTGGATTGGTAGTTGGGTTTGGGGGGGTATTGCTTTTATTTGCGGAGCAGCTGAAGGGAGGAATAGTTGAGAGTGCAGGAAGGGCGGGTGCGGTTGGCGGAGCAGGACGGCATATGGAAATAGTTGCCCTGTTCGTGCTGGTCTTAGGGTCTATTTCCTGGGCGTCGGGCTCTCTTTATTCCAAATACAAGTCGGTGAGTGGCAGCAGCAATGCGGTGAATGCGGGCTGGCAGATGTTTGCGGCCGGGGTTGCTTTTATCCCGGCGAGCCTGATCAGCGGGGAGTGGGGACAATTCCATCCGGCGCAAGTTCCGATGTCGTCGTGGATGGGGGTCATATACCTGGTGACGATGGGGTCGCTGGTGGGATACAGCGCTTTTGTGTGGCTGCTGCAGGTGCGGCCGGCTACGCAGGTGAGTACGCATGCTTATGTAAACCCGGTGGTAGCCGTAATATTGGGCGTGTTCTTTGCCGGGGAAAGGATGTCCCCGCTGCAGCTGACGGGGCTGGCTGTCATATTGATCAGTGTCCTGCTGATCAATTTGTCCAAATACCGGAGCGGGCTTCCGGCCGGGCGGAAGGCGAGCACGAAAGCTATTGCTACGGAATAACTTGTACATTACTACTATATTGATGTCATTTTCCATAGAATTCAACCAGAAAGGGAGATAATTTGTTAAATTGGTGCCGAAGGGGGAACTACCCCTGAAAACACCGGCCAATGGATTATAATAGTATTTTAGAACAGGCACAACATTATGTCCGATCTTTTTTTGACACGCACGTCAATGACAGGCTTTTATATCATAATCGGAAGCATACTGAGCAGGTAGTGGATGCGGCGGTACAGATCTCGCAGCATTATCAGCTGAATGACGAGGAGTTCTTTATCGTAAAGATTGCGGCTTCCTTTCATGATATCGGATATCTGACGGGTGTGGGGCCTGGTCATGAGGAGAGGGGGGCGAAAATGGCGGAGTCTTTTCTGGAAGGCACGGGAGTTGACAGGGGAATCATCGATTCTATCCGGAAGAGTATCCTGGCCACGCAGCTGCCTCAGCGGGCAGTTACCCTGGTGGAGCAGATCGTTTGTGACGCAGATCTTTATCACCTGGGCACGGATAATTTTGTTGACCGGAACAAGCTGATGCGGAAGGAAGCGGAAGCGACGCATCATAAGAAGATAACTAAGGAGGAGTGGCGGAGGGGAACGATCCGGTTCCTGGAAAGCCATCATTATTATACGGATTATTGCCGGTTGCTGCTGAACGAAAAACAGCAGGAGAATCTCGACAAGCTAAAGGCGAAGGAACCGGATGTGGAGGAGGAAGAGGGGAATGTGCTGAACGGGTTGCTGCGCCAACATGGCTTGCTGGAATCGGGAGCAGTCGCGGGTGGGAATGGCAATCCTTTGGAAGGGTTGTTCCGTAAGGCCGGTGTTGGTGAGCCGGGGCCCGATGTGGAGGAAAAACAGACAGCTGTAAAGGAAAAGAAAAATAAAAAGAAAGATCCGGGACGCGGGATAGACACTGTATTCAGGATCACGTCGAACAACAATCAGCGACTGAGCTCGCAGGCAGACAGCAAGGCGCATATTCTTATCCAGGTGAATGCCATTATCATTTCGGTGCTGCTGAGCCTGTTGCTGCGAAAGATCGAGGACCACACCAATCTTGCCATACCCGCCACCCTTTTATTGTTCGTCAACCTGATCACGATCATCTTTTCTATACTCGCGACCAGGCCGCATATTCCGCCGGGGACTTTCACGAAGGCTGACCTGGATGACAAGAAAGTGAATCTGCTGTTCTTCGGTAATTTTTACCGGATGACACTCGAGGAATACGCCGGGGGTATGCTGATCATGATGGATGATAAGGATTTCCTTTATGGCAGCCTGATCCGGGATGTATATTACCAGGGGATCGCCCTGGGTAAAAAATTTCGGTGGTTGCGATGGTCCTACAACACATTTATGTACGGGCTGATCGCATCGGTAATGGCGTTTTTGATCGCTGCCCTTGCTTTCCCATCCAAGTAGGGAGAGGGGCGGCACAAACAGATTTATATGCAAAAGACCGTCGTCCATATCATTAAAGAAGTGGAGGGTGGCGAGCAAGTAGAATCCTGCCTCTCCTTCCGGGGGTTTATAAATTTTCTGAAGGAAAGGCGACTGGAAGAAAAGACCATGCGGGTCAAATATCTTGACTTTGTCATCCATCACTTTGAGCAGCGTCTGCAGGGAAAAGATCTGATCGAGATCGAAGAGATGGATCAGTATGGGGACTTGCTGGAGCTGATGTATTCCTCTATTTTTCCTGCGGTAGCCGATGAAAGGGATAATATGTGGGCCTTGTCGGTGCCGGTCAAACCTACTTTTTTTTATGGGACCGATTCATTTTACGATCTGCTGCGGGATCCGGGCAGCAAAGAGGTAAAGGCCTGTATGATAGAGAAGATGAATAAGGTTCGGAATAAGCTGAACCTGGACCTTATTTATTCCCTTATCCTGCGCAAGCTGTATAATATCGACTTTCCTGCAAAGGGCAGCGTGATCCGGTCGTGGCTGAATGAGAATACCGGGCTGAGCAGCTTTTACAAGCTGAACATCGACACCCGGTTTACGGAGGTGGTGGCCAAGGGGCCGTTGCCCGAGATCGATCCGGAACTATTCAGCTCCCACAAACCAATAACCGAGATACTGGCCTGGCTGACGGAACATATTCCTTTGACGCTGGTCCGGTTCGAGGGCATCTCTGCCATCACACTGACGGATGTCACGGAAGCCTATGTGGTGGACAGCATTAAGAATATTACTCTGAACCCGGATCATTGCGATGCAACGTCGACGCACCAGGATGATTTCATTCATTACCTGAAAGTGCTGGCGGCCAAAGGAGATATTCATTTTGGGCTGGTGCCTTTTATGAAGGTGAACGGCCGCGCTGTTTTTACCGATGATGTCTGTGAGCATAGTGTGCTGGCGAAGGCGATGGCAGATGATGAGGAGATGGAGAAGAACTATCTGCGAATGGTGGAGCAGTATTTCCTGGACCCGAAGCTGGTCGTATTTGAAACTATACCGGCTTACCAGAAGGAGGAGCATTTTTTTCTGGCTCCTTTGCGTAAGGAGGGGGTAAGGAGCTATGGGCTGATACCGGTGAATTACAATAACAAGCTAGCCGGTGTGGTGGAGGTTTCTTCGCGCACCGAAAATTGTGTAGATCAGGATCTGCTGGCAAGATTGGATGTGGTGATCCCTTTGCTGGCTCAACTGCTGCAGCGGAGCGTTGACGAGTTCGATGCGCGGATCAAGTCTGTCGTCAAAGAAAATTTTACTTCGATACAGCCAGCTGTCGAATGGAAATTTAATGAGGCTGCCTGGCATTTTGAACAATTGAGGCAGTTGGGGGAATATCCTCCGGTGCTGGAGACTATATACTTCAAAGACGTCTACCCGTTGTATGGGGCCATCGACATCCGTAATTCGACTATCGAGCGGAACAGTGCATTACGTCTGGACCTGCAGATACAATTTGAGATCCTGACGGCGACGCTGCATACGCTGCAACAGTCGGTGCACCTGCAATTGATGGAAGAACTTCTGTACCAGGCAAAGAAATGGCAGAAGGCTTTGAATGGGGCGATGACTACGGCTGATGAGCTGAGTCTGAACTCTTTTCTGAAGGACAAGATCGGCGGCTTCCTGGAGCACTTTTCGGAGAGCCGGCCGGAGGTGACCGCGCTGGTAAAGCCTTACCTGGATGCAATCGATGAAACCAGCGGGATCGCTTTTGCTCACCGCCGCGACCTGGAGACGTCCATCCAGCTGATCAACAAGACTATCAACAGGCATCTTGAACAGGCGACCGAGGAGATTCAGAAGTCCTATCCTTCTTATTTTGAGAAGTTCAGGACCGATGGCATTGAATACGACATATATATTGGTCAGTCCATTGCTCCGGATTGTCCTTTCGACATATTGTATCTGCGTAACCTGCGGCTCTGGCAGCTGAATTCCATGGCTACGATCGTGCAGCTAACGAATGCGCTGTTACCGCAGATGCCGGAGCCGCTGCTGACCACACAGCTGATATTTGTTCATTCCTCTTCCATCGACATCAGCTTCCGCAAGGATGAAAGGCGGTTCGATGTAGAGGGCGGGTATAATATCCGTTACCAGGTGGTGAAGAAGCGGATCGATAAGGTGCATGTAAGGGAGACCAATGAACGGTTGACCCAGCCTGGCAAGATTGCCATTATCTATCTGAATGAGCGGGAGGCTGAAGAGTACAGGGGGTATATCCGTTTTTTACAGGAAAAGGGTATTCTCAATGCGGAGGTCGAGAACCTGGAACTGGAGGAGTTGCAGGGTGTCAGCGGGCTGCGCGCGCTGCGGGTCAGTGTGAATGTGGAGAACAAAACGGGGAATGAAATGAAGAGAGAGGAGATCCGAATGGAAAGGGTGGAAAGTTAGATCCGAATGTGAGTCGCGGGCGGTAAAAATTTAGATGGGCGCTGACGAAGAGATCGGACTAGAAAAAATCATGATATGCGGAAACGGATCGCGATTCGGGTCTTTTTTATTTTTTGCGTAGGGCTGTTCACTTCTTTTACGGGTTGCCGGGAGCAGGTGCGGCAGGCGGTCTCTCCACCGGGTTATGACCTGGCGGCGCCGAAGAAATTTTTGATGAACGATGTCCTCCATGAGATATCGGGGATCGTATTGCTGAGGGGAAATCCCGACACTATGTATGCCATCGAGGATGAGGACGGCAAACTATTTTATATTCATTTAGGGGATGGTAAATATCCTTACTGGAAGTTTGGCAAACGGGGCGACTATGAAGACGTTGCGATACTTGACAATAAGGAATTTGTCGTGTTAAGGAGTGACGGAAATCTTTTTGTATTTCCGATAGACCGGGCGCGGATGGAGAAGGATAGCGAGGGATCAAAGAAAAGCGAACAGGAGCTGACCAGGGTCTACGAAAATATTCTGCCGGCGGGGGAATACGAAGGCCTTTATTCGGATGGGGGCGACAGGCTGATCGCGTTGTGTAAGAATTGCGCGGACGATAACCAGCGGGATGAAGTATCCGGTTATGTAGTGCAATACAATGCGGGACATGAACTGGCGGTTACGAGTCATTTCCTGGTGGCGGTGAATCCTGCGAACCTGACGAGCGAGCATAAAAAGGTCAGGTTCCATCCTTCCGCGCTGGCGTGGCATCCGGTGACGAAGGAATGGTATATTCTTTCTGCTGTCAACAAGGTTTTGCTGGTGCTGGATGATCAATGGAAGCTGAAGAAGACTTATCCCCTGGACCCTACGCTATTCAAGCAGCCGGAGGGGCTGGCATTTGACGGGAAGGGGAATATGTATATCAGCAATGAGGGGGCTGGAGGCAATGCGAATGTATTGTTATTTAGCTATAAGCCATAACACATAATATTAAAGTTTATGAGAAATGTTATACGAATCATCAGCCTGGTATTTATTGTAGTGGGGAGTTTTCATGTTGTGTATGGTCAGAATGACCGCGTTGTGCAACGGCTGTTCCTGGTAGGGGATGCCGGGGAGTTAAAGGATGGGCATCATCCGGTATGTGACTGGCTGAAACAGCATGTGGACTGGAATGACGGCAGCAATGTGCTGGTCTATTTGGGTGATAATGTTTATCCGCATGGTGTGCCGGCGGACGGCAGTGCGGGGCTGGATGAAGCCAAAAAGATCCTGGATTACCAGCTGTCTGTAGTGGCCGGGAAGAAGGCCAGGGCTTTTTTTGTGCCGGGTAATCATGACTGGAAGCAAGGCAAGCCTGGTGGCTGGCAGCAGGTGAAGAATGAAGAGAACTATATAATGTCTTTGGGGATGCCCAATGTCGACTACCTGCCGAAGGGCGGTTGCCCGGGGCCGGTAGCGGTTGAGGTGGGGGAAAAAGTGGTATTGGTGGGCATGGACAGCCAATGGTGGCTGGAGGATGAAGGTCAGCGGCCGGGGGTCGAGTCTGCCTGCGACTGCAAGGATGAGAGGACGATAACCAATGCATTACACGATATCATCGGTACTTACCCGGACAAGCTGATCGTACTGGCGATGCATCATCCATTGTATACGCATGGTGAGCATGGGGGGTATTATACTATCAAGCAACATATTTTTCCGCTGACGGACCTGAAGCCTGGTCTGTGGATCCCATTACCGCTGATAGGGTCCATCTATCCTATAACCCGGGGGGTATTCGGGAATGTCCAGGATGTAAAAAATCCCCGTTACAAGGACATGCGTGAGGCGGTGGAGGGGGTGATCGCCGGTCATTCCAATGTGGTGCATGTGGCCGGGCATGAGCATACTTTACAACTGCTGGAGCATGATAGCGTCTATTATGTCGTCAGTGGAGCGGGTTCGAAGAATACCCGGGTGAAGAAGGGGAAGTATTCGCTGATGGCGAGAGAAGAGCAGGGCTTTTCTGTGATCGAGGTCCGGGAGAGCGGCCGTTCGGAGATCCGGTTCTACTCGGTGGATGCAAAGGACATGGGACAGACCTTTTATACCGCTGCATTGCCGCCATTGAAGCCAAAGCCCGATGTGCAGGAGCTTGCAAAGACCTGGCCTGATTCGGTGACGGTGGTAGGGGACCCAGAATTCCTTACCGGGGGATTCAAACGTTGGCTGCTGGGCACCAATTACCGGAAGGAATGGTCGATACCCTTCAAGGTGAAAGTATTTGATATGACGGGCTGGACGCCATTACAAAGGGGTGGTGGTAATCAGACGCGGTCGCTCCGGTTGGTAAATGCGGATGGCAAGCAATATGTGCTGCGTGGGGTGCGGAAATATATTACGGAGGGTGCGTTGCCGGTGGCTGTGCAGAAAGATGCGCTGGTGCAGGATCTTGTGACGGATGGGGTATCTGCTTCCTATCCTTATGCGGCGATGTCGGTACCACCGATGGCGGAGGCGCTGCATGTGCCGCATGCCAATCCGCAGATGGTGTTTGTCCCGGATGATCCGAGACTGGGAAAGTTCCGCAGCGACTATTCCAACCTGTTTGCTTTCCTGGAGGAACGCGAGCCGGGTAATGGGAAGAAGACCTATAATATGGAGGACATTGACAAGAAGCTGTTTGATGACAATGACAATAGTGTCAACCAGCACCGGGCTTTACAGGCGAGGATGCTGGATATGTTCGTAATGGATTTTGACCGGCATGAGGATCAGTGGCGCTGGGAGGCGGATGACAAAGGGAAGGGGAAGCTGTTCTCGCCGGTGCCGCGTGACCGGGACCAGGTTTTCTTTATCAACCAGGGAGTATTGCCGCGGATAGCGGGATGTGCATTCCTGGCACCTCAGCTGCAGGGTTTCCGGTCAAAGGCAAGAAATATCAGGACCTATAATTTCAATGCGCGCAATTTCGACCGTAATTATCTGAATGAGCTGACGGAGAAGGAATGGCGGGATGCTGCGGAGGTGGTGGTGGCTACGATGACGGATTCGCTGATCGAGGCTTCCCTGAAGCTGCAACCTGCTGCGATATATCCCTATTCAATGAATTCCATCATAGCCAAGCTGAAGGAGAGAAGGAAGTATTATGTAGAAGACATGTTGATCTATTACCGGTTTCTCTCGAAACTGGTGAATGTCTACGGCAGTGACAAGGGCGATCTCTTCGACATCGACCGGAAGGATGGTGATTCGGTGACTGTGACAGTCTATAAATTAAATAAGGAAGGGAAGGCAGGTAAAATAATGTATAACCGGACTTTTTTAGCGGATGTAACGAAGGAAATCCGGCTGTACGGAATGGGAGGTGATGACGAGTTCAGGACGCATGGACAGGGTGGAGGAAGGATCCTGGTCCGGATCATCGGCGGAGCGGGAAATGACGTGTATAAGGAGGAGGCGACGGCTCCCGCGGTAAAGACGAAGATCTATGATCTCGGCACTGAGAAGAATATATTCGAGGGGAACGGTAATTACCGGGAATTCCTGTCGAATGACCCCAGCGTGAATGCCATCAACCGGCTGGGATTTAAATACAATGTGCTGACGCCGTTGCTGAACGTGGGTTATAACCCGGATGACGGGGTTTCTTTGGGGGTCGGGTTCCGTTATGTCACGCAGGGTTTCCATAAGGACCCTTACAAGCAGCTGCATACTTTCTCTCTACTGCATGCGCTGTCGACGAAAGCTTATGCTTTCAAATATAGTTTTGAGGCTATTCATGCGGTGGGATCGACTGATCTGTTATTCCATGCCAATGTGGAAGCTCCCAGCAATACGATAAATTTCTTTGGTTTTGGGAATGAAAGCGTGTATGACAAGAATGCGAAGGAGGGTATCCGGTATTACCGGACGCGTTTCAACCGGTATGATGTAGACATGCAATTGCGGAAGCGTTTCGGGACGGTATTCTCGTTTGCGCTGGGACCGGTCTTCCAGTATTTCACGCTGGACAGTGCGGACAACAAGGACAGATTTATCAACCAGACAGCTTTAAATGGATTGAACCGGTCTGAATTGTATCTCTCAAAGGCGTTTGTGGGCGGACGGGCAACAGCTATCATAGACAACCGGAATGACAAGATACTGACCTCCAGGGGCATACGCTGGGAGACCAACTTCAGCAGCCTGGGGAATCTCAACGATAACAGCCATCCTTATTCCCAGCTGAATTCGGATCTGTCGGTCTTCATGAGCTTTAATACCCGGGCGAATGTCGTGTTGTCGACGCGGGTAGGGTATGGGAAGACTTTTGGGAATTATGAGTTCTACCAGGCTCAATTCCTTGGGGGGCTTGAGAACCTGCGGGGGTACCGCAAGTTCCGGTTTGCAGGGGATGAGGAGTTCTTTCACAATATCGATCTGCGGTTCAAGCTGGCGGAATTTAATACCTATTTGTTTCCCGGGTCACTGGGTCTTCTGTTCTTTAATGATGTCGGCCGGGTATGGCTGAAGGGGGAGAACAGTGACCAGTGGCATGACGGGTATGGAGGGGGCCTTTGGATCAGCCCGCTGAAGAAATTTGTGCTCTCGGCCAGTTACGGGCAGGGCTCGGACGGGGGAGTGGTGCTGATAAAGCTGGGATTCCAGTATTAGGGGATCGTTTGGGAAAAAATTTACTCGGGGAAGGCGGCAAGAAAGCCCACCGAAGGCGGAGATACCGGTTAATTCAGGCAGAGTGAAATAAACTGCGCATAACATGCGTTCTCCCTATGAAACCCGGAGCGAACGTACTATGGTGTCTTACCGTTACTTATGTGTCTTACTATTTTTGTTCTATTCGACCCTGGCCTATCCACAATCAGAGCATCTCTCTTTTGAGCATCTGGGGACGGCCCAGGGTTTGTCACAGAGCAATGTGATCTGTACCTTACAGGACAGCCGTGGTTTCATGTGGTTTGGAACGAGGGAGGGGCTGAATAAGTACGACGGGTATACTTTTACTGTTTACAAGAACAAGATCGGGGATGATAAGAGCCTAGCCAACAACATGGTAAATACTATCGTGGAGGATGAGAAGGGTTATCTATGGATAGGGACATGGGGGGGAGGGTTGGATCGTTATGACCGGAGGACGGACCAGTTCGTTCATTACCGGCATAATCCGGCGGACCCTGGCAGCCTGTCGAGCAACCTGGTCTTGTCGCTTCTGAGGGATACCAGGGGCGAACTTTGGGTAGGAACGGAAGACGGGGGATTGAACATGATGGATTCAGCCGGGCGATTTGAGCACTTTTTCCACCAGCCTTCTGATCGGCAAAGCCTGGGTGATAATTTTGTAAAAGCGATTTGTGAAGATGCCGACCACCAGATCTGGGTGGGGACTGGTGGTGGCTTATGCCGCCTGGAGCGAAAGACGGGTAAGTTCTTTCGCTTTTTGCATGATATATCAAACCCGGCGTCGATAAACAGCAATGCTATTTCGACGCTTTTTGTGGACAGCCGGCAGCGTCTTTGGATAGGCACTAACAGCGGGCTGGAGCTTTTTGACCGGCAGACGGGCGGGTTTCTGCATTACCGGAAGGACAATCATTCCGCTACCGGGATTACGAATAATACGATTAATTCCCTGGCGGAGGATGGCCAGGGCAATCTCTGGATAGGAACAGAAAATGATGGCCTGGCCATTCTTAATCCCGGGACTGGTGAGTGGCGCCATTATCTGCACGATGATATCGACGCCTCCAGTATCGGAACCAACTCTTTGTATGGTATTTTCCGGGATTGCAAGAAGAATATGTGGGTGGGGTCTTTTAACGGTGGCGTCGACTTTGTGAACCGGGATGCACGCAAGTTTGTACATTTTAAGCACAATGCTTCTCCCTTTAGTCTCAGCGACAATCATGTGCTTTGTATCTACGAGGATTTTCATGAGAATTTATGGATCGGCACTGATGGAGGTGGTTTGAATCGTCTTGACCGGAAGACGGAAAAGTTCACGCATTTCCGGCATAAGCCGGGTAATCGCTCGAGCATATGTGGGGATTATGTGCTTCGGGTAATGGAGGATAGCAAACATAATTTATGGATCGGCACCTGGGCGGATGGGCTGACCATCTACAATCCCGGGCGGAATACATACACGCATTTTAAAAACGATCCGGGGAATGTTCATAGCCTGCGGAGCAACAATGTATGGGCGATGTGTGAGGACAGGAGTCGTCGGATCTGGCTGGGCACCTACGGAGGCGGGTTGGAGCTGTATGATCCGGCACACCGGGGTTTTATTCATTACTATCATAATCCCGATGATACGACGAGCCTCGGCAACGACAAGGTACATGCGCTGATGGTGGACAACAAGGGTAGGATATGGGTAGGGACGGATGGCGGCGGGCTTGATCTTTTTGACCCGGAGACTGGCAAATTCAGGCACTACCGGCATACCGACACGATCAACAGTATTTGCAGCAATTATATCAATGGGATCTTTGAGGATAAGGCGGGTAAGATCTGGCTTACGACGACTCAGGGTTTGTCGCGGTTCGATGCGGACGCGGAACGTTTCACTTCCTATACGACCAGGGATGGGTTACCGGATGATGTCTGCTTCGGGATACTGGAGGATTCGACGGGTGTACGCTGGATCAGCACGAATAAGGGATTGTGCCGATGGGATCCCACGCGGCAGCGGATAAAGAACTACAGTGTATCAGACGGCTTACAGGCCAATGAATTCAAGGAGCAGGCCTGGTGCAAAAGCCGTTCGGGGCTGCTTTATTTTGGAGGCGGAAATGGATTCAACGTCATCTCACCGGAGCATATGCGCTCGGAGCCTTTTGATCCCCCGTTGGTAATGACAAGCTTCCAGATATTTAACCGGGAAGTGCCGATCGGCCAGGATGGTCAGAATGCGTCGCCATTGAGTGTTGCGATCGGAGAGACAAAGAATCTCGTATTGCCCTACAAGAGTTCGGTCATTACATTTATTTTTTCTTCGTTGAATTTTACGGACAGGGATAAGAAGCGGTATGCCTTTATGCTGGAGGGATTTGACACGGGCTGGAACTATGTCAATTTCAAACGTTCGGCTACCTATACCAACCTGAGCCCCGGTCATTATACGTTCATGGTAAAGGGGTTGAACAATGACGGGGAATGGTCGAACAAGGTGCTGAGTCTGCAGCTGGAGATCACGCCGGCCTTTTGGATGACGTGGTGGTTCAGGTCGATGCTGATCCTGTTCATCCTGGGGAGTGTGTTTGGTTTCTACCGGTTAAGGCTGAGGACGATGAAACAGCTAAACCGGGAGTTGGAGCGGCAGGTGAGAGAAAGGACCGAGCTCCTGACGGAGATGAGCCAGGAGGAGAGAAAGGCACGTGAGGAAGCCGAGCAGGCGAATAAGGCCAAGAGTGTTTTTCTGGCGACCATGAGTCATGAGATCCGTACTCCGATGAATGGGGTCATCGGGATGGCTTCATTGCTGGCGCAGACTAACCTGACGCCGCAGCAGCAGGAATATAATACCACTATTATCAACTGTGGGGAAAGCCTGCTAAGCGTGATCAATGACATTCTTGATTATTCGAAGATAGATTCGGGGAAGATGGAGATCGAGCAACGAAATTTCGATCTGCGTCAGTGTATCGAAGAGGTGTTGGGGCTTTTTTATGAAAAGGCGATAAAATCGGGTTTGCGGCTTGGGTATCATATAGACTGGAAGGTGCCTTCACATATTGTGGGGGATGCGTTGCGTCTTCGCCAGATCCTGATGAACCTGGTGAGCAATGCGGTGAAGTTTACGCATGAGGGAGAGATCACGGTTGGCGTTCGCCAGGTTCGGTCGGAGCCGTCTGGAGAGCTTGTATTGGCATTTAAAGTAAAGGATACGGGGATCGGGATCCCGGAAGAGAAGATCGGGATATTGTTCAAATCTTTCTCCCAGGTAGACTCTTCCACGACGCGCAAGTATGGCGGGACGGGATTGGGGCTGGCTATCAGCGAGAAGCTGGTGGCCCTGATGGGTGGGGAGATCACTGTGCAGAGCACGTTGGGGGAGGGGACCCGGTTTACGTTTACGATGCAGGCGAGAGTGGGGGAGATGATGTCTTCGGTTATGAAGGAAGAGACGGTGGCGCGGGAAGTTCTGAAAACGGCGTTTGCGGAGGAGTTTCCTTTGCGGATATTGATAGCGGAAGACAACCTGATCAATCAGCAGCTGATAAAGCATATACTTGGTAATTTGGGTTATAAGCCGGATACGGTTGAGAATGGGCAGCTGGCGGTGGAGGCTGCCAGTGACCTGGATTATGATCTTATCCTGATGGATGTGCAGATGCCGGAGATGGATGGGTTGGAGGCTACGCGGAGGATAAGGCAGGAGCTGCTGAAGCAGCCGGTGATTGTTGCGTTGACGGCTAATGCGATGCAAGGGGATCGGGAGGAGTGTTTGCAGGCGGGGATGGATGATTATATAAGTAAACCTGTTAGACTGGATGAATTGATGCGCCTCCTCGAGAAGTGGGCGGTGCGCCTTGATGCGCCCTCTTAGGGCCATCGAAATATAGGGACTTGGGGCGCATCAACATCGTTGGCCCTGCCAGATGACGTAGTCATCGGTACAGTACAGCCAGACGCCGGAGTTTAGGGAGATAAAAATTGAGTCTGCAATGAGCTACAACAAAATTATTTTCTCAATTTGGGGACTACTTTTTGTTTTTTTCATTTTGAGTAAAGCAAGGAATACGCGATTCGATGTGTTGTAATGCGAGGGCTTATCGGGGTTTTTGTGGTGGAGGGAGTTGAAGTTACACTTTTCGGTGAATGGAGGAGTCGCGAATGATCAGCTCACTGCGGATGATGATAGTATCTGTGGAGCGGGCAGAGGAGGAGCCACTGAGCTGTTCGAGGAGACTGCGGGCGGCTTGTTCGCCCATTTCTTCACCGGGGTAGTTGATGGTGGTGAGTTTGGGTTGGATGATCCTTGAGATGGCGTCATTGTTGAAGCCAACGATGGCCATGTCTTCGGGTATACGGAGGCCGGCTTCTTTCATGGATTGCAGGAATACGGCGGCAAAAAAATCATTGGTTATAAAGGCGCCGTCGGGGCGTGTTTCCATGTCCAGGATCTGGTGGGCCGTTTGGACGGCGGCTGCTTCGCTGAGGTCGTTGACTATAAGCAGGGAGTCGTCATAGTCCAGGCCATAGTCGGCGAGGGCCTGTCGGTATCCTTTTAGACGTCCTGCATAGACATTGCGATGCAGGTCGGCGGTGATATGGGCGATGCGGCGGCAGCCCTGGGCGGCGAGATGGGATGTGGCTTCGAAGCCGGCTTTAACGTTGTCGATGACTACCCGGGTGCCATAGGCGGATTCTTCAACCCGATCGAAAAATACGATAGGAATGCCTTTTTGTACAAAGGGGTCGAAGTGACTGAGGTCTGTTGTATCGAAGGCGAGGGAGGCGATGAGTCCATCTACGCGTTTGTGAAACAGGTTGTGGACGTTGGCTGCTTCTTTGCGATAGGTTTCTGAAGAGTGGCCGATGATGAGGTCGTAACCGGCGTCGGTGGTGACCTTTTCGATGCCTGCCAGTACGGAGCTGATGAACTGGCTTTTGAGCTCGTGTACGATGATGCCGATGGTATGGGTCTTTTGCATCCGCAGGTTGCTTGCGAAACTATTGGAGCGGTAGCCCATTTCTTTCGCGGTGTCCATGATGCGTTTGCGCGTCTTGATATTAATGGCAGGATGATCTTTTAGCCCTCTGCTGACTGTGGCGGGTGACAAGCTGAGGACCTTTGCAATGTCGTATATGGTGATGTCTTTTTTTCCTGTCATGGTTTAGCAAGTTAAATCCTTAAAATTAAGGATTTTAAAAAAAATAATGCAATCGGTTGCAAAATGGGAAAACCTTACTATATTTATCCCCGCATAAAAACCCTTTCCCCATGTTGTTATTAGGCATTGATCTGGGTACCTCTTCGGTAAAAGTAGCTGTAACGGATGCGGGTACACATAAGGTACTGGCTACGGCGCAGTATCCGGACAATGAGGCGGTGATCACATCCCGGCAACCCGGCTGGGCGGAACAGTCTCCTGAGACCTGGTGGGAGTATGTACAACAGGCTATCCGGAGGGCTCATGCCAGCGGGGCCTATGATCCGACGGAGATTGGAGCTATCGGAATAGCTTATCAAATGCATGGTCTGGTGTTGGTTGACAAGGATCAGCGGGTGCTGCGGGACAGTATCATCTGGTGTGACAGCCGTGCTGTGCCCTATGGGGACAGGGCGTTTGCTGCTATTGGTGAAAAGCGGAGCCTCGATCGTTTGCTGAACTCGCCGGGTAATTTCACGGCTGCGAAACTGGCCTGGGTCAAGGAGCAGGAGCCGGCCATCTATGAGAAGATAGATAAGATAATGTTGCCGGGTGATTTTATCGCCCTGCGGCTGACGGGTGAAGCTACGACACATATCTCTGCATTGTCGGAGGGTATATTTTGGGATTTCAAGGCTGATGCGCTTTCTGAAGATGTTTTTAAAACTTTTGGATTTGATAAGGGATTGATCCCTGAGATCCGGCCATTGTTCTCGGCTCATGGCGGCGTGAAGGCGGACGTGGCGGCTGCATTGGGATTGAAGAAGGGGATACCGGTTACGTATAAGGCGGGAGACCAGCCTAACAATGCTTTGTCGCTGAATGTGCTGGAGCCGGGAGAAGTGGCGGCGACGGCGGGCACCTCGGGTGTGATCTATGGGGTGAGCGATCGGCTGACCTATGATCCGGGTTCGCGGGTGAATAGTTTTGCGCATGTCAATTATACGGCTGAGGCAAAGAGGGTGGGTGTCTTGTTGTGCATCAATGGCACGGGGATATTGAATAGATGGATAAGGGATTTTGCGAATGGAGGGGCGGCGAATGACCGGTCCGGATTGGCAGGGGGCTGGGACTATGTGCGGCTGAATGAGGAGGCGGCACGTATCGGGGCGGGCAGTGCCTGTTTGACTGTGCTGCCTTTTGGGAATGGCGCCGAGCGTATCTTTTACAATAAGATCATTGGGGCGCAGCTGCTGGATGTCGACCTGAATATCCACGGGCCTGCGCATTTATATAGGGCCGGACAGGAGGGGATCGCTTTTTCTTTCCGGTATGGTCTGGACATCATGCGGGAGAATGGGATGAACCCGTCGGTCATAAGGGCGGGGCGTGCGAACATGTTCCTTAGTCCTGTGTTTACGGATGCCTTTGTGAATGCAACGAATGTGCCGGTGGAATTGTATAACAGCGATGGGAGCGTAGGAGCTTCGTTGGGGGCGGGTATTGGTGTGGGGGTATTTAAAGATGGCAAAGAAGCGTTTGCGGGGCTTAAGCCAGTGCAGT
>Ga0193716_1000649_pt1 | contig 20904 bp, 17 predicted proteins | sample U2c1metaG_FD_145901 | JGI IMG/M metagenome (GOLD analysis project Ga0193716, IMG submission 145901) | Soil microbial communities from a riparian zone of the East river system, Colorado, United States - U2c1 | ecosystem: Environmental > Terrestrial > Soil > Riparian zone | place: USA: East River...
TTCCCTGCCCCCGGTGCGCTCACCGGTAGCGCACTGCATCAGTACCTGGTGCTGCGTGGCGGCATCCGCGCCGAGGAAGGCGCCATCGACTGGCTCGACGAAGTAGCCACTGCCTTGAGGGGGGCCGAATGACCGATCCGTATCCAAACCTGTTGTCGCCGTTGGACCTCGGGTTCACCACGCTGCGCAACCGGGTGATCATGGGCTCGATGCACACCGGGCTGGAGGACCGCGCCAGCCACATCGACCGGCTGGCAGCGTATTTCGCCGAGCGTGCCCGCGGCGGCGTCGGGCTCATCATCACCGGCGGGTACGCACCCAACCGGACGGGATGGCTGCTGCCGTTCGCCGCGCAGATGGTGTCGTCGGCAGAGGCGAAGCGTCACCGTCGCGTCACGTCGGCCGTGCACGACGAGGGCGGCAAGATCCTGCTGCAGGTGCTGCATGCGGGACGCTATGCCTACCACCCGTTCTCGGTCAGCGCATCGTCGATCAAGGCGCCGATCAACCCGTTCCGGCCACGCGCGCTGCGGGACGTCGAGGGAACCATCGACGACTTCGTGCGGTGCGCGCTGCTTGCCCGCGAGGCCGGTTACGACGGCGTCGAGATCATGGGCAGCGAGGGCTACCTGCTCAACCAGTTCCTGGCACCGCGGACGAACAAGCGGAAGGACGGATGGGGCGGCACACCCGAGAAGCGGCGCCGGATGCCCGTCGAGATCGTGCGCCGCACCCGTGAAGCGGTCGGCGAGGACTTCATCATCTGCTACCGCATGTCGGTGGCGGATTACGTCGAGGGCGGCCAGAGCTGGGACGAGATCATCGCGCTGGCAACCGAAGTCGAGGCGGCCGGAGCCACCATCATCAACTCCGGCATCGGCTGGCACGAGGCCCGCGTGCCCACCATCGTCACGTCGGTACCCAACAGCGCGTTCGTCGACATCAGCAACGCGGTGGCCGAGTACGTCGGGATCCCGGTGGTGGCGTCGAACCGGATCAACATGCCGCAGTCCGCCGAGCAGATCCTCGCAGAGGGCCACGTTCAGTTGATCTCGATGGCGCGGCCACTGCTGTCCGATCCGAACTGGGTGAACAAGGCCAGCGCCGATGCCGCCGACGAGATCAACACCTGCATCGCGTGCAACCAGGCCTGCCTCGATCACGCGTTCGTGCACAAGACGGTGTCCTGTCTGCTCAACCCGCGGGCCGGCCACGAGACCACACTGCTGCTCGGCCCGACGCGGCGCGTGAAGCAGGTCGCGGTGGTCGGCGCGGGGCCCGCGGGATTGTCCGCCGCGGTGACGGCGGCCGAGCGTGGGCACAGCGTCACGCTGTTCGAGGCGGGAAACGCGATCGGCGGTCAATTCGACTTGGCGCGAAGGATTCCCGGCAAGGAGGAGTTCAAGGAGACCATCCGCTACTACAGGCGGATGCTCGACAAGCACGACGTCGAGGTGCGGCTGAGCACCCGCGCCACGGTCGACCAGCTGTCCGGTTTCGACGAGGTGGTGCTCGCAACGGGCGTCACCCCGCGCTTGCCCGAAATCCCGGGGATCGACCATCCGATGGTGCTGTCCTACGCCGAGGCCATCCTCGGCAAGCCGATCGGCAAGACGGTGGCCGTCGTCGGCGCGGGAGGCATCGGGTTCGACGTCAGCGAGTTCCTGGTCACTGACGAGTCACCGACGCTGAACCTCAAGGAGTGGAAGGCGGAGTGGGGCGTTGCCGATCCGCAGGAGGCGCGCGGCGGGCTCACCACGCCCATTCCGTTGCCGCCCGCCCGCGAGGTCTACCTGCTGCAGCGGACCAAGGGTCCGCAGGGCCGCGGGCTCGGCAAGACGTCGGGCTGGGTGCACCGCGCATCACTGAAGGCCAAGGGGGTGCAACAACTCTCGGGGGTCAACTACGAGCGCATCGACGACGAGGGCCTGCACATCAGCTTCGGCTCCGACCACGCGGACGGTCGCGTCCTCGCCGTCGACAACGTGATCATCTGCGCGGGTCAGGAGTCGGTGCGCGATCTCGAAGACGGGCTGCGGCGCAACGGCATCGAGCCGCACGTCATCGGCGGGGCCGACATCGCCGCGGAGGTCGACGCACAGCGCGCCATCCGGCAGGGCACGGAGCTGGCGGCCCGGTTGTAGCGCTCGCTATCTGGTGGATAGCGAAGGTTCGACCGGAAGATTCGGAGCCGGAGGCGGCATGTACAACGTGGCTTCGGTCTCCGGGAACGGAATAGCGGTCGGTGCCGGTGCTCGCTCAGCCTCCTCGGCTTGATCAAACGGCGCGTAGCACTCTTCAGGATATTCTCCGGTGGTTCCACCGGAATCTTCACAACAGTCGAACATCTCATCAGCGTCGCGGGCCGTCTCCATACATTGGTCGTATGATTCGATGTCCCACTCGCGCGGTTCGGCGGTCGCGGTCGTGGCCCCGAACGCGAGCCCGACCAATGGCGTGGTCGCCAGCAAGAGTATTCGTGTGCGGGTGGCGATGCGGTGTGGCTTCATCTCGGGTCCCTTCGAGTGTCGAGCTCCCGACAGCCTGGACTGTAGGCCTGTCTCGACGTTGCCACACGACATCGAACATTTGCCGAACGCGAATGTGACGCCACTGCGAGGATTCCGCGGGGGGATTCTTCGCAGTGGCGTCACGTTTCCGCGAGCGTCAGGCCTGCTTGAGCGCCTCGATCGCCAGCGTGATGGTCACCTTGTCGCCAACCACGGCGCCACCGGTCTCCAGCGGCATGTCGATGTCGATGCCGAAGTCCTTGCGGTTCAGCACGACCGACGCGTCGAAGCCGGCGACCGCGCCATGGCCCATGCCCGGGTTGACGCCGTTGAACTCCAGCGTCAGCTGAATCGGCTTGGTCACGCCCTTCAGGGTGAACTCACCGTCGAGCACGTAGTTCTCGCCTGCGGAGCGCACACCGGTCGAGACGAAGCTCGCGGTGGGGAACTTCTCGGCGTCGAGGAAATCGGCCGACTTCACGTGCCCGTCACGCTGCTCGTTGCCGGTGTGGAGCGAATCGATCACGATCTCGGCGTTCACCGAAGGGGTGCCGTCCTCTGCGACGACGACTGCGCCGCTGAACGCCTCGAAGTTGCCGCGAACCTTGCTCACCACGAGGTGGCGCACCGAGAAGCCGATCGACGAGTGGACGGGGTCGATGGTCCAGGTTCCGGTGCTGAGGTCGGTGGCTACTGCTGCGGTCATGTCTGGTCTCCTTGACTGCGGGCGCCGGCCCTTCCGGCGCCTCACCCAGTCTAAACGGACCGCAGTCCGATTTTGTTTCCGATTCTAATAACGGGTTTCGGCGAGCAGCGCCGTCAGGCGGTCGACGGGTAGCCGCGGCGAGCGGTGGCCGTCCCTGCCGACCATGTCGTCGTTGACCACCATCGCGTTGAGCACCGCTTCTTCGACGGCCTGCACGACGCCGGTATAGAACGCGTCCATCCGCCCCCAGGGAATGAAGGTCATCGTGCCGAACTCGTCGTTGCCGGGCGCACCGAGCGGGAACCCGCCGTCCAGGCCCGCGACGTCGGCGGTGGAGAACGCCAGGAAGATGTCACCGGAGAAGTGGCTGCCCGCGGTGCCGGTCCTGGCCAGGCCGAGCGGCACCCGCCGGGCCAGCGCCTTGCACTGTCCCGGCAGAAGGGGCGCGTCGGTCGCGATGACGACGATTACCGAACCCGCACCGGGTGGCGGGCGGAGATCCTGGGCGAACCAGTCGCCGTCGAGTGGGTTGTCGTCGGCGAACTTCTCACCGACGTGTCGGCCCGCGATGGTCAGCTCATTGCGCGAGCCGAAGTTCGCCTGGACGAACGCCGCCACCGTGAACTCGTGGCGGCCGTATCCGACGATCCGCGAGGCGGTGCCGTTGCCGCCCTTGTACTCGTAGCAGTTCATCCCGGTGCCGCCTCCCACCGATCCCTCGGCCACCGGACCCGGCGCGGCGGCGTCGAGCGCGGCCTCCGCGTGTTCGGGCCGCACGTGCGCACCGTTGATGTCGTTGAGGTAGCCGTCCCACGTCTCGGCGCACACCGGCAACAACCACTGCCGAGCCAGCATCGGATGGACCCGGTTCACCCAGCTCACGACGCCGGTGTGGCACGCGCCAACGGCGTGCGTATTCGACAGCAGGATGGGCAGATTGAACGCGCCTGCTTCTTCGATCCACGTGGTGCCGGTCATCTCACCGTTGCCGTTGAGCGAATACCAGCCCGCCGCGCACGCACGCCCCACCCCGTCGCGTCCGCGAGGCAGGATCGCGGTGACGCCGGTGCGTACCGGCCCTCGCCCGACGTGAAGCGGGCCGTCACCGTCGATGAGCGTCACGGTTCCGACTTCGATGCCCGCGACGTCGGTGATCGCGTTGAGCGGCCCCGGCTCGCCGGGCAGGGGGATCCCGAGTCCCCTGGCTCGTGGTCGGCCGTCAGTGGTGTGCGTCTGGGATGAGGTCACTCCTCTGACTAGCACGCCTGCGCGGAAATGTCCGACCGGCGGCACCGCGTCGAGTTCCGAGTCTGCCAAGCTCCAGCATCATCACCGGCATCAGGATCATTCGAACGGCAACGACGTCGATGAGTATCCCGACGGCCACTCCGACGCACGTCATCTTCACGATGACATCGGGGTCTAGGGCGAAGGCGAGAAATACCGCAATCACCACCGTGGCCGCACTGATCACTACCGGTGATGCTGACAGGATGCCCATCTGTCAGCATCACCGGTAGAGATCAGTGATGAGGACCGCGGCCCAACTGGAAAGCGGCACGGCTGCAGGCAATCCTAGAAGCTCTGCGCCCCAACCCCATTGAAAGAGGGCAATGAGGACGCCGTACGTCGCCGCGATACCCGAGAACTTCACGAGTCCGGCCGCGATCGCGAGAAGTGGCGCACGGAAGGCGAAGCCGAGACAGGCTGCCGCAATCCCAATGACTACGAGTATCAACACCCAGAGCTGACGAACGAATCGATCAGAGACATCCGCGAAGTAGGGTGCGAGGCCGGTGACGTACAAGCCGTCGGGCAGCTCGGCGCGGATTCGGCGCAGCGTGTCGGCTGTCGCCTCGGAGGCTGGCGCGGTGGTCGACTCGATGACGTAAACGGCGGCCGTTCGGTCGGCGCTGTAGACCGGCGCGAGGATCGCTGCTACACCGGCGGTTTCACGCAGATTCTCGACCGTCGTGGTCACCGATTGGAAGCTCGCGGAATGGGCGTCGACGATGAGCTTGAACGGTCCATTCGCCCCAGGACCGAAGTTGGAGGCGATCAGGTCGTGCGCGCGGCGGACCGTGTCGGAAGTGGAGCGGCTGCCAGCGTCTCGTGGCCACGTCCGCATGTCGGCAACGGGGGCTGCCAGCAGAAGGAGCGCGAGGAACGCCGCGACACTCCAGCACAGGGGCCGTTTGACCAGCTGCTCGGCCCAGCGCCGCGTCCACCTCCGATGAAACGCTTCCGACTTCGTCGAGTCCGCCTGCGGCAGCCGGTGTCCTACCAATCCACACGCGGCAGGAGCGACGGTGACGGTAGTCAGTACGACCGCGGCGACAACGAGGGCCGTTGCATATCCGAAGTTGGAGAACTGTGAAATCCCAACGATTTTCAGCCCCAGTAGCGACACGATCACCGTCGCCCCGGCGATGACTATCGACCGTCCGGCTGACCCGTTCGTCTCTGCGGCGGCAGTGCGCACGTCATGGCCAAGCCGACGATATCCGCGGAAGCGCGAGAGATACAGCAAGACGTAGTCGACGCCAACGGCGACGCCAAGAATCGTCGCAATCATGGGTGCGGCGGTGCTGGTGGCGACGCCGAGACCCGTGATGATGAACATCAGTGCAAGACCCGTGCCGACGCCCAATATCTGCACAGCGGATGCGATACCGGCAGCGACCACCGAGCCACAGACGACCACGAAGAGGCAGACGGCCGCGATCAGGGCACCGCGTTCCAGCGTGCCGCCATCGGCGGTGTAGTTCTCCGGTACTTCGCCCCCGAGTTCGATCTGCACGCCCGAGCGCTGAACCGGCGCGATTGCCTGCCGCAATGCGTCTACCCCCGACGACCCGGGAATGTCATTGATCGGAACGTCGTACAGCACGTTCACCAATGCCACATCGCCGGCCTTCGACACACGCTCCGTCGACACCGCCGACACTCCGGGCATCCCCCGTAGTCGATCCCGTAGGACCGCTAGCTCGGCCGGCGCCAGCCGACCAGAAGGCTTTCGGACGACGACGCGCGCTTCGGTACCGCCCGCAGCGGGCCAGCGACTCGTCAAAGCCGAGTATTCAGTGGGCGTCCGGGGTGCGTTGTAATCGTCTTGCGGCCGGCCGCCCACTCCCGCGGCGAGTCCAACGATCGCGGCAACGACGATGGCCCACGTGGCGAGTACACGCCACGGATGATTCGCACACAGCCAACCAAGCCGCGTCAGCGCCAGCGTCGCCCGGCTGCGCTCAACGGACAACCCGAAGGGCCCCTTCGGCATTGGATTGATCCGCGGGCTCAAATCACCTGCGCTGCGGCACCGAGGAGGTCCTCGATGCTTTGCCGCGGACGCTCCTGCTCCCAGTGCAGGCGGTTGACCTCATACAACTCCCGGCCCGCAGCGGCCGCTGCCGAGCGGTCCAGGAGGAAGCGACGGCACTGCCCGACGAAGTCGTCGTCGTCGTCACGAGCCGCGAGGTTCAACAGCGGTCCGTGGGATCCGATGGCAGGCGTGGTCGCGACCACGGGCAGGCCACGGCTCGCGGCGTCGAGCAGTTTGGCCCGCACGCCTCCGCCGGTCTTGATGGGCGCCACCAGTGCGCGACAGGTGGACAAGAACTCGGCGAGGTCAAGCACGAACCCGACGTCGTGCACGCCCGGTGGGTACTGCGGGTCGCGGGCGCCTGGCTTCTTGGCGCCCGCGATCCAAAGTTGGGCGTCGGGTATACCCGCCGAGATCCTCGGCCACAGCTCCAGCGACTTCAGGAAGGCCTCCTGGTTCGGTGGCCAGTCCCGGACGCCGAAGAACACCAATCGCGGTGCGGTCGAAGCGATGTCGAGCTGCTGCTGCGGCGGGAAGGTCAGATCGATCCAGCGGGCCGCGGGCACGCCGTGGTCGCGGTAGAACTCCGCCTCCTCGGCGTCGTAGGTTCCCACCGCGTCGGCTGCACGGGCGACGCGCAACTCGTCGCGCAGGATCCGGGGGCCCTCCAGCCGGCCCAGCCAGCCGCGAGTCGCCTTCCACACCTGGGATTCCGTGTTGATCGTGTTGATGATCAGACGCGCGTTGCCGCGTCGCGTGCTGCGCAAGAACGTCTCCGCCATGTAGCTGTGTTCAGCCACGAACACGTCGGCGTCGGACGCCTCGATGGCCGGCAGCAGAGCGTCGACGTCGAAGCGCTCGTGCACCAGGCTCCGTCGCGACCGCGCCGCCTTGAGCATCAGCCGAGCTGGAGCCACCGGGGGCTTTGGCACCTTCACCAGGTCGATCCCGGGGCCCAGGTCGTAGCGGTGCGTGCCACCCTCGGCCGCGAGGCAAATCGCCGAGACGTCGAAAGCGTCGGCGGCCAGCCGCATTACCACCCGCGACGTGGCCAGGTCGCCACCCTGTTCGCACGCGGGATCCTTGGCAAGCAGGAACGTCACCCGGGTCAGCATGCCGCCGCCCGGTGCTCGCGGTCGAGGTCGCTGCGGACCATCATCTCGACGAGTTCGGGGAACTCCACCTTCGGTTTCCAGCCGAGCACCGCGCGCGCCTTGCTCGGATCGCCGACCAGCTGGTCGACCTCGGCGGGGCGGATGAACCGCTCGTCGACACGGACATACGACGTCCAGTCGTCGATCCCGACGACGCCAAAGGCGAGGTCCAAGAACTCCGTGACGGGGTGCGTCTCGCCGGTGGCGATGACGTAATCTCCTGGCTCGTCCTCCTGGAGCATGAGGTACATCGCCTCGACGTAGTCCCCAGCGAAACCCCAGTCCCGCTCGGCGTGCAGGTTGCCAAGCAGCAGGTGGTCCTGCAACCCCAGGGAGATCCTGGCCACCGCTTGCGAGATCTTCCGCGTCACGAATTCCGTTCCCCGGCGGGGGGACTCGTGGTTGAACAGGATGCCGCAGTTCGCATGCAGCCCGTAGGACTCGCGGTAGTTCACGGTCATGTGGTGGCCGTAGGCCTTGGCAACTCCGTACGGCGACCGCGGCCACAACAAGGTGGTTTCGCGTTGGGGGACCTCCTGCACGCGACCGAACATCTCCGCGCTGGACGCCTGGTACATGCGGATGGGCGTGCCGGTCCGTTCCTGACCCAGCCGCACGGCCTCCAACACGTTGAGGACGCCTCCGGCGGTGACCTCCGTGGTCACTCGCGGATTTCGCCAGGAGTACTCGACGAAGGTGACTGCGCCCAGGTTGTAGACCTCGTCGGGTTGGGCGACCCTCATCGCCTGGATCAGACTGGGCAGGTCGGTCAAGTCACCGCTGATCCGCCTGACGCCAGGAAGCTCGCGGCGCACCGTCTCCTCGCGGCTATTGCCGTGGCCACGGACGAGCCCGAAGACGTCGTAGCCCTTCTCGATCAGCAACTCGGCGAGGTACATGCCATCCTGCCCGGTGATACCCGTAATCAGCGCCGACCGGCTCACGTCGCGTGAAATCCCTTCATGTCGTCATGACCACGGCCAGCACTGACGCGGCATTGCGCACAGCTAATCCATAGCTCCATTCGCGCATTGCGCAATCGTGTGCGGACTCATGATGCCATTGCGGGCACCCACAGGCATGCTAGGGGAGCTGTGTATTTGCCATGAGCATACTCTTGGTGCTTTTTCAGCTGAAACTCTGCAGATCGAGTTTGCTGAATATAGTCAATATACGCAGACGGCAATTACTACCCACTGGCATCCCGACAGCGTGACGGCCGTAATTATCGGGATCGATGATATTCAGCAAACAAGGCAATTCGAGCGATCGGATCGCTCGCCGAAGGCGGCCCCGACGGGCCGAGGCCATTCGTTGGACGCGCCCGCGTCAGCCGCCGCCCCACACCGATTCCGCGCCGGAATGGCCGATCCGCGCCACGGTCACGATCGAGGAGACCCCGACGACCAAGGCGAGGACCGCGACCACGACGGTCGCCGCCATCCGCGGCTTGTCGGATCGGCCCTCGAGCCAGTGCAGCACCGCCAGTGCCACCGCGACGACGAGCAGTGCGACGGAGAAGTAGATCATCCAGTCGCCACGCTCGGCGTGCTGCTGCAGGATCGGGCTGACGTTGGCGCCTCGCTGGTCCTTCAACCACTCGCCCGCTTCGGTGGTGATCGGCGTCAGCACCAGCGTCCCGGCGGCGAGCGCCAGCACCAACCACACCAACCGGCGGCGAGCGGCGGGCCAGAACCCGCAGAGAATCTCCAGCGCCGCCGTCATGGGTGCCAGCACGACGATGGCGTGGACCAGCAGGGCATGGGCAGGCAATCCCCAAATCGTGGTCAAGATTCTCCTCAGCTCGGCAGACGACGATCACGGTCGTCACCCTCTATACGTGCTGAGCCTGGCACCCGGTTCACGACGGCGGAAGATTTCTGCCGATCGGCCGACGAGGAGCGACGTTTAGGCGGCCAGCGGCGCGTAGGTGGTGGTGCGCTGCCGGGCAGGCCTGCCGATGCCCTCGGCGATCGCGACGAGTTCGGCGACGGACTTCGCCGACCCGTTCTCCGAGCCCGCCATCCGCGAGATGGTCTCCTCCATGAGGGTGCCGCCGAGATCGTTGGCACCGCCGTTGAGCATCACCTGGGTGCGCTCGACGCCGAGTTTCACCCAGCTGGTCTGGATGTGATCGATCCTGCCGTGCAACATGATCCGGGCCAGGGCGTGCACGGCGCGGTTGTCGCGGTGCGTCGGACCCGGCCGCGCCCCACCCGAGAGGTAGAGCGGCGAGGACTGGTGCACGAACGGCAACGGCACGAACTCGGTGAACCCGCCCGTTTGGTCCTGGATGCCGCGCAGCACGTTGAGGTGACCGACCCAGTGCTTCGGGGTGTCGACGTGTCCGTACATCATCGTCGAGCTCGACCGCAGTCCGACCTCGTGTGCGGTGGTGACGACCTCGATCCACGCCGACGTCGGAAGCTTGCCCTTGGTGAGCACCCAGCGGACCTCGTCGTCGAGGATCTCCGCGGCGGTGCCAGGGATGGAACCAAGGCCCGCGTCGCGCAGGCTGATCAGCCACTCGCGAGTCGAGATGCCGCTGCGCGTCACCCCATTGGAGATCTCCATCGGGCTGAACGCATGCACGTGCATCGACGGCACCCGAGCCTTGACCGCCCGCACCAGATCGGCATACCCGGTGACCGGCAGCTCGGGATCGATGCCGCCCTGCATGCAGACCTCGGTGGCGCCTGCCACGTGCGCCTCCCAGGCGCGGTCGGCGACCTCGTCGGTGGACAGCGAGAACGCATCGGCGTCGCCCTTGCGTTGGGCGAACGCGCAGAACCGGCAGCCGGTGTAGCAGATGTTGGTGAAGTTGATGTTCCGGTTGACGACGAACGTCACCTCGTCACCGACGACGTCGCGGCGCAGCGAATCGGCAAGCGCGGCAACGGCATCCAGTGCCGGGCCGTCTGCGGTTGCCAGTGCCAGGTACGCGTCGTCACTGAGGCCTGCCGGATCGTTCTCGGCCGAGCGCAGCGCAGCCAACACGTCGGTGTCGATGCGCTCGGGCGCGCGGGCCGCCAGCTCGTGCACCTTCTCCCTGATGGACTCCCAGTCGCCGAACGCGCTACCGATGTCGCTGCGCGTCTCGGTGAACCGACCCTCGGAGTCGATGGCGGTGTGTAGATCGATTCGACCAAGCGACTCGGTGGCCTCGTCGGGCTCCTGCCACGGTCGACCGACCGGGTTGACGTCGCGCGCCAAACCGGTGTCCGGGTCGGCCAACGCGTCGACGTGTCCTTGCACGCGCGGGTCGATCCACGCCGCACCGGCCTGCACGTACTGCGGCTGAGCGGTCAAACGTTGCACCAGGTCGTAGCCGGCTTCTGCCGTGATGGCGGCCAGCTCGTCCAGCGCCGGCCACGGCCGTTCCGGGTTGACGTGATCCGGGGTGAGCGGCGATACGCCGCCCCAGTCGTCGACGCCGGCGCCGATGAGGGCAAGGCATTCCTCGCGCGACACCAGGTTGGGCGGCGCCTGAATCCGCATCTTCGGGCCCATCACCAACCGGGTAACCGCGATGGTCGCGACGAAGTCGTCGATGCCGGTATCCGGCGTCGAGGCCATCGCGGTGTGCTCCTTGGCCCGGAAGTTCTGCACGATGACTTCCTGAACGTGCCCGAACTCCTTGTGCGAGCGCCGGATCGCGTGCATGGTCTCGGCCCGCTCGACCAATGTCTCGCCGATGCCGACCAACAGGCCTGTGGTGAACGGAATGGCCAGCCGGCCTGCGTCGTCCAACGTGCGCAACCGCACCGTCGGATCCTTGTCGGGGCTGCCGTAGTGGGCCAACCCCTTCGTCTCGAACAGTCGCCGCGACGTGGTCTCCAGCATCACGCCCATCGACGGTGCGACGGGCTTGAGCCGGGACAGCTCCGACCAGCTCATCACGCCCGGATTCAGGTGTGGCAGCAGCCCGGTCTCCTCGAGCACCCGGATTGCCATCGCCCGCACGTAGTCCAGGGTCGAGTCGTATCCGCGTTCGTCGAGCCACTGGCGAGCTTCGTCCCACCGATCTTCCGGCCGGTCGCCAAGGGTGAAAAGCGCTTCCTTGCAGCCCAGCTCGGCACCGCGTCGCGCCACGTCGAGGATCTCGTCGGGCTCCATGTACATGCCCTTGCCCTGGGCACGCAGCTTGCCGGGCACGGTGACGAAGGTGCAGTAGTGGCAGGTGTCGCGGCACAGGTGCGTCACCGGGATGAACACCTTGCGCGAATAGGTGATGGGCAGCCGTCCGGCCGACCCCCGCCGATCCGTCGCCTCGAGGCCGGCGTCCCGTACCCGCGCAGCACTCGCACACAGGTCGACGAGATCGTCGCCGCGGGCGGTCATCGCGATCGCGGCTTCGTCGACGTTCAGGGCGACCCCGTCGCGCGCCCGCCGCAGAACGCGCCGCAACGCGGCGGCATTCGGCATCAGGGGCGTCGGCGGGAACACCGGGCTGGGCAGATCGGAGCCGCGCTGGGGGTTCAGAGCCACTCCCCTGTAACCCCGGCGTCGTCGAGAATCATCCGCGCGTCCCACTATCTGAAACCACAGCCGCTGGCATAGGGGTCACAGTAGTCCGAGGACGGCGACACGGTGGGTGCCATCTCCCCCCGTTCGGCTGGCACCCGCGTAAGTTCATCGGCGTTGGAGATGGATAGCACACCTAGGGAGTCTTGAGATGAACGTTTCCGCCCGCTCGTACGTCGCGGCCGGCATCGCCGCCTTGACGGCCGGGGTGATTGCGATCCCGACCTCAGTCTCACCACCGGCGTCACTCTCGGCATCGGTGCAGAAGGAACAGGTCGCGCTCCTCGCAGCGGCCCGGTCGTTCACCGCTCCTATCCAGCCGCCGGTGGCGTTCGTCGTGCTGGCCCCACCGCACGCGGTCGCGCCGACGGCAGCGCCGAATTCGTCGCCCGGCGGGGTCGTCAAGGCCTCGCCGACAGCAGCGCCCGCGGCGGCACAGGCCGCGCTGGCAGGCCTCCCCGGGATCCAGAACGCGATCATCAATGCCTACAACGTGATCGATCCGTGGGTGGACTACGGCGTGAACGTGGCCCAGTACGCCGTCGGATGGATTCCGGTGGTGGGCATCTTCGCGCCACAGATCGGCATCTTCTACTACGACCTGATCGAGCCCATCGCGACGAGTGCCATCTTCAACACGGCCTACGTCCTCGGCGGCAGCATCGGACTCGTCCAGGGCATATCCAACGTGATCAACGATTCGATCAACGCGGGCATCGGGTTCGTCAACGCGGAGATCAACTGGGCGCTGAGCTTCCTGCCGCCGCTTCCGCCCCTTCCGTTCGCCGCTGCGCAGACGACAACACTCAAGGTCGCCGCGGAGCCCACTGCCCAGGCGACCACCGAAGCCGTCGACGAAAAGCACGAGCCAGGCGTCGCCACGTCCGCCGAACCAACGGCCAAACCCGCGGCCGATCCCGCCGCACCGGAAGCCCCGAAGAGCCCGACCCAACCGGCCACCGATGCCGCCACCGAACCGGCGACTCCGAAGCCGGAGACCGAGCCCGCCACAGAAGCCGTCACTCCGAAGCCGGGGGCGGAGCCGGTCAAGAAGCCCGAGTCGACGACGACCGGCTCATCTGGTGGCGTCGCAGCGCAGGGCGAGGTGCGCGGCGGCACCCAGAGCGCCACGGACGAGAAGAAGCCCGGAGACTCGAAGCCCGACGAGAAGACCCCCGCCTCCAAGCCCGACGACAAGGGCGACAAGGGCGACAAGGGCGACGGGGACACCGCGTCAACCGCGAACACGCCTGCCGAGTCGTCCCAGGGCACCAAGACCAGTGAGGCCTCGAAGACCGGCGACGCCGACAAGGGCGGGGACGCCAACAAGAGCGTTGGCTCTGCGCACGGGGCGTAAGAGTTCGAGTGGCGAGGGCCCTCAGCGCAGAGTGAACGGGGACGAAACGGCCTAGGCGCGGGGGTGAACGTGGCGCCACAGCACGTAACCCGGCGGCGCCGTCCCCACCACGACGAAGATCACCGGCGCGAACTGCATGATTCCGGCGCCGCCGAAGACGATGTCACCGCCAGGCCCGCCCAGCGTCAGCCCGGCGACGGTCGCCAGCCAGGTCCACAGCGGCAACGCTGCCACCCGGGGCGCCGAGGTCCATTGCAGCGCCGCCCACACAAGGGCGGCGTTGACGAGGCCGCTGGCCAGGGCACTGATGGGAACGGGGATCGAGCCGACGTAGAGCGGAAGCAGTAAGGCCCCCAAGACCGCGGACAACACACCATCGAACGCGAGAACAGACAGGATGACGGGGCGCGCCCAGTCGGGAACGCGACTGGTCAGGTCGGCATGCTGTCGAGGAGCGCCACTAGCGAGCCGACGACCCACTGGAAGTTGTCCAGGCGGTCCTGCTGATGCTGCAGGTTCGGATCCAGGTCCGGGTCCATCGCCATCCCTCCGTCGCGCCACTCGTTGACGGGAGCCTACCGCGTCCTGTCCGCGCTAACCCAGATTCAGTCCGGCGAGAAGATCGGTCTCCCAACCGCGGTCGTCGCGATCGCCTGCCACTCCTCCGACGAGTACATAGTGTTCGGTCGCGATGATGGGCAGTGCGACGAGGTTCGACAGCGCGCAGGCCCGTCCGGCGGACTCCACGGTGACCTGCGTCGCGTGCGCCCGAAGGGCGGCCACCTTGGCGGCCCGGCTCTCGGGTGCGTCGACGACGGCGTCGATCTGGTCGTCGGCGAACCCGAAAGGGAACTCGTCAGCGGGGATCAGGATCCAGTCCGCCGGTAGGTCCATCTCGGACAGTTCGCGGATGCCGGCCGCCATCGCGCTGCGAGCCACCACGGTCCAATAGAACTTCGGCACCAGCCACGGATCGCCGGGGTAGTCCGCCCCGGCTGCCGCGGCGACGGCGGCGGTGGTCACCTCGTAGGCGTGGATGTGGTCCGGATGGCCGTAGCCGCCGTCCGGGTCGTAGGTGACGACGACGTGGGGGCGCTGCTCTCGGATGATCGCGACCAGGGCGCCGACGGCGTCGGTGGGATCGGCGTCGACGAATCGCTGCGGACCGCGCGGCGGTGTGCCCGCCATGCCGGAATCGCGCCAGCGGCCTGCACCGCCAAGGAACACCGGTTCATCCACCCCCAATTCGCGTAGGGCGGCGGACAATTCGCCGATCCGGTAGCCGCCCAGCTGGTCGGCGCCGTCGACGGCGAGCCGGGCCCACCGGTCGCCGATCACCTCGCCCTCCTCACCGAGCGTGCACGTCACGACTCGCACGTCGGCTCCGCGCGAGGCGTAGTGCGCGATCGTGGCGCCGGTCGTCAGCGTTTCGTCGTCGGGGTGGGCGTGGACGAAGAGAAATCGTGGAACCTCCATCCGCACAAGATAGATTCACCCGGTGGCGCGGCGCACACTCGAGTACCCATGCGCCGTGTTGGTGATCGGCCTGCTCGCCGGTGTTGCGGGTGCCGCCACCACCTTGCTGCTGCATGCAGTCGAACACCTCACCTATCACTACGACTTCGGCACCCTGCTGACCGGCGTCGGCAACAGCAGCCCGGTGCGGCGCGCAGTCGGCCCCATGCTCGGAGGCGCCCTTGCGGGCTTCGGCTGGTGGATGCTGCGCCGCTCGGGGGACGTGCCGGGACTGACGGCGACGATCGCCGAGCACCGGCCGATCCAACGGCTGCGCATGTCGATCGACGCCGGGTTGCAGGTGCTGCTGGTCGGGTCCGGCGCATCGCTGGGACGCGAGGGCGCGCCCCGTCAGCTCGCGGCGGTGTTCGGCGATCTCGGGACCTCGCGACTGTCGCTCACCCCGCGTGACCGCGAGATTCTGCTGGCCTGCGCGGCGGGCGCCGGTCTTGGCGCGGTGTACAGCGTGCCGCTGGGTGGCGCGTTCTTCGCCGCACGCATCCTGCTTGGCAGCTGGCATCCGCGGGTGCTGGGCACGGCGCTGATCACGTCGAGCCTCGCCGTCGCGGTGGCCTCCCCCGTCACCCACTTCGAGCACGCGTTGACGTGGCCCGACCCTCAGCTGTCCTATCTGTTCGTCATCCTGGCGCTCGCGATCGCCCCGCTGGCCGCCGCGGTTGGACTGGCGTTCGAGAAGGTGATGTCGTTGGCCAGGCCAAAGCCGCAGATCCGGTCGTGGGCGCTCATTCCCGCGATCGCGTTCGCGGGGTTGGCCACCGGCATCTGCTCGATCTGGTGGCCGGAGCTTCCCGGGAACGGCCGCAGCATCCTGACGGTCAGCGTCAGCGCAGGCCTGACCCTGGGCGGGGCGGCGGTCGTCCTGATCCTGAAGCCGCTGCTGACCGCGCTGTTCCTGCGTACGGGCGCGGTCGGCGGCATGATCACGCCTGCGATGGCGACGGGCGCGGCCGCGGGGTCGGTGCTCGCCCTCGCCCTCAATCACGTGGCGGGGACGGACATCCAGGTGTCCGCGCTGTCGTTGACGTGTGCGGCGGGCGTGCTGGCCATCACCCAGCGGGCGCCGGCGTTCGCTGCCCTGTTCGTCTGGGAGCTCGCCCGGCCGCCCTACTGGCTGCTGGTCGTCTTCCTCGTGGCTGCGTTCGCCGCGCACGGCATCCGGTTGCTCCGCGAGCAGCATTGGCCCGAGCGACGAGATGTCGTTGCTTAGGCAAAGCAACCTAATTGGTCGCACGTCTGCGCGCCGGCTTGCCGATCCCGTCGATGCCGCCGGTGGCCCACCGATTCCGCACCCCCGGCGCACCACGGGCGGGCGGGCTTCGGCAAAGCCGGGGCCGTTTGCGGTGCTGCCGCCCCGCGATTTCTAGCTACTGACCGGTAAGGTGACCGCCCCTGCCATTTTCGGAACACCTGTTCACGGGCGTTCGAATTCTCCGGTTTGCCATTTGTTGCCAAAATTCGAATACCATTATTAGGACAGCTATTTTAATGGCAAATTCCTGTGAACTTGTTGTAATGAATGCACAGGAAACTGGCACCACAATCCTCTCAAAAGCACTTCCTTCTTTCCTTACTCGCGAGTAAATTTCCCGTGGTCCAGGTCACAATCTTGTTAAGGAACGAAATGCAAGTTGCTTCTCGCCCACGTCTCAACGCCGGTATCGCACTGGTCGGAGCCAGCGTCATCGCTGTTTCTCCGCTCGCACCGATGCCCGACATCCATCTCCCGAACCCGGCGCATGTGGTTGCATCGGTCGAGCTCGCCGCGGCAACTCTGGCCGCGACTCCCCCCTCCTACGCGCAGGTTATTCAGGAAGCCATTGCCAATGCACAAGCCCTGCTGAACACGTTTGCGGCAAACCCCACTCCGATTCTGTCGCAGGTCGCTCAGAACCAGGCCGCCACGATCCAAAACGTGATAGCGGCGCTTCAAACGACTGGCGGAGCCATCGGCACTGCACTGACGACGACGGTGCCGCCACTGCTCCAAGCCGCTTTCAATGACCTCGCAAGCGGCAACGTCGAGGGAGCGACCAACAACGTGCTGAGCGCCATTCTGGCGCCGGTGTTTCCGATCACCGGGTTGATCCCGGCCATCTCAGCCGTGTTGACGAACCCGTTGGCAAACCTGGTGAGCGGGATCAATGCCATCGAGGCGGGTGGCGTCCTCTCACCCCTCGCTATGGCCGTCACTGGGCTTCTCGGTCCGGTGCTCAGCGGCGCAGGCGCGTTCGGCGTTGCGGTCGACAACGTCGGCAACGCCATCGGTGCGGGCGACCCGCAGGCCGTTCTGAACGCCGTCGTCAATGGCCCCGCTACGATCTTGGACGGGGTGCTCAACGGCGGGTTTGGACCCGACCTGTCATCGTTTGCGGGCCTGGCCGGCATCAAGGTCGTGGCCGGCGGCCTTCTCAGCGGAGGACTCGCAATCACGACGCCTAACGGCGTCGTCACCGTCACGCTTCCCGGTACCATCAACTCACTGGAAGCGCTGGCGACGGCGTTTGCGAAAGCGCTCACTCTGCCGACGAAAGTCCCGGCCACGGCCACGGCCACGGCCGACGCGAAGAGTTTGTTGACTAGTCCCGCCGCGATCCCAGCTACGGGAGCTACGACGTTGGCCTTGACGACCGCTCCGGCCACCAAGGCCATCGAGGCAGCGGCGCCCAAGGATGCGACCGACACGACCGCGGCAGCCAAGGATTCCACCGCAACAGGTACGTCCGCGACGGACGCGACCACCAAGTCCTCGACGTCCTCGACGTCCTCGACCGACGCCACTGACTCGAGCACATCCTCGGCGACGTCGTCCAAGGGTGACACCGGCACCAAGGGTGACACCACCACAAAGGGCGACACCGGCACCAAGGGTGACACCGGCACCAAGTCCGGCGGCAACACCAAGGGTGGCTCAAACGCCAAGGGTGACGGCGGCGCCAAGAAGTCGGGTGGCACCGGGAGCAAGTCCGGATCCGACGGCAAGGCCTCGCACCACTCCGACGGCGCCAAGCACGCCGCCAAGCACGGCGCCAAGTAACGGCCGAGCACAGTACCGATCCCCGGATCGCTGCGCTCCTGCCCTCCGATAGAACAGTTGGCCCCCTCCACACGGAGGGGGCCAATTGCTATCCGTCGCTACTGCGGAGCCTTGACCCAGTTGCCTGCGTCGCCGACGATGCCGACCGGTACCGCACCCGTCAGGCTGACGTTGCGCACGCTCGGTCCCGTCGCCACGATCGTGGTGTCCTGCAGGATCGGCAGCACCGTCGACATGTTCCACAGCCGCGGCTCGACGGCGGTGAGCACCTCGCCGATGTCCTCGCTGCCGTCGAGTGCGTTGTCGATCTTCTGCTGGATGCTGCGGTCACAGATGCCGGTCAAGTTGCTTGGCGCCTGCACCAGCTGGCCGGACTCCGGCGCTGGGCTCGGGCTGGTGACGGTCGTGGGCGGCAGAGGAGGCGGCGGAACGGCCGACGTTGCCCTTGGCATTGATGTGGAGGGCAACGATGTGGTGGACGACGTGGTGGTGGGCGACGGCGTGGTGGTGCCGGTAGCCGTCGAAATGGCAGTGGCCTCCAGCGCCGGACAGCCGTAGCGGGACGCGAGCACGGTGGCGAGGTCTCCGCCCGCTTGATGCCAGCCGACGATCGCGTCGACCCGGTTGTTGTCCAGCGCGTCGCCGTAGAGCACGGGTCGAGCGCGAGGACCGAGGCGCTGATGCCGACGCTGCGCAGTTGGTCGGCCGCGGTGTTGGCCACCGCGACGGACGTCGGATCGTTGGTGGCGACGCCAAGCACCAACGTCAATGGTTGGCCGTCCCTGGTGATGCGGCCGCGGTTGTTGTCGGGGGCCGGCGTGCCCGGCGTCGACGGCTGCGGCGTGTCCACGGGCTGCACCTGGTAGCCGGTCCCGGCGAGCAGAACCAGAGCCTGCTCCTTGGTGAGGGCGGGCGGCGCGGTGGGCACGTACCCGGGATCCGACGGCGAGCGCACCTGCGCCTGCGCCAGGGTCACGGTGTTGTCACTGCCCGCCCCGACCGACGCCAACAGGTCGACGTCGAGAAGCCCCAGAATCGCCTGCCGCACTTGGGTATCCGCGAGCGCGGGCTGCTGCGCACGCAACGTCAGCTGCATCACCCGCGGCGTCACGATGCGAGCCGTGCGTACGTCGGGGATGGCGCTCAACTGGGCGAAGGCGGCCTGACCGCCATGCACCTGCGCCACCTGAGTGTCGCCGTTGCGGATCGAATCGGCGAGTGCAGAGGGTGCTCCCCCGCGCCGGAACAGGATGAGATCGGGCTTGGCGGGCACCCCCCAGTAGCGGTCGTTGCGCGCCAGCAGGATCTCGTCGCGCTGCGGGTCGATGCTCTCCACCCGGAACTGCCCGCCGGTCACCGGCAACGCCTTCACCAAGCCCGCGGCGAACCCACCTGGCACGTCCTTGACGATGTGCGCAGGCAGGATGTCGTTGAACAGTTCCCGCCACGCCGGGTACGGCTGCGAGAACGTCACCACCGCCGTCTTGGCGCCCTCGATCGACTGCACCCCGGTGATCAGGTCGTAGCCCGCGGGGTCGACGACGCCGGGCTGACTGACCATCTGCCGCCACAGGTACCAGTAATCGTCGGCGGCGATCGGCGCGTTGTCCGTCCACTGCGCCTCGGGCCGGATCTTGTAGGTCACGGTGAACGGGTTCTCACTGGTCACGTCCGCCGACACCAGCAGGGTGGGGTCGAGCTGCCACCGCGAGCCCGTCGGCGATGCCGGATCGGCGATCGGGCGGAACGAGCTTGGCAGCACCAGCGACGAGATCGCGGCGTTCACCGGCGACTGGTCGGACAGCAGGTGGGAGTTGAAGCCTGGGCCGATCGAGTCGATCGCGACGATGATCTGCGTCGCCTTCGACGGCGGCGGTGGCGTGCTCTGCGAGGTCTCGGTGCTCTGCGGTGCAGGCGGCGGGCTGACGGTACAGGCCGTGACCAGCAGCAGTGTCGAGGTCAACGCACCCGCGACGGCTGACAGGCGTCGCAAAGTCGTCGGCACGCTGTTCAGGTTATCGGCCCGGGCTCAGATGCCCGGTCGGCGGCTCCGCGCTTCAGTTGCGGGTCTTTTCGCGAGCCTTGGTGCGCGCCCTAGTGGTCGCATTCAGCTCGGCTTTGCGAACCCGCACGAATTCGGGGGTCACCTCGACGCACTCGTCGTTGGCGCAGAACTCCATGGCCTGTTCCAGATCGAACTCCAGCGGCCGGTCCAGCGTGACGAACACATCGGCAGTGGCCGACCGCATGTTCGTCAGCTTCTTCTCGCGGGTCACGTTGACGTCGAGGTCCTCGGCGCGGGGATTGATCCCGACGACCTGGCCCTCATAGGTGTCCTGGCCCGGCTCGACGAAGAACTGGCCCCGGTCCGACAGCTGGATCATCGCGAACGGCGTCACGGTGCCGGTGCGGTCCGAGACGAGCGATCCGGTGTGGCGGGCCCGGATCTCCCCGGCCCACGGGCGGTACCCGTCGAACACCGCGTTGGCGATGCCGGTGCCACGGGTCAGGGTCAGGAAGTCGGTGCGGAAGCCGATGAGCCCGCGGCTGGGGACGATGAAGTCCATCCGGACCCAGCCGGCCGCATGGTTGGCCATCTCCTCCATCCGGCCCTTGCGGCCTGCCATCAACTGCGTGATCGCGCCGACGAACTCGTCGGGACAGTCGATGGTCATGGCTTCGAACGGCTCGTGCAGCTTTCCGTCGATGGTCCTGGTGACCACCTGCGGCTTGCCGACGGAAAGCTGCACGAGCCGTTCGA
>Ga0193716_1000650_pt1 | contig 20872 bp, 18 predicted proteins | sample U2c1metaG_FD_145901 | JGI IMG/M metagenome (GOLD analysis project Ga0193716, IMG submission 145901) | Soil microbial communities from a riparian zone of the East river system, Colorado, United States - U2c1 | ecosystem: Environmental > Terrestrial > Soil > Riparian zone | place: USA: East River...
GAGGCGATCGTGCGCGACGTGATCCCCGCGCTCGAGCACCTCGCGACCACCATCGAGCGGCGGGCGGCGGAGTGGGTCGACGTCGTGAAGTCCGGCCGCACGCACCTCATGGACGCGGTGCCGGTGACGCTCGGTCAGGAGGCCGGGGCGTGGGCCGCGCAGGTCAGGTACGGCGTCGAGCGGCTGCGGGACACGCTGCCCCGCCTCGGTGAGCTGCCGATCGGCGGGACCGCGGTCGGGTCCGGCCTGAACGCGCCGGACGGTTTCGGCGCGGCGGTCTCCGACGAGCTGGCGCGGCTGACCGACCTGCCGCTGACCGAGGCACGGAACCACTTCGAGGCGCAGGCGTCGCAGGACGGCGTCGTCGAGACGTCCGGGCAGCTCAGGGCCGTCGCGGTGGCGCTGTACAAGATCGCGAACGACGTGCGTTGGCTGGGTTCCGGGCCGCGCACCGGGCTCGGTGAGCTGGCACTGCCGGACCTGCAGCCGGGGTCGTCGATCATGCCGGGCAAGGTGAACCCGGTCATCTCCGAGGCCACGATGATGGTGGTGGCGCAGGTGTTCGGCAACGACGCGGCGGTCGCGTTCGCCGGCAGCCAGGGAAACTTCCAGCTGAACGTGATGCTGCCGGTGATCGCACGCAACGTGCTGGAGTCCGCGCGGCTTCTCACGGCGGTCGCGAAGCTGTTGGCGGACAAGGTCTTTGACGGCGTCGAGGCCAATGTGGACCGTGCGCGGGAGCTGGCCGAGTCGTCGCCGTCGATCGTCACGCCGCTCAACCGCTACCTCGGCTACGAGGAGGCCGCGTCGATCGCGAAGCAGTCGCTCAAGGACCGCAAGACGATCCGCGAGGTCGTGCTCGAACGCGGGCACGTCGACAACGGCAAGCTGACGGAAGCCCAGCTCGACGAGGCCCTCGACGTCCTCCGCATGGCCCGAGGCGGTTGAGCGACCGCGGGCGTCTGTCCACAACCCGCCGAGTTATCCACAGGCAAGATCCACTTCTCCTGGACTGTCGGTAGGTGCCGGTAAACTGGGCACTGGGCCGCCCCCGGGATCGGGTGGGGGATGCATCGCGCGCGGGGCTTTCGGCGAAGTCGCTGGTCAGGAGCGTTCGGTGCCTTCGCAGGGTGGGGCCGCACCGCCTGCGGGGCTTTCGGCAGAGTTGTCGCTGGTGAACCTGGGGTGCCTCGTCGCGTGCGTTCGCGACAGGTGTGATGCCCTGAAAGGCGCGTTCAGGGCGTTGAGCGCCCCCAACGCGCCTTTCGCGGCATGACCTCTGTCCCCACGACAGGCAACGCACACGTGATCTTGTCGTCGACCTGCCGGGAACGGGTAGTGGCCGCATCGCGCGCGGGGCGCGCGAAGGTCACCGCACAGCCTGCGGCGACCACCAGTGCGCCGCCGGCCGCTACCAGCGTCATCGGCTGCCGGCCGAGCAGCACGGACGCCGCCAGCCCGGCCACCGGCATCAGCCCGACGAGCACGCCCGCCCGGTCCGCGCCCAGCACCGACACCCCCGTGTACCAGCAGCCGAACGCGACCGCGGTGACTAGCGTGCCCAGCACGACGATCGCGACCAGCTCGGTCGTCGTCGGCAGTGGCCACGGGGCCGTGCCGGCCAACAGCGTCGACAGCACGGCGCCTGCGGCCGCGGCCAGCACGCACGACCACATCGACGCCGGGACCGCGCCCAGTCGCGCCACCACCCCGACGCCGCCGAGGGTGAACGCCACCTCGCATGCCATGACCAGCAGCGCGAGCGCCAGTCCCGGCCCGTGCCACGAGCCGCCGCCGGACAACACCACCACGCCGACGCCCACGAGCACCGCCCCGGCGAGCGCGTACGGCGACGGCCTGCGGCCGCGCAGCGCGGGCGCGGCGATCGCGAGGACCAGCGGGCTCGCGCCGAGCATCGCCGCGATGAACCCCGGCGTGGCGTAACGCTGTCCGACGAGGATGGCCGCGTTGAACCCGAGCATCCCCGCGCCGACCATGACCGACAGCCCGACCAGGTCACGCCCCGACGGCACGGGCACCGGCCGGCCGGTCACGCGCAGCCAGCCGAACAGCAGGACCGCGCCGAGCGCGTAGCGCAGCGCCTGGGCGGACAGGACCGGGTAGCCGTCTAGCAGTCCGGTCACCGGCACCGCGGCCCCGACGAGGATCGACGCGGCGGCGGCGAGCGCGACGGCCCGGCGCGTGTTCACGAGTTGCACCCCAACAGGTTCGCCCGAAGAGTGGCCCAGACGTAAGCTCCACTTCGATGACCACCAACTGGGCCACTTTGCGCGAGCTGCTCCTGCCCGCCGCCGAGTCGGGCGGCCGGGGCCGGGCCGTCGAAGCGGCTCTGCGGGCCGCGATCCGCGACGGGCGACTCGCGCCCGGCCTGCGCTTGCCATCGAGCCGAGACCTCGCCGCGCAGCTCGGCGTCGCACGCGGCACAGTCACCGCCGCCTACGGACAGCTCACCGCCGAGGGCTATCTGACCGCGCGACGCGGCTCCGGGACGACCGTCACGACGACACTCGGGGAGCCCGCGTTACGAACGGAACATGTTCCGTTGGTAACGCGGTGGCGCTATGACCTGAGACCGGGTCTGCCGGCGCTGAGCGAGTTCCCGCGCGCCGAGTGGGTCGCCATGACCCGCGCGGCGCTGGCCGAGCTGCCCGACGAGGCGCTCGGCTACCCCGACCCGGCCGGCCTGCCCGACCTGCGCGCCGAACTGGCCGCCTACCTCGGCCGGGTGCGGGCCGTCACCGCGACCGCGGACGACCTCGTGATCACGCACGGCGGCGCGGAGGCGCTGTCGATGCTGGCCGCGGTGCTGCGTGCCGGCGGGCACCGGACCATCGGCGTCGAGGACCCCGGCCACCCCGGCCAGAAGGACCTGTTACGTGAGCATGGGTTACATGCGGAACATGTTCCCGTGGACGACCACGGGATCGTCGTGTCGGCGATCCCGGCCGGCTGCCGCGTGGTGCTGGTGACCGCCGCGCACCAGTTCCCGCTGGGGGTCACGCTGCACCCCGAACGCCGGCACGCGTTGCTGGCGTGGGCGCGGGCGTGCGACGGCGTGATCATCGAGGACGACTACGACGCCGAACACCGCTACGACCGCCCCGCACTGCGGGCGATGCAGGCCATGGACCCGGCGCGGGTGGCGTACCTGGGCAGCGTCAGCAAGACACTCGCGCCCGCGTTGCGGCTGGGCTGGCTGGTGCTGCCGGCCGGACTGCGCGCGAACACGGTGTCCCGCAAGCAGTTGACGGACCTCGGCTGCTCGCCGCTGCCGCAGGCGGCGTTCGCGCGGCTGTTGCGCGGCGGCGGCTACGACCGGCACCTGCGGCGCACGCGGTCGGCCTACCGCCGCCGTCGCGACGCGTTGCTCGCGGCCCTGCACGAGCAGCTACCGTCGTGGCAACCGATCGGCGTTGCCGCGGGCCTGCACGTCGTGCTGCGACTGCCGTCCGGCGTGGACGACTCCGTTGTGCAGCAACAACTCGCGGCCCGCGGCATCAACGCCCCCGCGCTGTCGGGGTACACGAGCCGCGGCACGTTCCCGGGTCTGGTGATCGGCTACGCGGCCACCACGCCGGACCGGTTACGCGCCGCGGTAAGGGAGATCGCTCTTACCGTTTGACCCGCGCCCGCACCGCGAGCACCGCCAACGCGAGCAACACCGGCCCGAGAACCCGGGCGACCATGACCGTCCACTGCCCGGCCTCGGTGAGTTTCGTGCCGGGATCGCGCAGCACCACCGCCCCGACCGCGATCTGGGCAGCCTCGGCGGGCGACTGCCCCCAGACGGCCAGCAACACGGCCACTGTCGCGATCAGCACCAGCAACGCGGCGAGCGCCCGCCCAGCCCGCTGCCCGTACCCGGACAGCAGCCAGTACACCCAGAGAATCCCTCGCTCGGCGCGCCGGGTGCCGGTGGAATGGCGGCGCATCTCCATTTCCCCGTAATAGAAATCGCCCGCGCCGGCCTCGTTCTTGCTGTCCTCAAAGGCTTTCCGCAGTGACCGGTACAGCGCCGCCAACCGCTCCGGCCCCACCTGACCGGCGTTTATATAACCGATCGGGCGGCCACGCCGGCCACGCCAGTGGAGCTCCTCAGCAAGCATCTGTCGCCGCGTCCACCGCCAGCCCCACGGCGGCTCGCGGAACTCGCAGCGGCCCTCAACGCGGAGCTGGTCCAGCCGGTGGGCACCGACGAAGTCGCACCAGCCGAGATAGACATCAGTGAGCACCAGGTTGCTGACATCCGTTCCGATCAACGACGTCAGCGTGGGTTCGCCCGTCCTCGACCGGTCCTGTCGCTCGGTCAGCTTGTCGAGCCATGCCGGTTCGTCGGACCACCAAGGATGTGGCCCGGTGGAACCTCCGATGGAGGACGCGGCACCGAACACGGTCCCGGCAGCGGACACGGTGCCATAGCGGACGCGCAGCGTCACCCCGTCCTCGAACCGGGTGCTGCGGCACGACACCGAGCGGGCCTCAACCAACACCTCAACTGATCGCGCGAACTCCGCTCGATCCAGGCTCAATGCCTTGGCACGCACTCGCCCGAACTGCTGGGCGGTGTCGAACCGCGCGCCGTCGAAACTGGCTTCGCCGCTGAACCGCGCATCACCGAACCGGGCATCCCCACTGAACCGCGCAAAACCGAAGCCGGCGTCTCCGTCGAACCGCACACGGGTGAAGTCGGCGTCCCCGTCGAACCGCGCACCGCTGAACCGGGCGAACCCGCCGAACTGCGCATTGACGAACACAGCATCTCTACTGAACTGCGCACCAGTGAACCAAGTGCTCCCGCTGAACCGCGCGCCGGCGAACTCAAGAATCCCACTGAACAACGCGCCACTGAAATGGGCGTCGATGAGTTGAGCGCCATCGAACCGCGCGTAGCCAAGGACCGGCTGATCGTCTGTGTCGCGGAACGCCTGCATCAGTGTGGTGAGGAGCGGCATGCCGATGGTGGTGCCGCGGACATCCAGGTCGGCATCGGGACGCAGCCTGGCCAGGAATTGGTCCAGCTCGATGGGGTCAGGTGTTCGAGGCAGCCGTCGTATGCCTCGATCCGGATACCTGGGCAGGGTGGGTCGAGCGCGCGTTGGCAGGTTGGCCAATCCGGCTTGAAAGGTGTTTCGTCCGTCGAGGCGGTCACTACCTCAAGGTGGCTTTCAGGGCCGTGAAGGCGGTGGCGGGTAGGGCCAGCAGCGGGCCCTCGGTGTTCTTGGAGTCACGTAGGCCGACGGCCGGGCCGGCGAACGCGACCTCTACACAGGTGTTGCTGTCGCTGCTGCGGGTGCTCTTGCGCCATTCGGCGTCCAGGAACGCGACCTCGACACAGTTGGATATGTTGCTGCTGCGGGTGCTCTTGCGCCAGTGGGCGGCACCAAGATCCAGCGTGCGCATGTCTCGCGCTCCTCTGCTAACTCGGCTCTGCGGCGATCGTCGCGATCAGCTCGGCCGTTGCAGCGGGTGCAAGGGCCACGTTCAGGATATTCCGCAGCGCCAGCCGGTAGCCAGCAAGGTCGGCCCCCTCCTCGAGGAACATGCCGGTGATCTGGTTCTCCACATGCACGAGATCCGGGTCCTCGATGAACTCAAGGATCATGAACGGCCCACGCAGACCGACGTTGGCACCGGCGCTGATCGGCACCACTCGCAACCCGACGTTCGGGCGCTCGGCGATGCTGAGCAGGTGCCGCAACTGCCGTGACATCACGCCCGGTCCGCCGACCGGCATACGCAGCGCCACCTCGTGGATCACCGCAAGGAACTGCGGCGCGGTTGACCTGGTCACCAGGTTCTGCCGGGCCATCCGCGAGGCAACCAGGTTGTCCAGCTCGGCGTCGGACAGCGTGTTGTCGGTGCCCCGGATCATCTCCTCGCTGTATTCCCCGGTCTGGAGTAGTCCGGGAATGATCATCGACTCATAGGTCTGGATGCGAGTGGCCTTGTTCTCGAAGTCGATCAGCGCGCGCCACAGGCTCGGCAGCCCGGCCTGACGTTCCCACCAACCCTTCGTCTCGCCGCGCCGCAACAGTTCCAGCAGCTCCTGCCGTTTCGCCGCGGACACCTGGTAGAAACCGAGCATGGTGGCCACGTCGTCGGGCTGCAGGCCGCTGTTGCCGGTCTCCATTCGGCTGACCTTGCTGGTGGACAGGCCGAGCGCCTTGGCCACCTCCGCGCAACTCAGACCGCTTTGTTCACGGAGCCGACGCAATTCTGCCGCGACCGTGCGGGATCGGACGGATGTGTGGGGATTTCCTGCCATGGTGGCGATACTGGCGGTTGGTCGTCGCTGTTCGCAATCACTCGATTGGGCGATGCCGTGCAGCACTTGCAACGGTTCACTCTGTCGCAATACCCCAGGGAGGCGACCACAGTGGACAGTACAGAACGCGAGACGTTGTCGAAGCAGCGGCTCGCCGAGGCGATCGTGGACAAGACGTGGCAGGTGCCCGCCTACGAGGGCGCCGGGCCGGTGACCATGACGCTGCGGCTGCCGGAGGTCACGATCACCGACTCGGAGGGCCGGTTCATCGTGATCTCGCCGCGCCAGTCGGAGCTGGTGAGCGCCACGATGAGCGACATCGCCGAATGGCTCTGCTACGGCGACGAGGATTGGGTTGGCGACGACGAGTGACCTGCTCGGTCGGTGAGGTGCGCGACCACGCAGCCTATGTTGTCCGGCCCGCCCGCGTCGTTGGTCAACGCGACGAGCCGCTGGACCGCCTGCTCCGGCTCGTCGGCTGCGAGGACACGGTGCAGCGTCCCGGAGTCGAGCACCGTGTGGACGCCGTCCGAGCACAGCAGATACCGGTCGCCTGCTTGGACATCGCGGAGCCGCACGTCCGGCTGCGCCCCGCCGAGAGCCTTGACGAGCAGCGAACGCTGCGGGTGCGCGGCGACCTCGTCCTCGGTGAGCTTGCCTTCGTCCACAAGGGACTGTACGAGCGTGTCGTCATGGGTGATCTGGAACAGCTCGCGTCGCGCAGCAGGTATGCCCGCGAGTCGCCGATGTGGACAAGGCCGAGCTGCGACCCGTCGATGATGAGCGCGGTCAGCGTGGTGCCGCTGTCCGCGCCGACGCCGCGCACCGCGGCGCCGACGTCTTCCATGGCGTTCAACAGATCCCCGGCCGCGAGCTGTCGCCGGTGCTCCGTGTCGGCCTCGACCTGACGCCAGTAGCCGGCCACCTTCGCGGCGGCTTCCTACGGCGACAGCTCGACCACGACCCGGATGTCTGCGAGCGGCATGCCTAGCCTGCGGAGCCACGCCACCAGCCGAGCGCGCTCGAGCTCAACGCTTCACTCGCGCGCGGATCGCGAGCAGTGCGAGAGCGAGGAGCACCGGGCCCAGGAACCGTGCCACGAGAACGGTCCACTCGCCGGTCGCCGTCAGGTCGGCCGCCGGATCCTTGGAGAGCGCGGTGCCGAGCGCGATCCGCGCGGCGAGGCCGAAATCCTGCCCGGTGTTCACAAGAACCGTTGTCACGACGGCGATGACCGCCACGAGCGCGGCCAGTGACCGCCACGCCCGTTGACCGTAACCGGAGATCAGCCAGTAGACGGAGAGGATCGCCCGCTCCGCGAGCGAGGACTCTTCCGAATGCCGCCGCGCTTCCATTTCTCCGTAGTAGAAGTCGCCCGCGCCGGCTTCATTCTTGCTGTCCTCGAAAGATTTCCGCAACGACCGATACAACCCCGCCACACGCGCCGGATCTTCGAGTTGTTCGTCGGCAAGCATCCGCCTGCGGGCGCGCCATCTCCCTGGCTGGTCGAACTGGGCGTTGCCTTCTATGCGGAGCTGCTCCAAACGGTGCGTGCCAACAAACTTGCACTCAGTCAGGTCTACATCGATGAGCACGAGGTTGCTGACATCGCTGCCAGCCAACGACGTCACCTCGGTGTCGATGAACATCGACGGCGCGCCGAAGTAGGCGCCGTGCGCATCCACCTCAACAGCCCACGAGAGGACGACGCCGCCGTCGAACCGCGTGTTCACACAGTTCAGCGGATCTCCTTCGGCCTCGATCTCCACGGCGTTGGCGAACCAAGCGCGTTCCAGGTCCAGGACTGGTGTCGACACCTCGTTCATGAGGGTTCGCCCCGCGAACCTCGCCTCCACGAACGACATCTTCCCCTCAGCCGTCGCACCGTCGAATCGGGCGGGGCCGCTGAAGTGCGCGTTGTCGAAGGTCGCCGTGCTGGTGAACAGCGCCTTGTCGAACCAGGCCTTGCCGCTGAACCAGGTGTGGTCGCACCGGACCCGGCCGAAGACGAACCGTTTCTTCGCGTGGTCGCGGTACTTGCCGAGTATTGCCGCCAGCAGCGCCGAGCCGACCTCGACACCCCGTAGGTCCAGCTCATCGCCCGGAGCGAACTCCGGCAGGTTGGCCAGGTGTGCGACACACGTCGGGTGAGGATCCACCCGCACGCCTCGGCACCGCTCGCAGACCGGCCATCTCGGGTCGAACTCCGGGCGAGGGTCCTCGGCCATCTGCTCCTCCGGAAATTGTCGGTGGTCGGGTGCATGATGGCTGACGTGTTGCTCAACGACGTGGTTGCCACCTCAGCGGCGGTTTCCGCGACCCGGTCGCGGTTGGCCAAGGTCGAGGCCTTGTCCAGCCTGCTTCGCCGTGCCGGCGATCAGGTCAGGACGGTCGTCGCGTTCCTGGCCGGGACGCCGCTGCAGGGGCGGATCGGCGCTGGCTGGCGGACGCTGGTCGCGCTCGCGGCCGCACCCGCCGCCGTCCCTGGGCTGACCGTGGCCGAGGTGCACCGGACCTTCGACGACGTGGCCGTGACCAGCGGAAAGGGGTCTGCCGGCCGGCGGAACGAGTTACTCACCGGCTTGTTCTCCGCCGCCACCTCCGACGAGCAGCAGTTTCTCTTACGCCTGCTCACCGGTGAGCTGCGCCAGGGCGCGCTCGAGGGGATCATGCTCGACGCGATCGCCTCGGCGGCCGACGTGCCGAAAGAGACCGTGCGGCGGGCGTTCATGCTCTCCGGGCGATTACCCGACACCGCGGCGGCCGCGCTCGACGGCGGCGCGGCGGCCCTCGACACGTTCGGCCTGCGGCTGGGCCGACCGCTCCGGCCCATGCTGGCCTCGCCGGCCGACTCGCTCGCGGAGGCGCTCGACGGCTCGTGTGTCATCGAGTACAAGCTCGACGGCGCGCGCATCCAGGTCCACAAGGACGGCGACGACGTGCACATCTACACCCGCACGCTGCGGGAGATCACGTCGTCGGTCCCTGAGCTGGTGGAGCTGGTGCGCGGGCTGCCGTGCCAGCAGGTCGTGCTCGACGGCGAGACGCTGGCGCTCGCCGACGACGGCAGGCCGCGACCGTTCCAGGAGACCATGAGCCGGTTCGGCGCCACGAGCGAGCGGGAGCTGCTGTTGCACCCGTACTTCTTCGACTGCATGCACCTCGACGGCGTCGACCTGATCGACGCGCCGCTGCGAGAGCGCAACGCCGCGCTCCACAAGGCGGTCGGCGACCTGGTCATCCCCGGTGCGCTGGAGCCGACGGTCGAGCAGGCCGAGCGGGTGCTGGCCGACGCGCTGCGCAAGGGGCACGAGGGCGTGGTGGTCAAGTCGCTCGACTCGACGTACCAGGCGGGCCGGCGCGGCAAGGCGTGGCGCAAGGTCAAGCCGGTGCACACGCTCGACCTGGTGGTCCTGGCCGCCGAGTGGGGGCACGGGCGGCGCACCGGCTACCTGTCGAACCTGCACCTCGGCGCGCGCGACCCGGACGGCGGCCCGCCGGTGATGGTGGGCAAGACGTTCAAGGGCCTCACCGACGAGCTGCTCGCATGGCAGACCGAGGAGTTCCCGAAGTACGAGGACCACCGCACGGACTGGGCCGTCCATCTGCGGCCGCACCTGGTGGTGGAGATCGCGCTGGACGGGGTGCAGGTCAGCTCCCGGTACGCGGGCGGCGTGGCGCTGCGGTTCGCACGCGTGGTCCGCTACCGACCCGACAAGGAACCCCCGGAGGCCGACACCATCGACACCGTAAGAGCCCTCCTACCCGGGACAGGAGTATGAGCATGTGAGCCGGGCATAGGCTTCCTTCTCGTGCGCTTTCACTCCGATACCCCGCCCGGGTTCGACCTCACCTACGACGACGTGTTCCTGCTGCCGAACCGGTCCGCCGTGGAGTCCCGGTTCGACGTGGACCTCGCGACGTCGGACGGCACGGGGGCGACGATCCCGGTGGTCGTGGCCAACATGACCGCCGTCGCGGGCAAGCGGATGGCCGAGACCATGGCCCGGCGCGGCGGGCTGGTGGTGCTGCCGCAGGACGTCGACCCCGCGGCGGTCGCCGGCATCGTGGCCTGGGTGAAGTCAAGGAACACGGTGTGGGACACGCCGCTCGTGCTGACCGAGGGCGACTCGGTCGCCGACGCGCTCAACCTGCTGCCGAAGCGGGCGCACGGTGCGGTGGTGATCGTCGACGACGCGATGCGGCCGGTCGGGGTGGTCGACGAGGCCGCGTGCCTCGGCGTCGACCGGTTCACCCGGCTCGGTGAGGTCGCCGACCCGGCGGTACTGACGATGCCGCTCACGGCCGCGACCCGGGAGGTGTTCGACAAGCTGCACGGGCGCACCGCGAAGGTGGCACTCGGCGTGGACGAGCAGGGCCGGCTCGCTGGCGTGCTGACCGAGGTCGGCGCGCTGCGCTCCGAGCTGTACCGCCCCGCGGTCGACGCGACGGGCCGGCTACGGGTGGCGGCGGCGGTCGGCGTCAACGGCGACGTGGCCGCCAAGGCCGCCGCGCTGCTGGACGCCGACGTCGACACGCTCGTGGTCGACACCGCGCACGGTCACCAGGAGAAGATGATCACCGCGCTGAAGGCGGTGCGCGGCGCCGTCGGCGACCGACGCGTGCCCGTCGTGGCCGGCAACGTGGTCACCGCCGAGGGGGTGCGGGACCTGGTCGCGGCGGGCGCGGACGTGGTCAAGGTCGGCGTCGGTCCCGGTGCCATGTGCACCACGCGCATGATGACCGGCGTCGGGCGGCCGCAGTTCTCGGCCGTGCTCGACTGTTCACGCGCGGCCCGCGAGCTTGGCGCCCGCGTGTGGGCCGACGGCGGCGTACGGCACCCCCGCGACGTCGCGCTCGCGCTGGCGGCCGGCGCGTCGAACGTCATGGTCGGCTCGTGGTTCGCCGGCACGTACGAGTCCCCCGGCGACCTGCTGCGCGACGAGCACGGCCAGCCGTACAAGGAGTCGTTCGGCATGGCGTCCAAACGCGCGGTCGGCGCCCGCACCCGGGGCGACAGCGCGTTCGACCGGGCCCGCAAGGCCCTGTTCGAGGAGGGCATCTCGACCTCCCGCATGCGCCTGGACCCCGCCGCCCCGAGTGTGGAGGACCTGCTGGACGCCATCTGCTCCGGCGTGCGCTCCGCCTGCACCTACACCGGCGCCACCACGCTGGAGGACTTCCACGCGAAGGCCGTCCTTGGCATCCAGTCCGCCTCCGGCTTCGCCGAGGGCGCCCCGCTACCCCGAGGCTGGTGACGCGCTAGGCGGCGAGCGCGAGCGCCCGCTGGGGCGCCGGCCGCTGGATCAGCCGCACGAGCTGGGCGAGCAGCACCAGCTCCGCGACGAACAGCAGTCGCTGGATGAGGCCGCTCAGGTCGCCGATCGCGTCGGGCATCGGGCCGAGGTGGCACGTCAGGAACAGCGTCAGCAGCGCGACCGCGACGATCACGCCGGCGTGCAACGACTTGCGCGCCGGTGCGGCCAGCTCACGGGCCACCGCGAGCACGGCGATCGGCACGCAGAAGAAGACGACACCGGCGGCGTAGCGGTGGATCTGCGCGGACATCGACAACGACTCGCCGAGGTCGGTGCGGAACGCGGCGGCCAGCAGCAGACCCAGCATCGTGAGGCCCATGGCGAGCCGACCGACCGTGCCGCGCAGCAGACCGCGCGCCGACAGTCCCATCACGACACCGACACCGGCAACGCACATCGCCAGCAGCGATGCCGGGAACAGCCAGCCGACGCCGTCGACGAACACGTAGTCCGACATCGTCGTGTCGAGCGGGCTCATCCGTCCACTCGCGACAATGGTGAGCCCGCCCATGAACAAGCCGGCGAACACGAGTCCGACGAAGCCGAGGAACACGCCGGCCGGCGCCGGCCGCGGCACGGTCAACACCACGCCGCGGGCCGGCATCCGGGACTGGGTCAGTACTAGGTTCGCCATGGTTCAACGGTCTCGTTCGGACGACCGTCAAGCCATCAGGGAAGCTCCCCAACCGACCCGGGGGTTACCCCCACCCTTAGGGGTCAGGAACCCTGGTCCTCCAACAACTCCGTCACCAGCGCGGCGATGGGCGACCGCTCCGAGCGCGTCAGCGTGACGTGCGCGAACAGCGGATGGCCCTTGAGCTTCTCGATCACCGCGGCGATCCCGTCGTAGCGGCCGACCCGCAGGTTGTCGCGCTGCGCGACGTCGTGGGTGAGTACCACCCGCGAGCCGGCGCCAAGACGCGACAGCACGGTCAGCAGCACGTTGCGCTCCAGCGACTGCGCCTCGTCGACGATGACGTACGAGTCGTGCAGCGAGCGGCCGCGGATGTGGGTCAGCGGCAGCACCTCGAGCATCCCGCGATCGAGCACCTCGTCGATCACCGGCTGGGTGACGAGCGCGCCGAGGGTGTCGAACACCGCCTGCGCCCACGGCTGCATCTTCTCGCTCTCGGAGCCGGGCAGATAGCCGAGATCCTGCCCGCCGACCGCGTACACCGGCCGGAACACCACGACCTTGCGGTGCAGGTTGCGCTCCATCACCGACTCGAGGCCCGCGCACAGCGCGAGCGCCGACTTGCCGGTGCCGGCCCGCCCGCCGAGCGACACGATGCCGATGTCGGGGTCGAGCAGCAGGTCCAGCGCGATCCGCTGCTCCGCGGACCGGCCGTGCAGACCGAACGCCTCGCGGTCGCCCCGCACGAGCTGCACCTGCTTGTCCTTCGTGACCCGCCCGAGGCCGCTGGACGAGGCCGCGAGCAGCCGCAGCCCCGTGTTGGTCGGGAAGTCCTCCGGCGAGGTGGCCCCGCACGTGGACAGGTCGGCGACGCCGTCCCGGTACAGAGCGTCCAGCACCTCGGCCGCCACCTCGAGATCCACCATCCCGGTCCAGCCGGACGGCGTCACCTCCTGAGCGCGGTACTCGTCGGAGTCCAGGCCCACCGAGGCGGCCTTGATGCGCAGCGGGATGTCCTTGGTGACGAGCGCCACACCAGGGGTGTGCGCGGCCATGTTGAGCGCGCACGCGAGGATCCGGGCGTCGTTGGTGTCCGCACGGAAACCGGCGGGCAGGACGGTCGGGTCCGAATGGTTGAGCTCGACGTGCAGGGTGCCGCCCGCCGAACCGATCGGGACCGGGTTGTCCAACCGACCATGGCGTTTCCGCAGGTCGTCAAGCAACCGAAGCGCCTCTCGCGCGAACCAGCCCAGCTCGGGGTGGTGGCGTTTGCCCTCCAACTCGTTGATGACCACCAGCGGCAGCACGACCGCGTGCTCGTCGAACCGGGTCACGGCCCAGGGGTCCGACAGCAGTACGGAGGTGTCAAGCACGTATGTCCGGCGCAGGTCACCCGGGTCGATAGAGGAATGCGAAGCAGTCACGGCAACTCCTCGGCGGACGCGCACCCACGTCCGCTCTCCTCGTAGGGCCGGGCACCTCCCTGACCAGGCGGAACAGCTACGCCGGAGCGTCAGCCGCGCCGCCCACGAGGGCCGGGTGCCGGCCCCCGCGCGATCGTTGCCGTCACGACCAGGGCCTCCCGGGACAGACCGTGTGGGCACGACCCGTCACTTCGGACGCTACCCGGGGTTGCGCCTGTCGGACAGGCAGCCACGCAGGTGATTTTTGTTTCGTGACCGAGGCTCAAGATGCACGCGATTGCCGGTTGCGCTCCGCGACCCGACTACCCGGCGTGATCAACGCCCCCCATTTGGATCATCATCGGTCGGGCGACCCCCGTTGGCGTTTCGAGCTCACCCGAGGCTCCGACCTGGGGCGCGGCCACCCGGCTCGGTCACGCAGACGTTCCGGGGTAATCATCCCAGAACCAGAAATGGTGAATATTAGCGATTCTGTAACACGATGGGGTATTCGACGAGGCGAGCCGTTCCCGGACCACGTAACTTTAACGCCGACGGAGTGCGGTGAAGTCGGACCCCGTGACAGTTTCCCGATACCCCCGAAAAATATGTTGAAGGAGATGGAAAACGTGCTGAAGAAGGCCAGCTTTGTCGTCGCCGCCGCGATTGGTGTGTCCCTGATCGCCGCCCCGTTCGCGAGCGCCTCCCCGACCGGTGACCACGGTGACCACGGCCTCCCGGGCCTGGTGGAGCAGGGCGAGTACCCGACCTTCGGGGACGCCTACAACACCTTCATCATCGGTGGCGGCGCGCTCGGCTATGGTGCGGCCTCCCTCGTGGCCGGCGCCTACACCGGCATCGCCACGACCCCGGCGCTGATCGCCCACTCGTTCGCGGACTAAGCTTTTTAGTCACGAACACAGCTTAGTCACGAACACAGCGCGGGCTCGGAATTGCTTCCGAGCCCGCGCTATTCGTGCTTTCAGGAATCAAACCGTCAGGAACCGAACCGGCGGTGCCGAATCGCGTAGTCGCGCAATGCCCGCAGGAAATCGGTGCGCCGGAAGTCCGGCCAGTACGCCTCGCAGAACCAGAACTCCGAGTGCGCCGACTGCCACAGCAGGAACCCGGACAGCCGCTGTTCCCCGGATGTCCGGATCACGAGGTCCGGGTCGGGCTGGCCGGACGTGTACAGGTGCTCGGCGATGTGGTCGACGTCCAGCACCTCGACCAGCTCCTCGATGGTTGTGCCGGACTCGGCGTGTGACTGGAGGAGCTTGCGGACCGCGTCCGCGATCTCGCGGCGGCCGCCGTAACCGACCGCGATGTTGACCTCCATGCCGGCGCGACCCTCGGTGCGGGCCGCCGCGGCCGACAGCCGGGTCGCGGTCTCGGGCGGCAGGATGTCCAGCGCGCCGATGATGCGTACCCGCCAGTCACGGCCCGGCTCGGCCAGCTCGTCGACGACCCCCTCGATGACCTGCAGGAGCGGCTTGAGCTCCTCGTCCGGGCGGCCGACGTTGTCGGTGGAGAGCAGCCAGAGGGTGACCAGCTCGACATCGGACTCACGACACCAGCTCAGCAGGTCGGCGATGCGCTTGGCGCCGGCGATGTGGCCGTGCTTGACGTCGGTGAAGCCGGCCTCGCGGGCCCACCGTCTGTTGCCGTCCAGGACCACGCCCACGTGCCGAGGGTGCCGACCGGCGGCCTGTTGCATGAGCCTCTTGTCGTAGAGGCCATAGACCAACTTCGCGGCTTTTCTGCGGAAACTTCGCCAGGCTGAGCTCACGTCCCTGCAGGGTACGCCGGTCCGGCGCGGTGGGGGCACACTGGAAGCATGCAGCGAACCGAGATCGATCCGCGCTGGCAGGATCTGGCGACGATCGAACGGCTGGTACGAGAGTCGCGGAGCGTCGCGGTGGTCGGGCTGAGCGCCAACCAGGCGCGGCCAAGTTTCGGCATCGCCAGGTACCTCGTGCGGGCCGGCCTGCGGGTGTTCCCCGTCAACCCGGCGCTGACGTCGTGGCAGGGGCTGCCGGCGTACGCGTCGCTCGCGGACGTGCCGGAGCAGGTCGACATCGTGGACGTGTTCCGCCGACCGGTCCACGTGCCGGACATCGCCCGCGACGCCGTGTCGGCCGGGGCCGGCGCGCTGTGGCTCCAGTTGGGCGTCATCTCCAACGAGGGCGCCGAGCTGGCCGCCGCCGCCGGCCTGGACGTGGTCATGGACCGCTGCCTCGCGGTCGAGCACCGGGAAGTCGTCGGCTGGTCGTGAGTCCAGGCACAACGTCAAGCGACACAACCTACGGTCCCGTAACCTGACGTTGTGCCTGCCGCGACGTTGTCCCCACCGCCTGCCAAGCAGACTAAGCCGCGCATGCGGGGCGTGCTGCACTACTGGTCGTTCTGGGTCGCGATCGTGGGCGGCGCGACACTGGTGTCGCTGGCCGCGTCGACGGTCTCCACGACCGCCGCCGTCGCGACGTCCGTCTACAGCGCGACCGTGCTCGGCCTGTTCGGGGTCAGCGCGATGTACCACCGGCGATGGTGGATCAGCCTGCGCGTCCGGGCGTGGATGAAGCGCCTCGACCACTCGATGATCTTCATCTTCATCGCCGGCACCTACACCCCGTTCTCGCTGCTCGCCATGCCCCAGCCCACCGGGTATGTGGTGCTGTCGATCGTCTGGGGCGGCGCCGCCCTCGGCGTGGGCCTGAAGATGCTGTGGCCGAACGCGCCGCGCTGGCTCGGCACCCCGATCTACATCGCACTCGGCTATGTGGCGGTCTTCGTCCTGCCCGAGCTGCTGTCACACGCGGGAGTGGCGGCTCTCGTACTCCTCCTGGTGGGCGGCGCTTTCTACACACTGGGCGCGGTCTTCTACGCGACCCGCTGGCCCAACCCGTGGCCCACGGTCTTCGGCCATCACGAGTTCTTCCACGCGGCGACCGTGCTCGCGGCGGCATCGCACTACGTCGCGATCTGGCTGGTCCTGTACGCGTAGCCGCGGCCGCCCGGCGGACCGGACGACCGCGATCCCATCCCTACAGCTCAGGGCCCTTCGCGCGTAGGTCGTCCACCTTCGACATCGCCTCGCGGAGCTCGCCAAGCCACTCCTCCGCGTGCTCGCCGACCAGGCGGACCGCCCACGCGAGCGCCTCGGAACGGGACCTTGCGACGCCCGCGTCGACGAGCGTGTCGAGGATCAGTCGCTCCTCCTGCCGCAGCCGGGTCATCACCGGCACGGACAGCGTCGTGAACAGCTCCTCGGTGCTGCCGAGCTTGGCGCCCCACGCGACCTTGCGGCCGTAGCGGTGCTCGGCCTGCCGCGCGATCTCGATCCGCTCCTCGCGGGTGTCCTCGCGGTACCGGCTGATGCGGCCCGACTCGGCGGCCGCGCGGGCGGCGTCGTCGTCGAACTCGCCCTCAAGCGGCTGCAGCGTGCCGACGACCGTGATCTCCTCGCGGTCGACCACGACGACCGGCGACTCGGTGAACCAGCCATCCGGCAGCCGGCCGGCGAACCACGCCGACGCGTCGTCGGCCGACGGCAGGTCAGCCTGCTGCCAACCACCTCGACCGCCCCTGCCGCCCGGCGGACCCCAGCCGCGCCCCGGACCCCAACGGTGTCCTCTCGGTCCCATGTCGCACCTCCTACTTACATGATTACATCGATACCGACCTTACAGAAGACAGCGCGAACCAGGGGCGGGTTCGCCCCAGGCAGAACTTCCCGGGTGTGAGGGCTTGTGTGAGCGGCCGCCGGCGTCTGGACTGAGTGAGCAGCGGAGGGCCACGAGCGGAGCGAGTCGCCTGAGCAGCGCAGGGAGGGAAGACGCCGGGACCAGGCCGCGAATGCGCGAGCGGAGCTCGCCAATGTCACATCAAGGCGGCGATCAGGTCGGCTACCGCGGTTACTGGGCGGTCGCACACGTAGCCGTGGCACACGTACGCCGCCGGGTGACCGTCGACCAGCGGCCGGTCGGCCAGCAGCGGGACACTGTCTGGCTCGCCGGCCAGGATCACCGCGCCGCCGGGCGCGTTGCGCAGGGCCGCCTCCGTCAGCGCGGCGCGGACCGGGTCGCCGGCCGGACCGACCACCGCCACCTGCAACGGCCCCTGCTGCATGGCCTCGGCGACCGACAGCCAGTGGCCGGCGAACCTCGGCGCCCGCGCCGCCAACAAGCCCGCCCGCGCGACGGCCGCCGCCGCGGCGTCCCGGTAGCGGGCCGCGTCGGCCGGCCCCACCAGCGACGACGCCGTCAGCAGTGCCCCCGCCGTCGCCGAGGCGCCGGACGGGCTCGCGTTGTCGCTCGGGTCCGACGGACGCCACACGAGCGCGTCGGCGTCGTCGGCCGTGTCGTGGAACGCGCCATCGGTTTCGTGGTCGGCGAAGTGCGCGAGCGCGGTGTCCAGCAGGCCGGTGGCGACGGTCAGCCACCGCGCGGCACCCGTGGCCTGGTGCAGCGCGAGGAGCCCGTCGGCCAGGCAGCCGTAGTCCTCGAGCACCCCTACCGCGTCGCCGGCGACACCGTCGCGGGACGCGCGCCGCAGCCGGCCGTCGACCAGGTGCGTCGACGTCACGAGTTCGGCCGCGTCGGTCGCCGCGGTCAGCCAGCGCGGCACGTCGAACGCGACGCCCGCGGCCGCCAGCGCGCCGATGGCCATGCCGTTCCACGCGGTGATGACCTTGTCGTCGCGACCGGGCTGCGGACGTTCGTCGCGGGCCCGCAGCAGCCGGTGGCACACGTCGTGGAAACGGTCGTCGTGCTCGGGCACGGACCGCAACTGCAACGTGGACATGCCGTCCTCGAACGTGCCGACGGCGGTCACACCGAACACCATCGTCGCCCACGCGCCGTCGTCCGCGCCGAGCACCTCGACGAGCTGCGCCGGAGTCCACGCGTACGTCAGACCCTCGACGCCCTCGGTGTCCGCGTCCAGCGACGCCGCGAAGCCGCCTTCCTTGGTGCGCAGACGGTTCAGGAGGAAGTCGGCGGTCTGCTGCGCGACCACGCGGTGCCGCACGGACCCGGTGCGCAGCGCGAGCCTGGTGTACAGCCGCAGCAGCAACGCGTTGTCATACAACATCTTCTCGAAGTGCGGCACCACCCAACCGGCGTCCACACTGTACCTTGCGAAGCCGCCGTCGAGCTGGTCGTGGATGCCGCCGCCGGACATCGCCGTCGCCGAACCCTCCACAATGGACAACGCTTCGACGGAACCGGTGCGTTCGTGGTGGCGCAGCAGGAACTCCAGCACCATCGACGGCGGGAACTTCGGCGCCGTGCCGAACCCGCCGTTGCGCCGGTCGTACTCCGGGAGCATGGCGGCGGCCGCGTCGGCGAGCGCCGCCGAGTCCACCGTGGACGCCGGCAGCGCGGCGGTCTGCTTGCGCAGCTCGGCGACGATGCGCCCGCCCGCGTCCCGCACCTCGGAGTCACGCGCCGACCACGCCTCGTCGACGGCCGCGAGTAGCTGACCGAACGACGGCATGCCGGGCCGCGCCGTCGGCGGATAGTAGGTGCCGCAATGGAACGGCTCGCCGTCCGGGGTGAGGAAGCAGGTCATCGGCCAGCCGCCGTGTCCGGTCATCGCCTGCGTCGCGGTCATGTACACGGCGTCCACGTCGGGCCGTTCCTCGCGGTCCACCTTGACGCAGACGAACTTCGCGTTCATCACCTCGGCCACCGCGGTGTCCTCGAACGACTCGTGCGCCATCACGTGACACCAGTGGCACGCCGCGTACCCGACGGACAGCAGCACCGGCACGTCGCGGCGCCGCGCCTCGGCGAACGCCTCCTGCGTCCACGGCCACCAGTCGACCGGGTTGTCGGCGTGCTGCAGCAGGTACGGGCTCGTCGCGTCAGCCAGCCGGTTCGCCATGCGTCCACCCTGCCACGGCCGCTCCCTGCCGGCTCACACGACCGGCAGGGCTGCCCAACTCGCCCTTTCGGGCACCCATTACAACCATCGGAGCAGTGCGGGTTCGGCCTTATTGCCGTGACGTGCGGTCTGGCACAGCCTCGGAGGGGTCCGGTCACGCTCCTGGGGGAGACCAGCACATCATGAGACAACGCGTCCGCAACACGCTCCTCGCCTTCGCGGTGGCACTCACCGCGGTCGGGGTCGCCGTCCCGACACCGGTGGCCGCCGCGGCCGCCGGCGTCGATCCCGGCTCGGTCGAGCTGACGCTGCGGCCCGGCGGCAGATCCACGTTCGCCGCGAACGTCACGACGCCACCGGTGGTGCCGAACCCGGACATCGTGTTCCTCGCCGACGTCACCGGCAGCATGAACCCGTCGCTCGCCAATGTTCGCAACAACCTGCCGTCAATCATGACCGACGTGCGGGCCGCGCAGCCGAACGCGCGGTTCGGCGTGGCCGAGTACAAGGAGCAGGGCGACGCCGACCACGTGTTCGGCGTCAACACGAACCTCACCGACGACACCGCCGCGGTCGTCTCCGGCGCGCAGAAGTGGCTGTACGACGTCGGTGGCGGCGGCAGTCCGCAGACGGACTTCATCAACGCGCACTACCGGCTCGCCACCGGCGCGGTCGGCTTCCGGCCGACGAGCAGCCGGGTGGTCGTGTGGTTCGGCGACGCGCGCTCGAACGACCCGAGCCTCGGCCACACGCTCCCCGACACGATCAAAGCCTTGCAGGACAACGGGGTCCGCGTGATCGCCGTGCCGGTCACCGGCACGTCCGCGCCCGGCCTCGACGAGCGCGGTCAGGCCACGAGGATCACCACGGACACCGCCGGTGTGCTCATGCCGAGCCAGCCGGCCGCCCAGATCTCGCGCGCCATCCTCGACGGCCTCCACGCGCTGAGCGTCACCGTCACCCCGAAACCCACGTGCGACCCCCGGCTCACCCTCGCCGCCAACCCGGCGAGCCGGACCGTGCGCAGCGGCACCGCGGCCGCGTTCACCGAGACCGTCGCGGTCCGGCCGGGCACCGCGGCCGGCACCTACACGTGTGCCGTGGACTTCCAGGTGGCGAACCAGTCCGTCGGCTACGCGCAGACCGTCACCGTGCACGTGCCGGGCACCGTGCCCGCGCTGCGGATCGGCGACGTCTCGGTGTCCGAGGGCGACTCCGGCGCGACACCGGCGACGGTGACCGTGAGCCTCGACGCGCCGAGCACCCAGCAGGTCACCGTCGGCTGGACGGCCGTCGCGGGCACGGCGACCACGCCGGCGGACTTCGCGGCCGGCAGCGGCACGGT
>Ga0193716_1000651_pt1 | contig 20857 bp, 22 predicted proteins | sample U2c1metaG_FD_145901 | JGI IMG/M metagenome (GOLD analysis project Ga0193716, IMG submission 145901) | Soil microbial communities from a riparian zone of the East river system, Colorado, United States - U2c1 | ecosystem: Environmental > Terrestrial > Soil > Riparian zone | place: USA: East River...
CGGGTCGTGTAGACTATCGCCCCTGCGGACTGGCGCAAGGCCCGGACGGGTCGATCTATGTAACAGACGATACAAAGGGAACGATCTGGAAGATATCTTATAAAAACTAATACTAGGAGTGAGGGATGAAAAAAAATAAAGTATTTTTCGTGCTAACAGGCAGTCTTTTTGTTTTGGCGACGGTGCTGATGTCGCAGACAACAAAGCCGGCCGCCACAAAATCAGGCACTGCCGCAAAGCCGGCCAGTGCTGCACCGGGGGGCCTGGCGGCATCTATAACGAGAGGCAAACAAGTATATCTTGAACAATGCCTGGCCTGTCATCAGGCGGATGCGCTGGGCGTGTCGGGAATGAACCCGCCGCTGGTGAAGACAAAATTTGTGCTTGGGGATAAAACCACATTGGTGAAGATCGTGCTCAACGGGATGACGGGCACCGAGATCGAAGGAGAGGAGTATCATGGGGTGATGGCATCGCACAGCGACCTTACCGACCAACAGATCGCCGATGTGCTGACCTATGTGCGGAATAGTTTTGGGAACAAGGCGGCGGCGGTGAAGGCGAGTGAAGTGAAGGCGATACGTGCGATGAACAAGCCCGCGCAATAGCAAGTAAGTTATAATTGAATTTTGAAATGCGTATTCAGGGTAACCGGGATACGCATTTTTTAATATAGTTTTGCAGGACATGAAGCGAATCTTATTTATAGACAGGGATGGCACCCTGATCAAAGAAGCCCCGCCGACCTACCAGATCGATTCTTTTGAGAAGCTGGAGTTCTACCCGAATATGTTTGAATACATGAGCAGGATAGCCCGTGAGTTTGATTATGAGCTGTTGATGGTGACGAACCAGGATGGGATGGGAACGGCTTCTTTTCCTGAGGAGACTTTCTGGCCGGTGCAGAACTTTGTGATGAAGACTTTGGAAGGGGAGGGGATCAAGTTCAGCGGGGTCTATATCGACCGGAGCACAGTGGAGGAGAAACTGCCGACGCGTAAGCCGGGTACTGCGATGCTGACGAAGTATATCGACAATGAGGACTATGACCTCGAACATTCTTTTGTCATCGGGGACCGTATCACGGACGTGCAGCTGGCGAAGAACCTGGGTTGTAAGGCGATCTGGCTGAATAATGACGCTGCGTCATCAACGACTTTATTGGGCGGTGCGGAGATCAGCGATACCCTTCGTGACCTGGAAGGCTCTATTGCGCTGGAGACACCGGATTGGAGTAAGATCTATGAATTTCTTAAGCTGGGTCTGCGCAGGGTGGTACACGAACGCAATACCAGCGAGACGCAGATAAAGATCGATCTGAATGTGGATGGGAGCGGGAAAGCGGCCATTATTACGGGGCTGGGATTTTTTGATCATATGCTGGAGCAGATAGCCCGGCATGGTAAGATGAATCTTTCTATACGTGTCAATGGGGATTTGCACATCGATGAGCATCACACGATTGAAGATACGGGCATCACGCTGGGTGAAGCTTTTGCGCAGGCATTGGCAGACAAGCGGGGTATGGAACGGTATGGTTTTGCGCTACCGATGGACGAGGCAGATGCAAAGGTGCTGATCGATTTTGGAGGACGCAACTGGATCGTCTGGAATGCGGAGTTCAAACGCGAGATGATAGGGGAGGTGCCTACGGAGATGTTCTTTCATTTTTTCAAGTCTTTTTCGGATGGGGCGAAGTGCAATCTGAATATAGAGTGCAGGGGAGAGAATGAGCATCATAAGATAGAAGCTATCTTTAAGGCGTTCAGCAAGGCTATCAGGATGGCTGTGCGGCGGGATCCGTTGAGCAGCTATCTGCCGAGTACGAAAGGGGTATTGTAGAATGCGACTTACGCCGCGGCAATTGCGGCGTTGCTAGACCCTAAAAAATATTTTTTTCCGATAAAGGAAATAACACAGACTCCATTCGCAGGCAAAAATAATAAGAGATGTGATGATGGGATTGGACCAGCTGGTGAGTGCTCCGACATAATCATTGAACCAGCGGTCTCCTACTATCTCGAAGAACAGATAAATAAAGATCGAGTTCATGCCTACGATGGTGAAGAATTGGAGACGACGACGATGATCTTTTACGTCGATCCACCAATAGAACAGCGCGAGCAGGAGAAGACTATAGCCAAGGGAGACCAGGGTGAATGAGGAGGTGGCAATGCGTTTGATGATGGGGGTGATACTGGCCCAGTCGAGGGTGTATCCGAGGGCTAAGGTGATGAATCCCCAAATTATCAATGGTTTAACTTTTTGCTCACTGGCTCCCAGGAGCAGCTTGCCGGCGAGCGCGCCCCCGATGGTATGAACGGCGGTGGGAATGCAATTGATGGCAACCCAGCCACCCGGGTTGATTTTATTCATTAACAGCAAGTCTATATAATTTCCAAAGTTGTGCTGGTCGGTGAAGGGCTGATCGAAACCCGGTACATGTGTAAGGCGATAGAGAAGCTCGGTCAGCAGGAGCAGTGCCACACAGACCGCTATTTGTGCTTTTGTGGACCATTGAAAGATCAGGAAGGCCACCAGAGTTGTAAAGGACAGCTGTGTCAGTACGTCCCAAAGCTCGAAGGAAAGTCCTGTTGGTCTTACGGCATAGTCCAGCACACCCCAGAAGAATAACCATCCGCATCTTTTTAGCGTTTTTTGAAAGGATTGGTTCCAGCTCATTCCTTTTTTTCTTTGTTTTTCGAGTGAAAATGCCATGGCTGCGCCTGCCATGAACATAAAGGCGGGCTGTACCAGGTCCCAGGCGTGGAGGCCATGCCAGGGATGGTGGAAGAATTGCCGGATCAGGAAGCGTACTGGGGAGACTGCATAAAGGTGTTCGTAGAGGCCGGCGGATTCGAGGGCGAGCAGCACCATGATGAGGCCCCGCATGAAATCAAGGGATAGGAGGCGTTGGGAGCCGGTGGGCAGCTGTGTTGGCGAGGCGAGTGAGGTGGGGGGGATTGACTGGTTTGAGGGTATGGGAGGGGCTGAAACTGATGGCTGGCTGAGCGTCGTTGGGTTGTTTGGCATAGGTAAATGTAAAAAAATTTGGCGATTTGGCTTTTCACATAGATATTTGCTTCACAATGAAGATGACAATTAATCAACAGTGGTGGTGGCATACAAACTCCAAACGGGGCAAGTAAGGCTATTATCATAGTTTATGAATAGTATTTACCAGATTGGGCCCCGAATTTCGGGGCCTTTTTCATTTTTAACAAGGACATGAAAAAGATAGAAATCAAGACAATTTGTAAGAAGCTGCTCTCGGACATCTATACGCCGGTTGGCATTTATCTGCGATTGCGGGACCGGTTTCGGGACACCATTCTGCTGGAGAGTACGGATTACCATGCAGCGGAGAACAGCTATTCTTTTATCTGTATCAATGCCATTGCCGGTATGGAGATCACGGATACACGGAGTATTGAATTCAAACTGCCGGGGCAGAAGCCGGAGCGGATTGCGCTGGAGAATCTTTCGGATACGCCGAAGATATTGTGGGATTTCATGCAGCGATTCGATGTGGAGGTGTCGCCGGAGAAGCCTGTAAGGGCGACGCAGGGACTGTTTGGGTATACCACGTTTGATGCGGTGCAATTTTTTGATACTATAAAGTTTGCGGATAAGGCAGAGGGAGGCGGTGCTGCGGCTGCGGGAGCGGGCAGAGGAGGCAATGGGATTGGGCGGAGCGGAGGCAATGGGGGCACTGGAAGCGGGATACCATTGATGCGTTACCGGCTGTACCAATATGTCATCGCCATCAATCATTTCAAGGACGAACTATATATCTGTGAGAATAAAATAAACGGAATAGAATCCGAATTACCGGTGGTGGAGTCATTGATCCGGAGTAAGGATGTGCCTGTCTATCCATTCCAGCCGCTGGGAGAGGAGACCTCGAATCTTACGGATGAGCAGTACCGGCAGATCGTGCAAAAAGGCATTAATTCCTGTCTGCGGGGAGATGTCTTCCAGATCGTGCTAAGCCGCCGTTTTCAGCAGGGGTTTAGCGGTGATGAATTCAATGTATATCGTGCCTTGCGGAATATCAATCCTTCGCCTTACTTATTCTTCTTCGACTATGGCGACTACAAATTGATGGGATCTTCTCCCGAGTCGCAAATATTATTGCAAAACGGAGAAGCCATTGTGCATCCTATTGCGGGGACATTCAAAAGGAGTGGGGATGATGTTACAGACAGGCAGATGGCTGATAAACTGTTAAAGGATGCCAAGGAAAATGCCGAGCACGTGATGCTGGTCGACCTGGCCCGGAATGACCTGAGCCGCAACTGTGACGACGTGACGGTGGCGCATTACCGGCAGGTACAATATTATTCTCATGTAATTCACCTGGTGAGCGAGGTACGGGGGCGGCTGAGAGAGGGGTATAATCCATTCGCATTGTTAGCGACCACCTTCCCCGCGGGAACGCTCAGCGGGGCTCCGAAATTCAAGGCGATGGAACTGATCGATGCGTATGAACCTACGACCAGGAGTTATTATGGGGGCTGTATCGGCTTTATGGGATTTGACGGGAGTTGTGTTCATGCGATCATGATCCGCAGTCTGCTAAGCCGGAATAATACCCTGACCTACCAGGCCGGGGCCGGGGTGGTGGCGGCCAGCCAGCCGGAAAGCGAATTACAGGAAGTGAACAATAAATTAGGTGCGCTGAAGTCGGCAATTCTTTATGCTGCGCAAATCATTGAAAATAAATAAATACCCGTGACACGTATACTAGTCTTTGATAACTACGACTCTTTTACTTATAACCTGGTGCATTTGGTGGAGAAGCTGACGAAACAGCGGGTGGAGGTATTTCGGAATGATCGGATACCATTGGAGAAAGTGAAGGACTATGATAAAATCATTCTGTCTCCGGGGCCTGGTATTCCTTCCGAAGCGGGGCTTTTGTTGCCTTTGATCAGGGAGTATGCGGCATCGAAGCCTATTCTTGGTGTTTGCCTGGGGCATCAGGCTATTGGGGAGGCGTTTGGAGGAAAGCTTGTTAATTTAAGCACGGTGTATCATGGGGTGGCGACGCCGGTAAAGATCTTGAAGCCGGGTGCTTTATTTGAGGGATTGCCGGAGATGCTGGAAGTCGGCCGTTATCACAGTTGGGTGGTCAGTGAAGAAAATTGGCCGGACGTACTGGAGGTGACGGCGAGAGATGAAAAGAATTTTGTTATGGGGCTAAGGCATAAAAGCCTGGATGTGCAAGGCGTGCAGTTCCATCCGGAGAGCGTGCTAACACCATTGGGTGAAAAAATACTAGCTAATTGGTTGAAGCAATAATACTAAATCAATGAAAAAGATATTACAATATTTATTTGAGCATAAAACACTGAGCCGGGAGCAGGCTAAAGATGTGTTGACCCGCATCGCCACGGCTGAATTCAATGAAAGCGAGCTGGCGGCCTTTATCACGGTATATCTTATGCGCAGCGTCACCATCGAAGAGCTGCAGGGGTTTCGGGATGCTTTACTTGAGCTTTGTGTTCGTGTCGATCTCGACGGGCAGGAAACCATCGACATCGTCGGAACGGGCGGGGATGGGAAGAACACCTTTAATATCTCGACGCTGGCTTGTTTTATCGTGGCGGGGACAGGGCATAAGGTAGCCAAACACGGGAATTACGGTGCGAGCACAATCAGCGGTGCATCCAATGTGATGGAGCAACTGGGATACCTTCATAAGAATGATACAGGGAAGCTTCGGAAGGAGATAGATGAGGCGGGGATTTGTTTTTTACATGCGCCATTATTCCATCCGGCATTGAAGACGGTGGGACCTATCCGCAAGAACCTGGGTGTCCGGACCTTTTTCAATATGCTGGGGCCGATGGTCAACCCTGCTTTTCCGACGACACAGCTGGTCGGCGTTTATAATCTGGAAATGGCCAGGATCTACAACTATCTGCTGCAGCAGACGGGGGGAAGGTTTACCATTATTCACAGTTTGGATGGATATGACGAGATCTCTCTCACGGGGGATACAAAGGTTATAACGAACAAGGGGGAAAAGATCATGACTCCTGAAGAATTAGGCAAGAGAATGGTAAATGCTACCGATATTTATGGGGGCAATACGGTGGAGGAAGCGGCGAAGATCTTTGTAAAGATACTGAAGGTAGAGGGCAGCTGGGCGCAGAATGCGGTGGTGCTGGCCAATGCGGCTATGGCACTGTTTGCAAACGGCGGGTTTGCGGACTATGATACAGCATATGGGGCTGCCGTGGAAAGCCTGGAAAGCGGGAAAGCCTATGGAGCGTTGGAAAAATTAATCGCATTACAATGAACATATTAGAGAAGATAATAGAATTTAAGAGGAAGGAAGTGGCGGAAAGGAAGGTGTTGGCGCCGGTGTCGGCATTGGAGAAGGAGGCTGGTTTTTCGAGATCCGTGTTGTCATTAAGGCAGAGTCTTGTTGACCCGGCCAGGACCGGGATCATTGCGGAGTTCAAGCGGCGCAGCCCTTCGAAGGGTGTGATCAATGATAAAGTGACTGTCGAATCGGTGACGAAGGGTTATGCTGCAGCCGGGGCAAGCTGTCTTTCTGTGCTGACGGATGAGGAATTTTTTGGAGGCACGAGTAATGATCTTCGTGCGGCCCGGGTAAATGAGATCCCTATTTTGCGCAAGGATTTTATGATCGACGAATATCAGATCGTGGAGGCGCGTGCGATGGGAGCGGATGTCATTTTGCTGATCGCGGCATGTTTGTCGCCTGAGGAAGTTCGCCGTCTGGCGCGTTTTGCTATGTCGCTGGGATTGGAGGTTTTGCTGGAGATACATAACGAGGAGGAACTGGGGCATATCTGTGATGAGACGACACTGGTGGGTGTCAACAATCGGGACCTGAAAACTTTCACGGTAGATGTGGAGCGCTCGATCCGGCTCCGTAAGAAAATCCCTGCGGGGAAGCTGCTGATCGCGGAGAGCGGCATCAACGAAGTTGCTACGATACTACATATGAAAATGGCTGGATTCCAGGGTTTCCTGGTCGGAGAACATTTTATGAAAGAAAAGGACCCGGGAGCTGCTTTTGGGGCCTTTGTACGGAAATTATCGAGTGGTGAATTATCGGGAAATTAAAAACATATGAGAGTAAAAGTATGCGGGATGACCGAGCTTGATCAGGTCAGGCAATTGGACTCCATGGGAGTAGACTTTGCGGGGTTTATATTTTACCCCAAGTCCCCGCGTTATGTCGTTCGTCACCTGGCTGGCGAGCAGCTCAAGAAGGCTAAACTACGTCTGGGTAAGGTTGGAGTATTTGTCAATGCTACTTATGATGACGTCATGAAGCAGGTAGACGCATATGGATTGGATATGGTGCAGCTTCATGGTGATGAGACTCCGCGGTTTTGCGAGCAGCTGGCCAACTATATTAGTGTCATCAAGGTCTTTCGGATGGGTGAGAATGATCCCATAGACTGGCTGATCCGTCCTTACCAGGATTACTGCGACATGTTCCTTTTTGATACCGAAGGAGTAGGATATGGAGGGACGGGGAAGAAATTCAATTGGGAGACGCTGAAGCCGGCACATATAGACAAATTATATTTTTTGAGCGGCGGCATCGAGCCGACGGATGTAGACAGGCTGAAGGCGTTCGAGAAAGAGTCGATTGCACGGAAGCTTTTTGCAATAGATGTCAATAGTAAATTTGAGATAAGTCCGGGTGTAAAAGATCTGAAGAAAATAAGAACGTTCCTGGACAATGTTAAGAATCCCAACGCGTAAATAAAAAGAGTATGAAAACGTATAAGTCTCCGGATGAACGGGGTTATTATGGAAAATTCGGGGGTGCCTTCATTCCTGAAATGTTATATCCCAACGTGGAAGAATTAAGGACGAGGTATTTGGAGATCATGCATGAGGCGGCTTTTCAAAAGGAATTTCAATCGTTGTTAAAAGACTATGTAGGGCGGCCTTCGCCGTTGTACCTGGCCAAGAGGCTGAGCGCAAAATACAATACGGAGATATATTTGAAACGGGAGGACCTGAATCATACCGGGGCGCATAAGATCAATAATACGATCGGTCAGATCCTGCTGGCGCAGCGACTTGGCAAACACCGGATCATTGCGGAGACGGGAGCGGGCCAGCATGGCGTGGCGACTGCCACAGTTTGTGCCCTGAAGGGGATCGAATGTATCGTCTATATGGGTGAGAAGGATATCGAGCGGCAGGCGCCAAATGTAGCGCGGATGAAGATGCTGGGTGCGAAGGTCATCCCGGCCACCAGTGGCAGCAAGACCCTGAAGGATGCAACCAATGAGGCCATCAGGGACTGGATAAACAATCCTGTCGATACGCATTATATCATCGGGAGCGTGGTGGGGCCGCATCCCTACCCCGATATGGTGGCACGTTTTCAGAGTGTCATCAGCGAAGAGATACGAATACAGCTGAAAGAAAAGACGGGTAGTGAATTGCCTACGCATGTTATTGCCTGTGTCGGTGGTGGCAGCAATGCGGCGGGGACCTTTTATCATTTTTTGGATGATCTTTCCGTCGAGCTGATAGCCGTAGAAGCGGCGGGACTTGGCATACACAGCGGGATGAGCGCTGCGACGACCCAACTAGGAAAGCCGGGTGTGCTGCATGGCAGCCGCAGCTATGTGATGCAGACAGAAGATGGGCAGGTGGTAGAGCCGCATAGCATTTCGGCGGGTTTGGATTATCCGGGGATCGGTCCCCTGCATGCGCATTTGTTTGACAGCGGGAGGGGAACCTTTTTGAGCGCCACCGATGAAGAAGCTGTGGCGGCTGCTTTCCAGCTGACCCGGCTGGAGGGGATCATACCGGCACTCGAGTCATCGCATGCACTGGCGGCGCTGGATCAGCTGCAACTGAATGAGAAGGACACTGTGGTGTTGTGTCTGAGCGGGAGGGGGGATAAGGATATGGCAACCTATATGAAAGCAATGGAAGAACAAACATTTGAATAATGAGCAGGATATCCGAACTTTTTAAGAAGAAGAATAAAAAAGTATTGAATGTATATTGTACGGCGGGTTTTCCCCGGCTGGACAGCACGTTGGAAGTGCTGAAGGCTTTGGAGGAAAATGGGGCGGACCTGATCGAACTGGGCATGCCATATAGCGACCCGCTTGCAGATGGTCCGGTGATACAGGCCAGCAGCACGAAGGCATTGGAGAACGGGATGACCATCTCTACGCTGTTCAGTCAGCTGAAGGCTATGCGACCTGCTATCGGAGTGCCTGTGTTGCTGATGGGATATATGAACCCCGTGTTGCAATATGGCTTTGAGAAATTCTGTGAATCGGCAGCGGGGGCGGGTGTAGATGGTTTGATCCTGCCTGATCTTCCGATCTATGAATTTGAAACGGAATACGGACCGGTGATGAAGAGGTATGGTCTTGATTTTATTTTCCTGGTGACGCCGGAGACCTCGGAAGAGCGGATCCGGAAGGTGGACTCGCTGAGCTCCGGTTTTCTCTATGCGGTGTCTTCCTCTTCCACGACTGGGAAGAATAAGGAGATCAACGACCAGCAGGCCTATTTTGAGCGCCTTGAGAAGATGGGATTACGCAATCCGGTGCTGGTGGGCTTTGGGATAAGGGATAAGGCCAGTTTTGAGGCGGCGTGTCTGCATGCCAATGGGGCTATTATCGGTACGGCTTATATAAAGGCATTGGAGAATAGTAAGGCGGTGGGGGTAGCGACTAAGGAATTTTTGGGTACGATCTTAAAATAGGAAGATGAATCTGGCAATTGTAAAATATAATGCGGGGAATATTCAATCGGTCCTGTATGCGCTGGAGCGGATCGGTCGCGAGGCTGTGGTGACGGATGATGCGGCGGTTTTACAGGGGGCGGATAAGGTGATCTTTCCGGGAGTAGGGGAGGCTAGCACGGCGATGAGCTATTTGAAGGAGAGGGGACTTGATCAGTTGATAAAGGAGTTGCGGCAGCCGGTACTGGGAATCTGTTTGGGGATGCAGCTGATGTCCAGCTATAGTGAGGAGAATGATACGGAGTGTTTAGGGATCTTTGATGAGAAGGTGAAGAAATTTGATGGGGGTGACTTAAAAGTTCCGCAGATCGGATGGAACAATATATATGATCTGAAAACAGGATTGTTTGAAGGGGTGGCGGATCAGAGCTATTGTTATTTTGTACATGGGTATTATGCTTTGTTGGGTGAACATACTATTGGCCGGACGGAATATGTGCAGCCTTACAGCTCTGCGCTGCATAAAGGGAATTTTTATGGGGTGCAGTTTCACCCGGAGAAGTCTGCGCAGGTGGGGGAAAGGATATTAAAAAATTTTATTGATAATATATAGAAATGGAGATCATTCCGGCAATAGACATTATCGACGGGAAATGTGTTCGGCTTACGCAGGGCGACTATGCGCAAAAGAAGATCTACAATGAGTTTCCTTTGGAGGTGGCAATGGAATTCGAGGATGCGGGATTGAAAAGACTGCACCTGGTGGATCTGGATGGGGCGAAGGCCGGGAAGGTAAAGAACTGGAAGGTGCTGGAGATGGTGGCTTCGAAGACGGGTTTGGTAGTGGATTTTGGTGGTGGCATCAAGACGGCTCAGGACGTGGACATCGTGTTTAACTCCGGTGCGGCGTTGGCAACGGTGGGGAGTATTGCGGTAAAGGACGGCCCTCTTTTTGTGAGCTGGCTGGAGGAATATGGGGCAGACCGTTTTTTACTGGGAGCTGATGTAAAGGATGAGAAGATAGCGGTTGGCGGGTGGCTGGAGACGACGGACCGGTGGATCTATGATTTTATCCAGGAGTATATGGAGAAGGGTGTCAGGCAGCTCTTCTGTACCGATGTGAGCAAGGATGGATTGTTGCAGGGACCGGCTTTGGATTTGTATTCGACTATCATTGAACAATTTCCTGCCCTGCATTTTATCGCCAGCGGCGGGGTCAGCGGGATGGATGATGTTTTTAGATTGGGGGAGATAGGGTGTAAGGGAGTTATTATTGGAAAAGCCATCTATGAGGGACGGGTTACTTTAAAAGAATTATCGGAATTATGTTAACCAAACGAATCATACCCTGTCTGGATATAAAGGATGGACGCACTGTAAAGGGCGTCAATTTTGAAAATATCAGAGATGCAGGAGACCCGGTTGAGTTAGGAGCGCTGTATGCGCAGCAGGGGGCCGATGAGCTGGTCTTCCTGGACATTACGGCGACCAACGAAAAACGCAAGACTTTGCGCGAGCTAGTGAACAGGATCGCGCATCATATCAATATTCCTTTTACGGTGGGTGGGGGGATCAGCAGCGTGGCGGATGTTAGTCTGCTGTTGCAGAATGGGGCTGATAAGATCTCTGTGAATACTTCTGCTTTCAAACGACCTGAGCTGATCTCGGAGCTGGCGAAGGAATTTGGCAGCCAATGTGTGGTATTGGCTATCGACACGAAACAGGAAGAAGATGGACAGTGGTATGTCTATTTGAATGGTGGCAGGGTGAAGACGGAAGTCTTGTGTGCGGATTGGGCCAGGGAGGGCGTGGACAGGGGGGCGGGGGAGATCCTCCTGACCTCGATGAACAATGACGGAACAAAAAAAGGATTTGCGCTGGATATAACGCGGGAACTGGCAGGCTCTTTGACGGTACCTGTCATAGCCTCCGGAGGCGGAGGTACAATGGAACATTTTGTGGATGTACTGGGCGCCGGCAGGGCGGATGCCGCGTTGGCGGCCAGCATTTTTCACTTTAAGGAAATTGCAATCCCGGAATTAAAAGGATATTTGCGGGAGCATAACATAACGGTTCGACTATGAGTAAGTTGCAAATAGATTTTCAAAAATCGCCCGATGGCCTGGTGCCGGCTGTAGTGCAGGATGCCGATACTTTTAAAGTGCTGATGTTGGGGTATATGAATGTGGAAGCATTGGAGCAGACGCAGAAGGAAGGGAAGGTCACTTTTTTCAGCCGGAGCAAACAGCGTCTTTGGACAAAGGGCGAAGAAAGCGGTAATTTCCTGTTAGTAAAGGACATAGCTGTGGACTGTGACAAGGACACCCTGCTGATCAAGGCTGAGCCGCTGGGGCCGGTCTGTCATACGGGAGCCGATACCTGCTGGGATGAAAAGAATCACCGGGAGGACTTTTTGGTTTTGCTGGAAGAGACAATAGCCGCACGCCGTCTTGAGGCGGACCCCGAAAAATCATATGTTGCCCGACTTTTTGGAAAGGGAATCAATAAGATAGCTCAGAAAGTCGGAGAAGAAGCGGTAGAATTGGTCATCGAGGCCAAGGATCACGATGACAAATTATTCCTGGAGGAAGCGTCGGACCTGTTGTTCCATTATTTGATTCTTCTTAACGCAAAAGGATATAACTTACAGGACGTAACAAATGTGTTGCGCGAAAGACATAAAAAATAATGACAATATGAAGCTGTTTTTTGGGGTATTACTGGCTCTTCCGATGGTTGGGCTGGCACAAAATACCAAAACGTCCGTGAATTCCTCCGCCTCTGCGACGGCTGGGAGCGAAAATAAATTTACGATTACGGGGACTGTGAAAGGGGCTACTGAGAATTCGAGGGTCTCGCTGACGGATGCTTCGAATCCGACGGATACGGTGGCGGAAGCAAAGGTAAAGGGTGGGCAATTCGTGCTTAGCGGTCATGTAGGGGAGCCTAATTTATATGAGCTGAATTTTGATGCGGTAAAGAAGAAGGCGCCATTATTTATGGGGAATGATAAGATTAGTGTGTCCGGGTCGACGGAGGACATGAAGGAACTAAAGGTGAGCGGGTCGTCTTCCAATGAAGACTTTGTGGCTTTCCAGGCCTTGTTCAATCCTTATTTTGCCCGGCTGAATGCGCTGATGACGACGGCTAACTCGCCGGCGGGCGTACCGATGAAGGACTCTCTTTTTCGCGAGTACAAAAAGCTGACGGATAGCATCTTTGTGGTCATCGACGGGTTTGTAGAAAAGAAGAAATCTTCCTATGTCACTCCTTTTGTGCTGGTTGTTGTAAACCAGCTGACCGAAGACGTAGCGGCGCAGGACAGGCGGCTGCATTCGCTGTCACCCGAAGTTCAGAAAGGGTATTATGCTCAGTATCTGCAGAAGATGGTTGATGATGCAAAGATCGGTGCTGTAGGGACGGAAGCGATTGATTTTACGCAGAACGATACGTCGGGGAATGCGGTGACTCTTTCTTCCTTTAAGGGGAAATATGTATTGGTCGATTTCTGGGCCAGCTGGTGTGGCCCCTGCCGGATGGAGAATCCGAATGTAGTGAATACCTATCAGAAGTTCAAGAGCAAGAATTTCACCGTATTAGGTGTGTCGCTGGATAAGGCTAAGGAGCCCTGGGTGAAGGCTATTAAAGACGATGGCTTGGCCTGGACGCAGGTGAGCGATCTGAAATATTGGTATAATGAGGCAGCAGCAAAATATCATATCCAGAGTATCCCGCAGAATCTGTTGGTTGACCCGAGCGGAAAGATCGTCGGAAGGAATTTGAGAGGTGCGGATCTGCAGGCGAGACTTTGTGAATTATTGGGATGTAATTGACAATAAAAATAAGATCTGTTTGGAATCTGTTTGAGAGGGAGCCGGCTCGAAGTCTTTGGACTGAGCCGGCTTCCTTTTTTAGTTGATATCCTTTCCTTCCTGGAGCATGGGGAGCATTTTTTCTATACTGGTTTTATTCAAGCCGTCGGGGGCCTGTGCCTGTGCTTTTTTGAGATAGTCAAGTGCTTTTTTATAATCGCCGGTTGCGGAGTAGCCGCGGGCCATTCCCATATTGGTCGTGAACTCATTGGGATGCCGGTCATAGTTGAGCTTGAAAGCTTCGAAGGCTTCCTTCGGTTTTTTCTGCGTGATCAATTGCCGGGCATACTGATGGATCTCAGTCATTTTGCCAAGGGGAAGGGCTTCTTTCATGGCAGCGTCTGCCTCTTCTTTCCTGTTGAGCGCTGTCAGGATCTGTGCCTTGGTGGAAAGGCTGGTGAAATTCTTGTCGCCGACGACATTGGGGTTGACGGCGGAGTCGGCCCATGCCAGTCCTTCCTGGAGATTGGTGTTGCGCGTGGCACAGAACTGGGCGGCCTGGTTCCAGGTAGTCCAGGTAAAACCTTTGTCGGTGCGCAGTTCGCGACGGAAGGATTCCAGTTGCGTTTTGACGTAGTCGACCTCGACTTTAAAGGGGAAACTTAACTTTTCCCATTCGAGAGCGAGGGTGGCGGAATTCTCCTTCTGATCCATGAACTCGAATCTGAGCCACTCCACTTCTTTATCCATCGCTACGGGTTTGATCTTTACACGAAGGGCATCTTCTTTGGGATCATAGTAGAAGCTACCCCATGAGGTGCTGTTGCGGGAGAAGATAAGAGTGGACTCGGCGGGACCATAGGCTATGAAGAATCCGTATTTTCCTGCGGGCAGGGGCTGGCCCTCGATGGTAACGTCGGTGCTGAACTCGATGGTCGTGTTCTCGTTGGCTCCGGCCCGCCAGGGTGCGGCTTTGCTGCTGCCAAAGCCCTGGTCGGTATACCCTTCGGGGACGACCTTGCCCCAGATTTTGCCTTCGCGGCCTTTGACGCCGGGGCGGTCGTAATGCAGGCTGATATCGGTGATGCCTATGCGCTCGGTGACGGCTGCTTTTTTATTGCCGCCGCTGGGCAATGAAGTCAACTGGGCGTAGGTGTGCGAGGTGAAACAGAAGAGGGCCAGCAGGAAGCCGGCAGTCAGACCTTTAATCATAGTGAAGTAGTTTTGCAGGTTAATGTTGGAAATCGTTAGCGGAGTAAAAGTAAGGTTTAGCGGCCCCGGCGGGGGGCATTTTACACCGAAGGCCAATAAACGGGATAGTGGTGCTGAAGGAGGATAAACGGAGCCTGAAGCGGGGAAATAAGGGCTTGAGGTGTTAGGTTATTGTAATTGGCGTTTGTAAAGCTGTATGGTATTCTCGTAACCCAGGTACAGCGCGTCGCTGATGAGGGCATGACCGATGGAAACTTCGTGCAGGCCCGGGATATTACGGGAGAAGAAATGGAGATTGTGAAGGTCGAGATCATGACCGGCATTGAGGCCAAGGCCTAGTAGGATGGCTCGTTCTGCGGCGGAGCGATAGGGCGCGATGGCTTTTTCGCGATCCGTATGGTATTCATGAGCATAGGCCTCGGTGTAGAGCTCGACGCGGTCGGTGCCGGTGGCGGCGGCGCCTTCAATCATTGCAATGACGGGGTCGACAAAGAGGGATACGCGGATACCGGCTTTTTTGAATACCCCTATGATGTCGGTCAGGTATTCTTTGTGCCGGATAGTATCCCAGCCATGGTTGGAGGTTATCTGTCCGAGAGCGTCGGGGACGAGGGTCACCTGCGTAGGTGCCACGTCCAGTACGAGGTCGACAAATTTCTGTTCCTGGGAATTGCCTTCGATATTGAATTCGGCAGTAATAATCTTCTTGATGGCATATACGTCTGCGTAACGGATGTGACGTTCGTCCGGGCGGGGGTGGACGGTGACGCCATCGGCGCCAAACAATTGGGCATCTACTGCTGCTTTGACCACGTCGGGGTTATTGCCGCCCCGGCTATTGCGTAGGGTAGCAAATTTGTTGATATTTACAGAAAGTTTTGTCATTCTGCCAAAGGTAAAAAATGGGCGAGAGCTAAAAAAAGAAGAAAAAAATTATATACCAGTCTATACCAGTTTATATCTTCAAAAAAAGTATTACTTTTAGGGATGAAAGCCAAAACAGTAACAGACCTTATTCAGATCGATCCTTCTTTGAACACGCCTGTTTACAGGCAAATCGTCCAGTCCATTTCCCGGAACATTGACAACGGGATCTTGAACAAGGATGATATGTTACCGTCGGTAAACCAGATCTCTGCAGAGTTTTCCCTGGCGAGGGGGTCTGTGTTCACTGCTTACAACGAATTGCGGAGCTCGGGCATTATCGATTCCATACCGGGCAAGGGCTACTTCGTATTGAGTACGGAAACCCGGCAAAAGAAGAAGATCTTTTTACTGTTCAGTACGTTCACCCCGTATAAAGAGACCTTATACAATGCGTTGCTGAATAATCTGCCGGAGACCTGTTCGCTGGATATTTACTTCCATCATCACAGCATCCGGATGTTCGAGACGCTGATAAGGGAGCAGGCGGCATATTATAATACGTTTGTGATCATGCCGGAGGTGAATGACAATACCCTGGGCATTCTTTCGAAGCTGGATCTGAAGCATACTTTTTTGCTTGATGTGGGGTTGAAGGAATACCGGGAGAATTATCCGGGGGTTTATCAAAACTTTGAAAAGGATATTTTTTCCATTCTTATGGACTCCGAGCTGCTGGTGAGAAAATATAAACGACTGTTTCTTCTTTTTCCTGATGGGCTTCGGACCAGGGATATCATCTCCGGCTTTCAGAAGTTTGCGAAGAAGAAGATCGTACCAACGGAAGTGAGAAGCAGTATAAATGTGGCGGAGATCCAAAAGGAGGATGCTTTTATTGTCATCGACGACAATAACCTCGTAGACATCATCCTTGCGGCGAGGGCGAGGGACTGGCAACTGGGGAAAGACATCGGGGTTATTTCCTATAATGAGACTCCATTGAAGAGTGTCATCGGGAATGGGATCACGACCATAACGACAGATTTTGTGGCCATGGGTAAGGCGATGGCGGAGATGGTGGTGAGCGGGAAACGCGAGGTGATGGAGAATCAGTTCGTAATGATTGACCGGAAATCGTTTTAATTGATATTCATGAGTGACATTGTATTGCCAAAATTGAGTTTTGCGGGGAATAAATTAAAGGGTGAACGTATCGATCGTTTATCAAGACGTCTTGGTGAGCTGCATGATATCTTCAGTGACAAGGCGGCTTTTGCAGCGCTGCCGGCAGACAAACTGGTTTATGAGGTGGAATCTTCTTTTCCCGTTCCGGATGGCACGGAAGGCGGGTTGTTCCTGGGAATAACCTATATCCATCCCGGTAAGGTGGGCCAGGAGTATTTTATGACCAAAGGACATTTTCATAAGATCCGGAACAGGGCAGAGATCTATATCTGTATGGAGGGAGAAGGGATGCTGATCCTGATGAACGAGGATAAGACGCACACATGGGCGGAGAAAATGGAGCCAGGCAGCATTCACTATATCAATGGGAATACGGCGCACCGGACGGCAAATACCGGCAATACCGTACTGTCTTTTGGTGCATTCTGGCCTTCGGATGCCGGGCATGATTACGATACCATCAGCCAGTTTGGCTTTTCAAAAATATTGGTTGACGTGAATGGCCGGCCAACTCTTATCAACAGACCCTCTATATGAGCACGTATTACATCGGCATCGACCTGGGTGGCACGCGGGTGAAGATCGGCCTGGTCACGGCGGGGGCGGTAGTAGCGCGGAAGATCATTCCGGCGGATGCGGCCGGTGGCCTTGAAGCCAGCTTCCCGGCCATAGAAAAAGAGATCGATGGCATGTTGCAGGCATATCACCTGACGCGTGCGGACCTTGGTGGTATCGGTCTTGCTTTTCCGGGACTGGTGGACCCTTCTTCGCAGCGTATACTGTCGACAAATAAAAAATATGATGATGCGCTGGTGGTGGACCTGCCGGGCTGGGTCCGACAACACTGGGCTGTCCCTTTTTTTATGGACAACGATGCGCGAATGGCGGCGGTAGGAGAATGGAAATATGGTGCGGGCAGGGACACGAATGACCTGGTGGTGATGACCATCGGCACGGGCATCGGAACGTCTGCGATCATCGAAGGGAAATTATTGCGGGGGCGTCATTTCCAGGCGGGTTGCCTGGGCGGACATATCTCCGTACAATATGAGGGGCGTGAATGCACCTGTGGCAATAAAGGTTGTCTGGAAGCATATGGCTCTACCTGGAGTCTTGAAGGAAGGGTAAAGGAAGCGGAGGGTTTTGAAAAGAGCCGTCTCAGCGGGGTGGAGACCATAGATTTCGAAACGCTGTTTATTACAGCGGAGGAGGGGGACGAATTAGCTCTTCGAATCCGGCAGGATTGTTTTGATGTATGGTCTGCGGGGATCGTTAACCTGATCCATGCGTATGATCCTGAGGTAGTGGTTTTGGGTGGTGGCGTGATGGGGCAATCTGATAAGATCCTGCCTTATCTTACGGAGAAGGTTCACCGGCATGCCTGGTGCCCATGGGGGAAGGTCAGGCTGCGGAGTACACAATTACATAGTGATGCAGGCATAGCAGGGGTAGTACACTGCTTGCAATTTAACATATAACAATGGTAGCTAATTACGACAAAACACCTTTCATAACGGTGAAGGGACAGGACGACAATTGCCACGAAGGCTGGGAGGCCGTTGGGCAGGTCATAGGAGGGGCGGCGGCGGCCAGCGGGAAGAGTAGCAGCCGTTTGGACAGCCGGGCTAAAAAAGTGGTAGCAATAGAATGTTATCCGGGTGTGCAGGATGAAGAGGTCATTCCGCAATTGACAGCAGCTTTGCCTGGAACCTTTTTTTTCACAAGGGATGCGATGCTGTCTGAAGGGATGATCTTACAGCTGGTGTATCCCGATGTGACGGATGACGAGATCTTTGGATATATCACCCGATTGGAGCTGGTTGATTTTTTTGACAGTGCCAAACGAAGGGCCATGCAGAAGGCGGTGGACCAGACCGGGGGTATCGTTTACGTCTATGGACCGGGCGCTACGCTGATCGCTGAGGAGTGGGACCTGCTGGTCTATTTTGATATGCCACGCTGGGAGGCGCAGCTTCGTTTCCGTCGGAATGAGGCGGCCAACCTGGGACTGACGAATAAGACGCAGAAGGCTTCCCTTCAATACAAGCAGGCTTTCTTTGTGGACTGGCGTGTGGCGGATAAGCACAAAAAGACCCTGATGACCAAATGGGATCTTGTTGTCGACAGCACAAAGGCCGGGTTGCCGAAGATCGTGACGGGTGCTACGTTGAACAAGGCTTTTAAGCAGGCTGTAAAGCAGCCTTTCCGGCTGGTGCCTTTCTTTGACCCGGGGCCATGGGGCGGGCAATGGATGAAGAAGTATTGTGGGCTGGATAGTTCACAGCCCAACTATGCGTGGTGTTTCGATTGTGTGCCGGAGGAGAATAGTTTATTGATAAGATTTGGCGACATATTGTTCGAAACGCCGGCCATCAACCTGGTGTTTGCCCAATCCAAGGCATTGCTGGGGAATGCGGTGCAGGCGAGGTTTGGGGATGAGTTCCCGATCCGGTTCGATTTCCTGGATACGATGGGCGGAGGGAACCTGAGCTTACAGGTGCATCCAACGACCGGATACATCCGAGAGCATTTTGGGATGGACTATACCCAGGATGAAAGTTATTATATCCTTGACGCGGAGCCGGAGGCCTTTGTATACCTGGGTCTGAACGATGAGATATCACCCATTGCGATGGTAGGGGAACTGGAGGAGGCACAGGCGGGTGACAAGCCTTTTGAAGCAGAAAAATTTGTCGGAAAATGGCCGATAAAAAAACATGATCATGTATTGATCCCTGCCGGTACGATCCATTGTTCGGGGAAGGACAGCATGGTCCTGGAGATCAGCGCGACGCCCTATATCTTCACCTTTAAGCTATGGGACTGGGGCCGGATGGGATTGGACGGGAAGCCGCGGCCGATCAATATCGGGCACGGGAAGAAGGTCATTGACTGGACCCTTGGTCCTGGCCGGACGAAAAAAGAGCTGATCAATGTGGTGGAGCCGATAGCATCCGGTGAAGGATGGCGGGAGGAAAGGACGGGGTTACACGAGAGGGAATTTATAGAGACGCGCAGGCATTGGTTTACCGGGAAGGTAGTACACCAAACCAATGGCAGCGTGAACGTACTGAACCTGGTGGAGGGGAGAGAGGTATTGGTAGAAAGTCCTTCGGGGGCGTTCGAACCGTTTGTGGTGCACTATGCCGAGACATTTGTCGTGCCGGAATCTGTAGGAGAATATACGATCACTCCTTACGGGGAGAGTGTTGGGAAAGAATGTGGAACTATGAAAGCATTTGTACGGAAGAATCCATAAACTTATATTATGTCTGAGTATGTTACCAAGCCCATTCCGGCGGAGAAACCGGCAGCAGCCTTTGTCACAAGGCCATGGGGTAGTTTTAAACAGTTTGCCAATAACCAGGATTGTACGGTGAGTCTGATGACGGTGCTGCCGGGGCAGCGGCTTAGCCTGCAATCGCATACCGGCCGGGCCGAGTTATGGATCGTGATCGATGATGGGACGCAGGTACAGGTTGGAGATGAGACACGTGAGTGTAAGGCCGGGGATGAGATATGGATACCGGCTGGTGAGCGCCATCGTCTCAGCTGTGCGGGGAACGAGCCTGTACGCGTGCTGGAGGTTGCCTTTGGAAACTGGCAGCAGGACGATATTCAGAGATATGCTGATGATTATAAGCGTTAATAAACGATTGCCATATGGAAGCTCCTGCTTTTTCTACGAAGACCAATTTTATTTGTTTGACCATAGCGATTGGCGGGTTGTTGTTTGGTTTTGATACGGCTGTCATCTCCGGTGCCGTCGGTCTGATCAAGTCGCAGTTCGTTCTGGATACTACCCGGGAGGGATGGTTTGTGAGCAGTGGTTTGGTGGGTTGTATCCTGGGCGTGTTGGTGACAGGGGCTTTGAGCGATCGTATCGGCCGGAGGAAGACCATTTTCCTGGCGGCGCTGGCTTTTTTGATCTCGGGGATCGGTTGTGGTTTTGCCGGTGGTTTTGGCTGGTTGGTGACGGCCCGAATTGTCGGGGGTGTCGGGGTGGGGATGGCGTCTGTCGTTTCGCCGATGCTGATAGCCGAATTTGCTCCTGCGGATAAGAGGGGCC
>Ga0193716_1000652_pt1 | contig 20854 bp, 20 predicted proteins | sample U2c1metaG_FD_145901 | JGI IMG/M metagenome (GOLD analysis project Ga0193716, IMG submission 145901) | Soil microbial communities from a riparian zone of the East river system, Colorado, United States - U2c1 | ecosystem: Environmental > Terrestrial > Soil > Riparian zone | place: USA: East River...
CGAGATCGGAAGAGCTCGATGGACCAGCAGCTCGTCTGGCTGCGCGCCAACTGCGCCAACTAGAGCAGATCCTAAACGCGTCGATTCATAGCTGGGAGCGCGCCACTCCAGTGGCGCTCAAAACATGATGCGCCACTGGAGTGGCGCGCTCCCAGCAAAGAGTCCGATGCGACAGCAGCTAATCGAAACGTGCCCTAAAGAGTGGTCGACGCCCTCGGCCTGAACTGCCCCTTGCAGGCGAAGGCGCTCATTCGCCGTTCGCGAGCTCGAACGCGCAGCGATTGTGCGTCTCGATCACGGGCCGCATGTCCATGGTGACGATCTCGCCGTCCCGCACCACGACTTTTCCGCCGATGACGGTGGTCCGCGCTTGCTGAGGCGCGCAGAAGAGAATCGCTGACACGGGGTCGTGCAGTGCGCCGGCGTAGCCGATGGTGTTGAGGTCGAGCGAGAAGAAATCGGCGCATTTGCCGGGTTCGAGCGCGCCGATATCGGAGCGTCCAAGAACGCGGGCCCCGCCCAGCGTGGCGAGTTCGAGCACCTCGCGGGCGGTCATCCACTCCTTCGCGCGAACCGGATGCGATTGCGAGAGGAACATATGCTTGCGCGGACCTTCCGGCGGCAGCAGTCCGAGGCGCAGCCGCGCCAGCAACATGGCCTGGCGGGCCTCGAGCAGGATGTTGGAGGCGTCGTTGCTGGCCGAGCCGTCCACGCCAAGGCCGACCTTCACGCCGGCGGCCATGTATTTCTTGATCGGCGCGATGCCGGACCCGAGGCGCATGTTGGAGCACGGGCAGTGGGCCATGCCGCAGCCGCTCGCGGCGAATTTCCGGATCTCGTCGTCATCGACATGGATCGCATGCGCGAACCAGACATCGCCGCCCAGCCACCCCAGCGTTTCCATCCAGTCGACGGGGCGGAGCTGGAAGCGCTCGAGGGTGTAACGCTCCTCGTCCAGGGTTTCGCAGAGATGCGTGTGGAGCTTCACCTTGTAATGCCGGGCGAGGGCGGCTGATTCCTTCAGCAGCGTGGTGGTGACGGAGAAGGGCGAGCAGGGGGCCAGTACGATCTGCGTCATCGAACCCAGGGAAGCGTCGTGATACCTCTCGATGACGCGCTGGCTGTCCTTGAGAATGAAAGCCTCGTCCTCAACGCAATCGTCCGGCGGCAGCCCGCCCTTGGATTCGCCGAGCGACATCGAGCCGCGGCTGGCATGGAAGCGGACACCGAGATCGCGTGCGGCCTCGATCTGGACATCGACCGTGTTGCCATTCTTGAACACGTAGCTGTGATCGAAAACCGTGGTGCAGCCGGACAAGGCCAGTTCGGCGAGACCGATCAGCGTGCTGGCCCGCGACGCCTCTGGCGTCGTGCGACCCCACACGCGATAAAGGGCCTTCAGCCAGGCGAAGAGATTATTATCCTGGGCGCCGGGAAAATTGCGCGTCAGGGTCTGGTTGAGATGGTGGTGGGTGTTGACGAAGCCCGGCAGCACGATCTGACCGGTAAGGTCGATGACCGTATCGGCGGTGGCCGGGAGCTCCTCGTTCAGGCCGACTTTTTTGATGATGCCGTCTTGGGCGTAAAGCCCGGCCTTTTTCAATTCCCGGCGCTGGCCGTCCATGGTGACAAGGACGTCGGCGTTTTGGGCGAGAAGCGTTGGCACTTTTCAAGCCTCCTGGAAATCGCATAATCTCTGCGTTTGATCGCAGACCGTCTGGTATCGCATGATGCATTGCAGCATCGACCTGCATGCATAGCACTTCTTGGCTACTTGCAGATATAGCTGGGGAACCTGTGGCTGCTCCAGTCGTTTACCCAGCTTGTGGACCGACCTCAGATCGGGTGTTTGCACCAGGTTGCTCCAGGTACTTTGTCGTCCCTCGCGAGCAACAGGAGGCTCCATGCATATTGCCCAGATCGCGCCCTTGACCGAAGCGGTCCCGCCCAAGCTTTACGGTGGAACGGAACGCGTCGTTCACTGGCTCATAGAGGAGTTGGTCGCACTCGGGCATGAAGTGACCCTGTTCGCGAGCGGAGATTCACACACCTCGGCAAAGCTCGAGGCGATATGGCCGAGGGCGCTGCGACTCGACGGCTCCGTACGCGATCCGAATGCATTGCATATGATGATGCTGGAGCAGGTTCGGCAGCGCGTGCACGAATTCGATTTCCTGCATTTCCACCTCGACTATTACCCGTTCTCCTTGTTCGCCCGCCAGTCGGTACCGTTCGTCACGACATTGCATGGGCGGCTCGATCTGCCGGAACACCAGCCGGTGTTCCGCACCTTTTCGTCCGTGCCGGTCATTTCGATCTCCAATGCGCAGCGGCGGCCGATCTCGCAGGCGAACTGGGTGCGGACGATCGCGCATGGTCTGCCGGAGCGGCTGCTGACGCCTCAGCCTGTAACTCCGCAATATTTCGCTTTTCTCGGCCGCATCGCCCCGGAGAAAGGCGTCGAACATGCGATCCGGATCGCGCGGCATTGCGGCGTGCCGCTCAAGATGGCGGCGAAAGTCGACGCGGTCGACCGCGAGTATTTCGAGGAGAAGATCCGTCCGTCGATCGATTCCAGGAACGTCGAATATATCGGTGAGATCACCGACAAGGAGAAGTCGGCTTTTCTCAGCGGCGCAATCGCCTTGCTGACGCCGATCGATTGGCCCGAGCCGTTCGGCCTGGTGATGATCGAGGCGATGGCCTGCGGCACGCCGGTCATCGCGTTCAACCGAGGCTCGGTGCCGGAGGTCGTCGATGACGGCCTGACCGGCTTCATCGTCGAGGACGAGCAGGGCGCGATCGGCGCCGTCGACCGCTTGTCACAGCTCTCCCGCGAGAAAATCCGGGCGCAGTTCGAGCGGCGCTTCACCGCGCGCCGCATGGCGCTGGACTATCTCGCGGCTTACCGGGCGCTGACGGAGAAGGCAGCTCCGCGCCTCAGGCTCGTTGCGGAGGAGGGCGCCGTCCCCAACCCCCATTCGGCTGCTGAAGGCAGCTGATCACTTCGGCCGGGTTTCCGGCATCAGGGCCCACACCGCGGTGAGACCGAGGGCCGCGATCGCGGCCAGTGCCAGGAATGCGGATTGGCTGCCGTAGGTGTCGCTCATGTATCCGGCGAGCACCGGGCTGAGCGCCGCACCGGCACCCATCATGGTGCCGACGATGCCTTGGGTCAGGTTGAAGCGTCCGGTGCCGCGCGTCAGGTCGGCGACGGTCAAGGGCACCATCACGCTGAATACGGCGGCGGTCAGCCCGTCCAGCAATTGGACGGCGACCAGCAGATAAGGGTCCGTCACCGTGGCAAAGAGGATTCCGCGGATCGGCAGCGCGGCGAAGGCCGCAATCAGCAGAGGCCTTCGCCCCCATTGCTGTGCTTTTTCGCCGACCCATGGAGAGAACAAAGCGACGACGATTTGCGGCCCGACGATACAGGCGGCGATCAGGATCGTCGCCCATTGGGTCGAGCGCATCGTCAGGACGCTGCCCATGAGGGGAAGCATGGCCGCGTTGGCGAGATGGAACAGCAGGATGCAGCCGCCGAAGATCAGCAGTGGCCGCTTGCGCAGGAGGCTTCGAACGTCGACCGGCGGTTTGTCGGCGCCGCGTTGCGGCGTACTCCCGTGCGCCCGCTCGGGATCGATTTCCTCTGCCGCCATGCGGCGGAGCACGAACAGGGCGGGGATGAGCAGGGCAGCCGTGACGAGAAAGACGGCCCGCGCCGAGAAGAAGTATCCGCACGCGCCCATTACCGCCGCCGAGAGGCCCGCCCCGATGGACGCGAAGCGCGCATTGCGCCCGAACCGCTTGCCGATCGCGGCCTGTCCGACGAGGCCGAGACTGATCGCGGCGATGGCCGGCCCGAGCACGCAGCTCGCGGCGGCGTGCAGCGCCGCGGCGGCGAGCACGACCGGGAAGATCGGCCATGTCGCATAGGCGAGCGCGGCGGCGCCGATCATCGAAACCGCCGTCCCCGCAACAATCCGTTCGGAGCGGGCGGCGTCGACCAGCGCTCCGCCGGGCATCTGGCCGACCAGTGCAATGAGGCCCGAGACCGACAGGATGAGACCGATGTCGATCTGCGTCCATTGTTGAGTCGTGAGATAGACGGCGACGAAGGGCCCGAAGCCGGTCTGCACGTCGGCGACGAAGAAAACGAACCAGTCGAGCCCGCGCAGGCTGCGCCGCGAGGGGTGGGGAGGCCGCGGATGATCGTCCGGCTGGTGCGATCCGGGCGACGGGCTGCGGTCATGAACTCTCACGGGCCCGGTCGCGCCGCTGTCGGGTCCGTCGGTCGGGTGTGGTGAAGGCTGCACCGACAACACGATTCTCCGTCGCTCGCGGACTATTAGGGGAACGGTTCGAGGGCGCCCGATGCGCCAAGCACGACGACAGGCTTGCCTTCCTTGTATTCCGGCGCAGGCTTGACCTGGTCCCGCGTGAGCTCGAGGACGATGCCATAGGGTCTGCTTGCCGTGGGAACGAAGTGCAATGCCTTCCAATCGACGGCGATTTTCCGGCTGCCGACGCCGAGAAAGCCGCCGAAGTCGATGATCGCAGCGCGCGCCCTTCCGTCTGCATCCACGATCACATCGACAATCCGCCCCATGTCCTCGTCGGCGGCGCTACGGACTTCCCTGCCGAGAATGCCTTGTACCTCCCCGGTGTTCAGAACGGTGACCGACGGCGAGCCGACGCCCCCGGTGCCGGGGGGCGCTGGTGTATTGGGTGCCGGGCTGGGCGGCGTTTGCCCGGCTGGCGGTTGATTGGCTGGTGGTTGAGGCGCCGTTGTTTGGCTGGGCGGTGTTTGCCCGGCCGGCGGTTGGTCAGCCGGCGTTTGAGGGGCCGGCGTTTGGGGAGCCGGTGCTTGAGGGGCCGGCGGCTGGGAGCCTTCGGGATTATTCTGAGCGAGGGGCCGGTTTGCCGGCGCGAGCGCAAACAGCGCTGTCGCCAGCACGCCTATTCCGAACTTGCCGCCCATCCAACCCTCCAGCGAGGCCACATTGATGAAATCTCAGCGCGAAGAGACGATCGAAATCTGTATTTTTCCCTGCGCCCGCAGGATCTCGAGCGAAACATCGTCGCGATTGCGGCGGACCTTGACGTCGACGCTCGAGCCGCCGAGTTGCAGATTGCGCAGTATCACCTCGTCCAGGAACGGCGGCAGCCGGGGATTGCGCAGGCGTATCTCGTGGCGATGCGGTTCGAACTCCAAACCCAGCGCGGCCTCGATCAACGAGAAGGGCGCCGCGCTTGCCCAGGCTTGCGGCGTGCAGGCGACGGGATAGAGCGTCGGCCCACGGCCGCGCTGGCGCTGGAACCCGCAGAAGAGCTCCGGCAACCGCCGCAACTCCATGTAGGTCGCGGCATCGAACAGGCCGGTGAACAGATGATCGACGGGGTCCTTCAAGCCATAGCGCGCCAGGCCGAGGGCGATCAAGGCGTTGTCATGGGGCCAGATCGAGCCGTTATGGTACGACATCGGATTGTAGCGGGCCTCGCCCTTCGCCACCGTGCGAATCCCCCAACCGGAGAAGAAGCGCGGGCTCAGCAATCCCGCCGCGACGGCGGCTGCGCGGTCCGGCCGCGCGATGCCGGTGAAGAGCAGTTGGCCGGCGTTTGATGTGCTGACGCGGCACGGTTGCTTGTCGCCGTCGAGCGCCAATGCGTAGGTCCCCAGTTCCGGGCACCAGAAGGCGACTTCGAAGCGCTTGGCGAGGCGCTTGGCGTCGGCTTCGAGCCGGCGGGCCTCGTCGTCGAGATGCATCCGGCGGGCATAGCGCGCGGCGGCCCGCTTGGCGGCAAAGACATATCCTTGGACTTCGGCGAGCGCGATCGAACCATTGGCAAGGCGGCCGTCAGCGTGGAAAATCGCATCGTACGAATCTTTCCAGCCCTGGTTGGCGAGTCCCTGCTCGGTGGCGCTGCGATATTCGACAAAGCCGTCGTGGTCCGGATCGCCAGGGCCATCGATCCATCGCAGCGCGGCCTGGACTGCGGGCCATAGCGCCTTCATGGTCTCGTGGTCTTCCGTGCGGTCGATGTAGAGGCCCGCGAGCAGCACGAAGAGGGGCGTGGCGTCGACGCTTCCATAGTAAAGGCCGAACGGCACCTCGCGCAGGGCAGCCATCTCGCCACTGCGCATTTCGTGCAGGATCTTTCCCGGCTGCGCGTCGGCAAGCGGGTCGGTGTTTGTGGCCTGATGGGCGGCGAGCCGGTGCAGTACGCCGCGCGCGACGCTTGGGTCACACCACAGCATCTGCAAAGCGGTGATGAGGCCATCCCGTCCGAAGGTCGTCGAATACCAGGGTATGCCGGCATAGGGATAGCGGCCTTCGGGCGTGTCGGTCATGAGCATCTCGAGATCGGCCGCCGAGCGGCACAGCACCTCGTTGAAGAGCGCGTTGGAAGTCTCGATCGTGGTCATGCGGCGGGTGGCTTCCCGCAGCTCGCGCCGCGCCGCGAGCAGTCCCCGCACGAATGGCACCGGGCGCTGTTCGGCCGGCGTGTTGCAGCCGACGGCAAGAAAGATCGTCTGCGTTTCTTCGGACGCCAGCTCGAGCTCGTAGGAGGCCCGGTCTGAGCTCAGCTCCGTCGGCGCCGGGTCGAACGCGAGCGTCGTGCGCCGGAATTTGCCGTCGAGACCTTGATAGGTCAGCAGCACGCCCTTCGTATCGACCACGCGGTGCGTGGCGCTGCCGCGGCGCGCGCGGCGCAGCCCTCTCACCTCGAACAGGTCGGCAAAATCGCTCCTGTAAAGAATTGAGAGGGAGAGGCTGACAGCGCGGTCGCCGTAGTTCCGAATAGCCAGCCGCTGGTACGCCGTGTCGCGCCACAGAAAAGTCGTCCGGGAGATATGCAGCAGATCTTTTTGCAGCACGATGCGGCCGTCGACGAAGAGATCCTGATTGGTCAGGTCGACCGACAGCACGGTGTTGTCGTCGCGCAGATTGGACCCGAGCAGCAGCGGCTGCAGCCCGTTCACCAGCAATTCCAGGCGCGAAAGAAAGCGTGTGTCGTTATAGAACAGCCCGTCGGCCTCGCCCGGCGAGGCGCCGATGTCGCCGTGGCTGTCGAGCACCACGAACATATCGCCGTATTTGAGCGTACGGCGCGGCCGCGTCGCCATTCCCGTCGCGGAAATGTAGAACGGCGTTTCGGCGACGGCGTCATCAGGGATCGCCGTCACTTTCAAGATCGGATCAGCGGACATGGGAATCCTCGATCTGCACGCGCCCCCCGGCTGCAGTTCAGGACTATAGCCTCGCGAGTCCGCACTTCAACAATGCGGTTGATCGATGCCGCCTTGCAACAGCCCCGGATTTCTGAAACGCGCATGGCCCCTGCGGCCGAGAAAACTTCTATTCCAGCCGAATCGTTTCTCCTGATCGGAACATGCCGTCGCTTTCCGGGCGTTTTCTCCTGGGACGCTCCCAGACGATACCGGGAAAACCTTTGAGGGGGACAAGTGGCCCGCCCGTGTATGCCCAATCCTGCAATTCCGAAATGCCGGCATGGTAGAGCGGTTGACGGCCGGTGCGACTCTGAAAGAGAGCACGTGGGATGTTCACCATGTGTGGCGAGCGAGCGCGTTCGTAAAAGAGCGGCGTGCCGCAGTTTCCGCAGAAGCTGCGTGAAGCTCCCGCGGGCTTATCCTCATAACGCAAGATTTTGCGCGCGCCTTTTGTCACTCGAAATCGCTTGCGCCAACTGCCGACGTAAGTGGCATAGGCGGAACCGTGTGCAAGCCGGCTTGCATGAGAATGATCGTGCCAGGCCCAACGGGCGGGAAAGTCGATTTCGAGGCGAACAACGCCGCAGAGACATTGCCCCATGACACAACCAAGCTTCGCCACTGCCTGTCGTTTCATCTGGTCAGGCTGTCCCTCTATTCGTTGCTTCTCGGTTTCGCATCGCCGCAAGGTTACCTTGCGCAAGCATGGTCTGGGAAGCGTGGCTCGGGCGGGGCGTCTCGACCGGGAGCCTTCACGCAGCTACTTGACCAGCTCCCAGAAGATGCCGGCGACGGCGACGAAGCCCAGGGTGAAGACCAGCGTTCTCACATAGGGGATGGCCAGCAGATAGACCGCCGCATGCGCCAGCCGCAGCCAGAAGAAACAGATCGTCCAGAAGGCGGTCATCGCGTTGGCCTTGCCGGCAACATGGGCGACGATCACGAGCACCGCGAAGGGCGCGAAGCACTCCACGGCATTGAGATAGGCCCGGTCGGCGCGCTTGCCCCACAGGGGGACCGGCCGCGGGGTAGGATCGACATAGTTCGGCGGCGCGAGAAAGCCGTTCGTCGCCACCTGGGCGACGACGTAGGGAATCCACAGCGCGGCCGTCAGGAACGCGGTGAATGCGAGGTATCTGAGATCTGTGGTCATGACGCTTCTCCCCGAGCTTCGCCTGACGCGATCTACCGCCGCCTCATGCGATTGTTTCGTGCGCCGTGCTCGACCTCGGCGAGGCCAAGCACCTCCAGGACCGGCGGCACGTAGTTGGCGAAACGGCCGCGCAAACCTTTCTTCAGACCATACCAGCCCGTGACCGGATTGTCGGGCGAGCGGGCCCAGGCTTCGACGGTGCCCGGTGCGGTGGGCTTCTGCTCGTCGGCGCTGCCCAGCACCATCCAATCGCCATGCGCCGCCAGCATTTTCGCGAGATCGTCCAGGCAGCGAAGCCGGTAGCGCAGCTCGGTCTTGCCGACCTGCACGACGAGCGCGGGCGGATCAGCTGCATCGTCGCGATAGGCCACGAAGCTGGATTGCCCGCTCGGCGTCTTGAGCGTCCAGGGCTGTGCGCGGGTCCCGTTTCCCGTTGTGCCGGAGATAGCGGCAGGAGGGGCCGCCGCGGGAAGAATTTTGGATGGTTTCGCCATAGTGCCTCGCTGCCCCTGTGAACCTGTCGATGTTCACATGGTAACATGAGAGTTACCAATGGCAAACCGTCGTCAAGCCGCCGCCTGGGCCAAGGCGGCCAGCACGACGTCCCAGGATCGCTCGTAGCGCGGCGCCCGCTCCGTCCACAGGTCTGCGCTTTCGGGCTTCGGCCGGTGGATGACGGTGACGTGCGTGCCGCCCGAGCGGGCCGCGAAGACGATCTCGACCTCGGTCGGTTTCTCGGGCCCGGTTGCGATGAAGAAATCGAGCAGGATCCGGTTCGGGAGGTCCCAGCATCGAACGCGGCCCAGCTCGACCTCTTGGCCGTCGCGCGCGCGTTCGTAGAACCGTCCGCTTGCGAGCAGGAAGATCTCGCTCGCCGGGTCCTGGGTATGACGACGATCGGCAGGCCACCATTCGCCGATTCGCCCGGTGAATAGCTCGAACGCGGCAACGGGTGCGAGCGGCAGCACCACGGACTTGACCATCATTTCCGCGCGAGCTCCTCGAGGCGGGCCAGTGCGGTGTCCCAGAATGCATCGACGAATTCCCGGACACTGTTGAAGCCGTGCATGCGGACCGAATAGACGTTGCGGGTGCCCTCCTCGCGCGCCTGCACCAGACCGGCGTCCTCGAGCACACGCAGGTGACGCGACACCGCGGGTCGGCTCACCGGAAGTCCGGCCGCGATTTCTCCGACCGAAAGCGGGCCGGCGCGCAGCTCCTGCAGGATGGCGCGCCGCAGGGGATTGCCGAGGGCATCGAGGACATGCATGGTTCGTAACAATTACGTTACTGTTCAGCAGCCGACAAGAGGAGGTGCCAACCCCGCATGCCCCGGCCGGTCTGCCGCTGGTACGCGCTAGAAGGTGCGCAGGCAGTCGCCGAAACTATGGATGCCAGGGCCGCCGGAGTCCCTCGGCGTTGCCACCGGAGGAAGCCCCGCAAGAGCGGCGGCCCGCACATCACTCGGGCGCATGCCGAATTCCCGGCGAAACGCCCGGCTGAAGCTCGACGCATCGGCAAAACACAGGGTCTCGGCGATCAGGCTTATCGGGAAATTGTTCGAGGTGTCGCACAGGATCGCAAAGCTCTCCGAGAGTCGCCGGCGCTGGATATAAGCGGCCACACCCCCTTCGTTTTCGAGCAGGCGGTAAAGCTGCGACCGTGACGTTGCCGCCTCCCGGCAGAGCTTGTCCGGCCCCAGGGACGGCGAGTGCAGATGCCTGCGAACGGCTTGCCGTACCCTCTCCAACAGCGTGACATTGATTTGAGGCCGGGCGTTCGCAACCCGGTCGGCAGACGGTGCAAGGCAGGCGCCCAGCATGGCCTGGACCGCGTTCGTGAGCCGCGGCGTATCCTCGGGTGTCAGATTCGGAAGGTTCCGCTCCAGCAGGAGCATGTAGTCAGCGAGCAGTTTGCCTTGAGGCGTGTTCAGGGCAGTCCCCTGTGCAGCATCCAACGGGGTCGCAATCCCCTGAAAACTGTCGCGCGCCAGATAAAACTGAACCCGATCATCCTGCCTCCGCTCGTTGTGCATCTCTTCTCCGAGCGACAAAACGAAAGGCACCTTGGCGGGCGCATTCAGCAGGACGTCGCGGGTCTTGAGATTGGTCTCGCTGTGCGTGCCAAGAGTAACAGCCCAATGATCCACCGGATTGCGGCGTATATGGGTCTTTGTCCGGACGACGGAAATCGCCGGGGCGGAAACACGGCTGACCGCGAACCCGTTCAGCTTCCAAGTCAAGTTCTCGGCTGGAAACCCCTCATCCATTGATTGCCGTGATTCCGTATCGAAGACGGAGTCGTACCAACCGCGCCAGACTTCGAGTTGCCGGGATATCGGCAATGAATGGGTCGCAAGCTTTTCCGGGGTCACGGCATTTTCCAATTCGCATCTTGGAAGTGACAAGCTGCATAACGAGATAGCAAACACCCGTCGAGTGGCGCCCTATAGCATCCCCAAGTAGTGGAAAGAAGGTGCCCGGCGCTGTTTTGCGAACTCGGGCGCGCGAATCGAGCAAGCCGCGCTTTTCATGGGATCCCTGCGAAACTGCGCGTCAATTGGAACGCCGGGAACAGTCGCGAGACTCCAGGCTGATGTATCGCTGCTCGTCATTTGTAGAATGTGCGCAATGTTCGGTCGTTTAGCAGATACCGGAAGGAAAAAGGCCATGCTGTTCTCTGGAGAATCCACGTTTGCCAATTTTTTGGCCGACGCCTTCGCCGTGTTCATATTCATCCTGTGGTTCTGGCTGTTCATAACGGCAGCGAGCGACCTTTTCCGTCGCCACGACGTATCCGGCTTCGGCAAGGTGCTGTGGGTGATCCTGCTCATCGTGCTGCCCTATATCGGCATCTTCGCTTACATCCTCACCCAGGGCGGCGGTATGGCCGAGCGCAACCGGGTCCAGGCCAGGCAGGCCCGGGATGAACTGCGTCAGATCGTGGGATTCAGTGCAGCCGACGAGCTCGCAAAGCTCGAGCGCCTGCAGTCGGAGAATTCCATTTCAAAGGAAGAATACGCACGTCTCAGAGCGCGGGTCCTGCAGTAACCTTCCGGATGAGGCGCAATCCGGGCGATAGCCTGGCGAGTCCGCTTCCTCAGCGGTGTTGGTCACAGGTCCTGTTCGGCGAGTTCGCGAAACTCGTCGGGAACGGAACGGAAAATTCCCAACGCGACCGACCCGTATGCGATCGCCCCCCATCCGAAGCGATCGCGGATCTTGTCGACAGCGTGATCGACCGTGCAACGCGCCATGCCTCTTTTGGTGCCGGGGCGGCGCCCCTCGTTTTCAAGCCCGAGTGCGAGTTCCAGTTGCAGTTCCGGGTCTTTCTCGAGATGCGACACGGAGATCGCCAGGAGCGAGATAAACTTCTCGTCAGGGTGATGCGCGAGGACCGCGCGCACAAGCTCCTCGGCGATCTCGGCAAGACTCACAGTCGCCGAAATAGGCGCGTCGAGTGTTACGGAGCGAGTGACCGAATGCAGATCGGCGAAGCGAACGCGGACCGTAACGGTTCGACCAGCCAGGGATTTGGCCCGGAGCCGGGCACCGATCCTGTCTGCAAGATGAGCCAGTGTGGGGCGGAAAACCCGCTCCTCAGCTGGTTTCCTGCCGATCGCCGACTGTGCTCCCGCCGATCGCGCCCGACGGTGCGTCTTGATTTCCCGTGGATCGCGATTCCACGCCAGCGCTGTGAGCTTCTCTCCCGCCGCGGATCCAAGCAATTGCCCGAGCGACTGTCCCGGTGTGTTCGCCAACTGTCCAATGGTGAGCACGCCGACCTCGGCCAATCGCGCCTTGGTGACCGGGCCCACGCCCCACATCAGCTCGACGGGCAGGTCGTGAAGGAAGTCCAGTTCGGCGTCGGGATCGACGACGACCAGCCCGTCGGGCTTGGCCACTTGCGATGCAATCTTTGCCAGGTGCTTCGTGCGCGCCACGCCGACCGAGATCGGAAGGCCGAGTTCCGCCCGCACACGGCGCCGGATCGCCTGCGCAATTTCCGCCGGCGAACCGAAGAGATGAGTGCAGCCCGCCACGTCGGCAAAGGCCTCATCGATGGAAATCCGCTCGACGAGGGGCGTAAAATCACCGACCACCTTGATGGCGGCGTCACCCAGCCGCTGGTAGTCCTTGAAATGGCCGCTGACGAAAGTGAGCTGCGGACAGAGTTCGCGCGCCCGCCGTCCCGGCATGCCGCCACGGACCCCGAAGGCCCTGGCTTCGTAGGAAGCGGCCAGCACAACCCCTCCACCGACGGCGATGGGCTTGCCGCGCAAGGACGGATCGAGCAGCTGCTCGACCGAGGCATAGAAGGCGTCCAGGTCCGCATGGAGGATGGTGGCTGTCATATCCATCCCGACCGTTCACCCTCGGCAATCCGACGAGGCTCTCGACAGAGAGAACATAAAGAGAACAAGTGTGGTTGATTGTCAAGCCGCGCGCGACCGCGCTCTGGAGGAAATCACTGGCGCATAGACGCTGGAGTTCTTTACTCCAACGGCACGCCCCCAGCTCACGCGGTCGCTGCCAATGCCTGCGTCAGATCGGCAATCAGGTCGTCAGGATGCTCGATGCCGACCGACAAGCGGATCGTTGTGTCCAGCACGCCGATGCGGGTACGCACCTCGGCCGGAACACCGGAGTGTGTCATGGCGGCGGGATGGCTCGCGAGCGACTCGGTGCCGCCGAGGCTGACCGCCAGCTTGAAGATCTCCAATGCATTCAGGAAAGCAAACGCTTCTTTCTCTCCGCCCTTGATGTCGAAGGAGAATGTGGAGCCTGCCCCCGTACATTGCCGAGCGAAGACCGTCTGTGCTTTCGAGCCATCCTCCAGGAACGCCAGGTAGTGAACCTTGGCGACTTTGGAATGATCGCGGAGATATTCGGCGACAAGCTTGGCATTGGAATTTGCCCGCTCCATCCTGAGCCCGAGCGTCTCGAGCGAGCGCCCCAGCATCCAACAGGAATGCGGATCGAGCTGCGTACCGACGCTGCCGCGCAGGGCCTTGATCGGCCCAATCGTCGCCTTCGAGCCAAGAGTGGCGCCGGCGATGAGATCGGAGTGGCCGCCAACGTATTTGGTTAGTGAGTAGACTGAGACGTCGGCACCATGGGCGAGGGGGCGCTGAAACACCGGACCAAGCAAGGTATTGTCGCAAACCAGGACAGGCTGGAAGCCCTGGGCAGTCCCGATCTCATCGGCGACTTGCCGCAAGAGCCTGATATCGACGAGCGTATTGGTCGGGTTGGCTGGCGTCTCGATCATAATGACCGATATTCGTCCTTTGCCTCGCGCTTCCTGCGCGGCCGCACGAATGGCGGGCTCGCTTACGCCATCGACAAACCCCACGGCGCCGATGCCAAAACTTGCCATCGTGCGTGACAAGAGAGTTTCCGTTCCGCCATAGAGCGGCTGGGAATGCAAGATGACGTCGCCTGGGCGGGCGAAGGTGAGGATCGTCGTGGCGATCGCCGACATGCCGGATGAAAACAGCACGCAGGACTCCGCTCCCTCGTAGATCGCGAGCCTGTCCTCGACGATTTCGCTGTTGGGGTGGTTGAAGCGCGAGTAGACGAGACCAGCTCCGGTGCCTTCGGGCGGTTGCTTGCGTCCTGAAGCATAGTCGAAGAAGTCGCGGCCTTCCTCTGCCGAGCCGAACACGAAGGTGGAGGTGAGGAAGACGGGCGGCTTCACCGCACCCTCCGACAGCTTCGGATCGTAGCCATAGCTGAGCATCAGGGTCTCGGGCTTCAGGGCATGGTTGCCGATATGGGTCTTGGACGGACGTGGCGCGACCATTGCGTGTCTCCTGTCACTGGGTTTGGCGACGCAAGATAACTCAAGCCGCAAGGCTGGTTCTTGCGATTCAACGCCTGCGGACGTACGCGCAAATTTACGCCGCCGGCCGCGCGGTTGATCGGGCGGCCAAACGGCGTGTAGACCTGCTGTAGACCGACGCCGCACGCAAGCAGGGCTCTGATGGACAACAACGCCGACACCGGACTCTCCGCTACGGAAATCCGCGACCTTCGCAACATCGCCGGGACGATGATCCCCGAAAGCCCCGCCTTCGGCGTACCCGGCGCCGACGATCCCGCCATCCTCGACGATATCGCGAGGTCCCTGAACCGCGACCTTCCCCTGGTCCGCGAAGCCCTGGCGGCGATCGCCGGAAAGGCGGGCGGCGCCTTCGCCGGCATGGACCGCGACAGAAGAGAAGCCCTGATCAACGACTATTTCGCCAGCGGCGGAGGCACGGCCGCGACCCTCGGTCGGGTGATCCTCGCCGCCTATTACCGCGATGATCGTGTCCTGCTGGCGCTGGGCATGGAAGCCCGCTCTCCCTTCCCGAAGGGCTACACCCTGGAGCAGGGGGACTGGTCCTTGCTCGATACCGTGCGCAAGCGCGCGCCGTTCTGGCGAGACGACCGCGCCGCGGGCGGGGAACGCTGAAATGGCCGGGAACGAGCGGGTCGATGTCCTGATCATCGGTTCGGGCGCCTCGGGTGCCGCGATGGCGTGGAGCCTGGCCGAAACCAAAATGCGCATCCTCTGCCTGGAACAGGGGGATTGGGTGAAGTCTACCGACTTCCCCAGCAACGGCCGCGACTGGGAGGCCCGGCGCTTCACAGATTTCAACATCAGCCCGAACCACCGAGGGCGGGATACCGACTATCCGGTCAACGACGACAACTCGCTGATGAAGATCGCCAACTTCAACGGGGTCGGGGGCGGCACGGTGATCTACACGGCGCATTGGCCGCGCATGCATCCGTCGGACTTCCGCGTGAAGTCGCTGGATGGCGTGGCGGATGACTGGCCGGTCGACTACTGGGCACTGGAACGGTTCTACGACGAGAATGACCGGATGATGGGCGTGTCCGGCCTGGCGGGAGACCCGGGCGTGCCATCGCGCAACCCGCCCATGCCGCCGATCCCGCTCGGCAAGACCGGGACCCGCTATGCGCAGGCGATGAATAGACTGGGCTGGCACTGGTGGCCGTCCGACACCACCATCGCTACCACCGCGTATGACGGGCGGGCATCCTGCATCAACCTCGGTCACTGCACGCCGGGCTGCGCGCAGGGGGCCAAGGCCAGCACCGACATCACCTACTGGCCGCTCGCCATCCGCGCCGGGGTGGAACTGCGCACGCGCTGCCGGGTGCGCGAGATCACCACCAACGAGCACGGCATGGCCGCCGGCGCCATCTACTACGATGCTGACGGGCGCGAGCACTTCCAGCCGGCCGAGGTCGTGATCCTGGCCTGCAACGGCATCGGCACGCCGCGCCTGATGCTGAACTCGGCCTCCGCGCGGTTTCCCGACGGGCTGGCCAATTCCTCTGGCCTGGTCGGCAAGAACCTGATGCTGCATCCCTGGCCGGTAGTGCTGGGCTATGTCGAGGATGAGATGGATGGTGGGCGCGCGCCCATCACCTCGATGTGGAGCAAGCAGTTCTACGAGACCGACCCCGCGCGCGATTTCGTCCGCGGCTACACGCTGCAATTCGGCCGCGGCGCCGGCCCGGCGACCGAGGCGATCGGCGGCGCCGCGGCCGGCCGCCTGCCCTGGGGGCGCGACCATCATCGCGTCTACCGCGAGCTATTGAACCACAGGGTGGGGATCGGCGTCGCCTGCGAGGATCTCCCCGAGGAACATAACCGCGTCACCCTGGACCCCGTGCTGAAAGACAGCCACGGCATCCCGGCGCCGCGAATCGACTACACGATCAGCGAGAACACCCGCCGGATGATGGAGCACGGCATCGCCCGGGCCGAGGAAATCCTGACCGCCGCCGGCGCCACCAGGTTGCACACATCGCGCACCGTGTTGAACTACCCGGGCCATCTGCTGGGCACGGCAAGGATGGGCAGCGATCCGGAGCGGTCGGTGGTGAATGCCTGGGGCCGTTGCCATGACGTGAAGAACCTGTTCATCGTCGATGGCAGCATCTGGGTGACCTCGGGAGGCGTGAACCCGACTTCCACGATCCAGGCCCTGGCGCTCTATATCGCGGATCAGATGAAGCAGCGGCTGGCGACGCTGTTCGATTGACGCGACGTCGCGGCGATCTCCGTCATTACATCCCGCGCACGAGCGCAGCGCCCTTGTCGAGCAGGGGGAGGACCTTGTCTTTGGCCTCGGGCGGCACGCCGAACACGACGCGGTCGACACCGGCGTCGCGGGCGCGCTTGAGCGCGTCGCCGTCCATGCCGACGCCGAACAGCGTGACCGGCACATCGGCCGGGTCGCGGCCCGCCGCCGCCAGCATCTCGCGGAATTGCGGCAGCAGCCCCAGCGTGTCGCCACCGCGGCCGCCGATCGGCATCCAGCCGTTGCCATAGGCGATGGCACGGCGGGCGCCCTGCGGGAAGCCGCCGCCGACGATGATCGGCGGATGCGGTTTCTGCACCGGCTTGGGCCATTGCATCATCTCGTCGAACTTCACGAGCTCGCCGGTATATGCCGGCTTCGAGCGCGCCCAGATCTCCTTCATCGCCTCCGTGCGCTCGCGCATCAGCTTGAAGCGCGTGCCGAACGCGGTGCCGTGGTCGCCCATCTCCTCGGCGTTCCAGCCGCCGCCGATGCCGAACAGCAGGCGGCCCCCGGACAGCCGGTCGACGGTCGCGACCTCCTTGGCGGTGTGAATAGGGTCGCGCTGCACGACCAGGCAGACGCCGGTGCCGAGCTTGATCGTCTTGGTGACGACCGCGGCGGCGCCCATCGCCACGAAAGGATCGTAGGTGTCGTAGTACCATTTCGGCAGTTCAGGGCCGCCCGGCCACGGCGACTTGCGGCTGGTCGGGATGTGGCTGTGCTCCGGGAACCAGACCGATTCGAAGCCGCGCGCCTCCGCCTCGATGGCGAGTTCATGCGGCGGCACCGCGTAATCCGTCGGAAACATCGTGATACCGATCCGCATGCCTCGTCCTCCCGCTGTCGTTTCCGTCAGTCTACTCGCTCAGATACCGAGTCGGTAGAATCTCGACGCCGCCCCGTGAAACAGATCGGCCTTCTCGCTCGCACTCGCCCCCTGCGCCAATCGCTTGCAGGCATTCCAGAACACGCCATAGCAGTAGGAGCCCTTGTCCACGGGGAAATTGCTTTCAAACATAGCGCGGGCTGAACCGAATACCGAGATGCAGGTCTCGATGTAGGGACGCCATGCCGTCGCCAGCTGTTCCGAGCCTGGAGGCAGCTCGCCTTCGTGCACATCGAACCCGAACATCCGCATGCCGAGACCACCAAGCTTCACGTGCACGTTGGGGCACGCCGCCAATTCGCGGATGCGTGCGCTCCAGTCGGCAAAGACCGCGTCGCGCTTGCCCGTGTAGCGGCCAAGCCCGATCGGGCCGCCGACATGATTGAGGACGATCGGCGTCGCCGGATAGGCGCGCGCCAGGTCGACCAAATCGCCGAGCTGCGGATGGTAGACCCAGGCGTCGAAACTGAGACCGAGCGGCGCGAGTTGCGCGAAGCCTTCGCGCACCCGCTTATCGAGCAGCAAGCCCTCCGGCCGCACGGCCGTGGCGCCCCATTGGGCCTGATCCGGATCGCTGGACGCGATGAAGCGAATGCCGCGGAAGCGGCCGCCGCCCGACGCGATCATCGCCTCCAGGACCTTGGCCACGCGCGCGCCCAGCGCAAGGTCGGCATGGCCGACGATGCCGGCACGCCGTAGCCGCCGCTGGCGCTCATCGCCGCGATGCCATTTGCGAACTCGATCTCGCCGACCGGGCGCATTTCTGCAGGGCCGTCGGCGCGATACATCGAGAGCCATTCCAGATAGACGGTTGCAACGACGTTGTGCCCGCTGCCGATATCATCCAGGAGGTCGGGCAACAGGTATCGCCCGCTCTCCGGCCGATCGATCATGTGATGGTGCGGGTCGACGGTCGGCAATTCGGTCTCGAGAGCGGCCTCCCGATGCCGGTCGAGCCACTCCGGCCGAACCGCTAGGTGCGAACTGATCGCGGTTGTCGGTGTCGTCGACTTCATTGTCTTCTCCATCGCCGTTTCCACAGAATCATATCACCCCGAGGGGCGCACCTGCACATCACGGGTCTCGCCGAACCCGGCACATAAAGCCGGCAAGCGGCATCGCCGCGAGAGCGACAAAGGCCATCAGGTGGAAAGCATTCAGGTAACCGATCATCGCGGCCTGTCGCAGGATTTCGTTCGACAGACCCTGCAGGCTGCCAGGGCTTTCCAGGCTCCACTGCGGCGGCAGGCCCGGCATCGACAGAGTCTTGCTGTAGGGCGTGATGAATTCCGTCATCCGCGAATAGTTGGACGCGGTCGAGCGGCTCACCGTCAGCACGGCGATGGAAATGAACAGGCTGGAGCCGAAGTTGCGCATCAGCGTGAAGATGGCGGAGCCCTCGGTGAACTGGCGCGGCGGCAGGGTCGAGAAGGCCATCACCGTCATCGGCGTGAAGGCGATCGACTGGCCGAGACCCAGCAGGAAGTTGCCCCAGAACACGTCGGAGTCGGTGAGGTTGATGTCGAACTGGGCCATCCAGAATCCCGCCCCTGCCTGGAGGGCCATGCCGCAGACGATGGCGAACCGCGGGGCGACACGCGTGAGCTGGGCAATGAACAAAAAGGCCGTCCAGTTGCCCACGCCGCGCGCGGCGATCAGCGTCGCGATGGCATTGTCGGGATAGCCACGCAGGTCGTGAAACAAGGTCGGAAACAGCACGATGCTGACGAAGTTCAGCATACCCATGACGAAGGCGAGCAGGACGCCGATGGAGAAATTGCGATCGAGCAGCAGGCGCGGATCGAGGAACGGTTCCGGCACCGTCAGGCAATGCACGACGAAGATCCAGAGCGCGAGCGCACCTGTGAAGGCGAACAGGATCATCTCCGTCGATTCGAACCAGTCCAGCCGGTGGCCGCGGTCTAGGATCAACTGCGCCGCCGCCATCGCGACGGAGAGCGCGATGAAGCCGATCCAGTCGAATCTCACGGTCGCGCGCGCGGTATGGTCACGCAGGGCAAACCAGATGCAGACCAGCGCACAAATTCCGGGCGGGACGATCATGAAGAACGCGGCGCGCCAGTCGTAGGCCTCCGTCACGATGCTGCCCAGGATGGGGCCGAGCACGGGACCGAACACCGCGCCTATACCCCACATCACGAGAGCGGTGGGCTGGAGATGCTTCGGAAAGGTCGCCAGCAGGATGGCCTGGCCGAGCGGCATGATGGGCGCGCCGAACGCCCCCTGCGCGACACGGGCAAAGATCAGGGTCTCCAGGCTGGTCGTCAAGCCGCACAGCAGGGAAGTGACGGTGAAACCGAGCACGGTGAAGAACATCAGGTTGCGCCAGCCCAGCCTGCTCGCCAGCCAGCCCGTCATTGGCGTGGCGACGGCGGTCGCGACCAGGTTGAGCGTGATGACCCAGGAAATCTCTTCCTGCGTTGCCGACAGGTTGCCGCGCATCTGCGGCAGCACCAGATTGGCCAGCGTTATAGTCATGCCGAACAGCATGTTGGCGAGCTGGACCATCAACAGGATGAGCCACTGCTGCCCACTGATCGTGAAGAGGCCGTTTTTCTCAGCGATGGCGTTCATTCCCGGGATGTCATTTTTTATCGTTGTCGAGCCGCAGTCCCACGCACATCGCGGCCACTGATCATTCGGCAGGATGACATCGATTGACAGGGAAAAAGCGTTTCGGGGAGGCCAGTGTGCTGCGCTGCAGAAATCGTCGGCGGAAGAACGTCAAAATCCGTAAAGTTGTGCGCGTAACCGGCCTACGGCCAGACGCTTAACGTCCTGACGTCCTGCGCTGCCGCCCACTTCCCGTCGTGGCACCAAGCCGCTGAGATATGGCTGCGGCGCAGGCAATGGCGCCACTCACATCGCAGCTGCGTTTATCGACACCAGCCGCGACCAATTGATCTCCGGCCACGGTAAGGTGAAGCTTCACTCCTGGACTCAGACGTTCAGCAACATCGGCAAGCGTAGGACCAAGTGCTCGCCGCCGCCGGGGCACAGCGCCCACATCGGCGCCTGGTGACTTCCGAGCAGCGGATTCACCTGAGACGAACCCCAGTCGCTTCGCAACAGTAGCTGACAATGTCTTGACGCCGTTTCCCAAGCATCTGGATCCAGGTTTGCCCGAAACTTCACAGACGTGCTCAGAATACGCCCTGACCATCTCGACAGCGCCGGAGCAGAAGTCACACCGGACGTCGAAACAGACACGCAGCGATCCAAGTTTTTCCCTTACGCGTCTGGCGGTAGGAAAGGCATGAACACCCGTGTAGGCGTGGTTTGAAAGTCGGGCCACGGTCGATCATCGAGGACATAGCTTAGTCCCTGTCCCCACATCAGCGAGTCTCCAAAGGCTGCGACCCGAAACGGCTCCATCGGAACGGCCTCGCTGTTGTCGGCAACATCATCAGTGACCCGACTGCCTTTCGGTTTAAGAACCATGAACGTTCTCCT
>Ga0193716_1000653_pt1 | contig 20847 bp, 18 predicted proteins | sample U2c1metaG_FD_145901 | JGI IMG/M metagenome (GOLD analysis project Ga0193716, IMG submission 145901) | Soil microbial communities from a riparian zone of the East river system, Colorado, United States - U2c1 | ecosystem: Environmental > Terrestrial > Soil > Riparian zone | place: USA: East River...
CTTACCTATGTGGGGGTATCGGGTGACGGCGATTCGCTCTCGATCGGCATCGGTCAATTGGTGCATGTCATCAGGCGCAATCTGAACATGCTGTATTTGATCGAGAACAACGGCGTTTACGGACTGACCAAGGGCCAGTTTTCCGCCTCCGCCGACATCGGCACCAAGGCGAAGCGCGGCGAGACCAATTCATCGCCGCCCATCGATCCGGTGCTGCTGGCGCTGACCCTCGGGGCTACCTTCGTTGCGCGCAGCTTCTCGGGCGACAAGGCGCAACTCGTGCCGCTGATTCAAGCCGGCATGCGCCACAATGGCTTCGCCTTGATCGATGTTCTCTCACCCTGCGTGACATTCAACGATCATGAGGGGTCGACCAAGAGCTACGGGTTTACCCGCGAGCATTATCATGCGGCGGTGGAGGCGGATTTTGTGCCGCGGGCCGAGGAAATCGCCGTGGACTATCCTGCGGGCGAGTCCATACCCGTCAGTTTGCATGACGGCAGCAGGGTGGTGCTGCGCAAGCTCGATCCGTCCTACGACCCGACCGATCGCAGCGCTGCGTACAACTACATCGAAAACAAGCTCAAGCAGAATGAATACGTGACCGGGCTCATCCACATCGATGCAGCGGATAACACCGAGTTTCACAACTTGAACCGAACGGCGAAGGCGCCGCTCAACAGCATCCCGTTCGAAAAACTCTCACCCGGCAGCGCGGCTCTCGATAAGCTGATGGGCCGCTATCGATAAGGATCTCGATCCGCTCTTCGGGACCTACTGGCGCCGCAAATGCGTGGCCGACAGAAATAGGCGGGCCGGCTCGCCCAATAATTCGTAGATCGCCATATAAGAGCGCAGCAGCGTTTCGGGGTTCGGCATGAGGCGAAGCATGCCGAAATCCCTGTGGGCCAGAATGCCGGCGGGCGCCGGAACGACCTCGAAACCGGCCTCCGTGAATTCTTGCGCGGCGCGCCACATGTGAGTTGCATGCGTCACCAGAACAATGCGGTGCACGCCGTCGGCTTTGAGGAGCCGCGCAGAATTGCGCGCATTTTGATAGGTGTCGTAGGCAGAAGCGTCGATCCAATGCGCCTCGACGCCGAAATTTCGCTCAAGCGTATCGTGCATGGCGCGGGCCTCGAGCGAGAACCCAGTGACGAGAACCGGCAGACCGGTCTTGTGCGTGAGGTACGCGCCGTAGCTCAATCTTTCCAGCAAAAAAGGGTCCGCAGCGGGACCTCCGTATTCAGGAGCCAGAGCACGCTGGCCGCCGCCGCCCAAGATCACAATCGCCTGGGCGTTCGCGGCGAGCTGCAGATCCAGCGGCGGATAGCGCTCCGCCAGGCGCGTGAGGCCGTCGGACACAATCGGAGTCGATAAAAGCCATAAAGACCCGACACCCACTATCAGGCAAATGCGCGCCAGCACCGGTCGACGCTTGAGCAGCAGGAGACTCAGCAGCGCCAACAAAAGTGGGCCGGAAGGGGGCAGAACCAGCTCTTTCAGCAGTGTCTTGAGTTGCAATAACCAAATCAAAAGTGAGCCGCCCCTGTGCCGCGCAAGGCATTTGCTAAACGGTGGATTCTACCAAAGCTGCCACTGATCGAAGAGCAGTACCTGAATTGCGACCAGCGTGTTCGTCGTCGCGTGCGCGGCGACAGACTCGCCAAGTTTGCCGGTCTTCACGGCCACCGCGCCATACGCAATACCCGCGACGATGCCCGGAAGCCATAGGCTGCCGTGCATGAGGCCAAACACGACTGCGCTGATGGCGATCGCCGGCCAGCGAACGCTTTGCAGAGCAACCGAGTCGAACTCCGCGCTGCCGATACGGCGCATCAAAAATCCGCGGTAGGCCAGTTCTTCCGCGATCGGCACCGTGATGATTGCCGCTGCCGCGCGGCATCCGATCCACGCGGCGCGCGCCGAACCCGATAGCCGCGCCAGGTCATCCGGCATTGCCGCCGGCGACGTCACGACGTGTGCGCACGCCGACCACACGCCGAAGATTGCCACGCCCGTCAGTACGCCGCGCCAGCTAAATCCCCAATTCATATTGCCGTAGCTGCGCCGGTAGGCCCACAGCGCAGCCGCAGCACACACGATTCGCAAGGGATATAAAAAATCGAAGCCCCCGGAAGCGGCGTGCGTGATCATGCCGGCGGCGAGAATCGCCAACAGCGGCATCAAATAGGCCGCGGTCGCGTCGTGCACGCCGGCGTCGGGGAGCGGCGCCGTGCGGTTCAGCCAGGTACTGCGCTTGGCGACATACGCGACCCCGAATGCGGCCAAATTAAACGCGATCCACCCCGCTTGAGAGTGAAAGCCCACCGTCGCGATTTTTTCATAGCCGGCATCGCCCATGAGCACCAACGCGGCGATGCGCACCGTGTTCAATAAAAATATGAGCAGCACCGCGATCGGGACAATGATCAGCGCGCGCGGGAAAACATACTCGCGGCGGAAATACCAAAGCCATGCCGTGCAGAATGCGAGCATCAGACCCACGCCTTCCAGCCCCGAACACATCTCCGACACTTGCACCGCGAAATTATCGGTGATCAAGGTCAAGGTCGATGCATCGGTGCGCAGCGACGGAATCAGCGGGCGCAGCACCATGCTGACGAGCCGAAACGTGATTGCGGCTGCGGGAGCCCATAACAACTGGCTCAATTTGAATACCAGCATTGCGCCGGCTGCCGGCAGCAGCGAATAGACCGGCAGCGCACCCGTTTGCCGGACTGCATGGACCCAAAACCGCAGCGGCGCGATCCCGGCAAACAGCGCCAGGGCTGCGGCCAGGCCGCAGGCGTGCCATCCCAGGCTCAACAGCGGAAAGGGTACGGCACCGCCGCGGTACAGCAGCGACGACAACAGCGCGAAGGGTGCGAGCAGCGCCGCATGCACCAGCAGCCAGGCGATGCGCACCGGCGCTTCGTTGGACAGTGCCGCAACGCCCGCGTTGCCGCTGCCGCGCAGGTACAGCAGTATCGCGAAGGATCCCGCATAGGCGATGGCGAAGCGAAATACCCAGTGCTGAATGTCGTGAGTGAGTTTCGCGGCGCCGGTGAGCGTATCCAGCGCCGGGCTTTGGATCAAACCGGAAATCAGGAGCGTTTCGATCGCCAGGATCGCCGCGGCGAGAAGCAGACGCGCCAGCAGACCGAACCGAGGCTTTTGCAGGACTGAGGTACTCGACAAGGGCATGTTCACGCTGCGAGTCTAGCGCGCACGCCAAGTGGCCGGGCGAGATTAAGGTGATGAGAGTCTCAGGACGTGAAACCGCGGCGGGAAAGTGTCAATATCCGCCGATGCAAAAATTCACCATTCGTACAGCCATTGTCGCGACCGGTCTTGTCTTCGCCTGCGGCCGCGCATTCGCTCAAGACGCTCTCAAGATGCAAACCTGCGAAGCGACGCCGCAGCCGGCCTTTTGCAGCGCCGTTCGCGGCGCACGAGCGCAGGGGTGGCCCGCCCAGAGCCGCTCGGAGGTGATGGCGCAACACGGGATGGTCGTGACCAGTCAACCGCTGGCTGCCCAGGCAGGCTTACAAATACTGCAGCATGGCGGCAATGCCATCGACGCCGCCGTGGCGACGGCCGCGATGCTGAACGTGATGGAACCCATGATGGTGGGTATGGGCGGCGACCTATTTGCCGTCATCTACATCGCCAAAGAGCGGAAAATCTATGTGCTGAACGCCAGCGGCATGGCTCCTAGCGGCGCAACCGTCGAGCGGTACAACAAACTGGGTTACGCCTGGAATCCGAAGAATTGGGGTCCGGGCTCAGGCATGCCCCCGCATGGAATATTGACCGTCACGGTGCCGGGTGCGGTGTGGGGATGGCAATCCGCGCTCAAGCGCTTCGGCAAGCTGACTTTCAAAGAGGTGTTGGAACCGGCAGCTCGCTACGCGCAAAACGGGTTTCCGATTTCCGAACGGATTGCGCATGACTGGCGCTTGCCCGATGCATTGCCGTTGCAAGCCTGCTGTACGTCAGCGGATCCCGACTCCATCAAGACATGGTACGTAAATGGCGTGCCCCCGCAGCCCGGGGCGGTGTTTAAAAACGCCGAGCTCGCGCGCACCTTGCGACTGCTGCAGACGCAGGGAAGCGACGCCTTTTACAAAGGCGAGATCGCCCGGGCCATTGTCGCGAAGTCGCAGGCTCTCGGCGGCACGATGACCCTCGAGGATCTGGCGAACTACAAAGGGGAATGGGTCGAACCCGCACGCAGCCAATATCATGGCTACGACATTCTGGAGTTGCCGCCGCCGGCGCAGGCCTGGGCCACGGATGAGATCCTCAACATTCTGCAGGCCTGCGTGCCCCAGTGGGCGCCCGGCCAGACCCTCGCCTCGCTGGGCCCTGCGAATCCCCAGTATTGGCATATGCTCATTGAAGCGAAGAAGCTCGCCTACGCCGACCTGTATCAGTACAACGCCGATCCTAATTTCGTCGCCGTGCCGCTGGCAAAATTGTTGTCCGAATCGTATGCGGCATCGCTTTGCGGAAAGGTGAATCCGCAGCGCGCCTCCACGCCCGGCCCGGAAGGAAATTTTCCAATGCCGGGCGACACCATCGTGCTGTCATCCGCAGACAGCGAAGGCAACATGGTTTCATGGGTAAACAGCAATTTCAGTGCCTTCGGCTCAGGTCTCACGGTGCCGGGCTATGGTTTCATATTGCACAATCGCGGCGCCTTGTTCACGCTCGATCCGAAAAGCCCCAATATCATCAAACCGCATAAGAGGCCTTTCAATACGCTGTCTGCGGGCTTCGTGATGCATGGCGGGCAGCCGCTGATGACGGTGACGCTGATGGGCGGGGATATGCAAGCGCAGGGACACGCGCAGACCTTGGTGGATATCTTCGATCTCGGCGCCAACTTACAGGCCTCGGCCGACATGGCGAGATTCCGACATTCACAGGTGTCGAACACGCTGAGTCTGGAGACGCCGCTCTACGATCTTGTCGGCTCAAAGCTTGCGGCGATGGGGCACACTGTGAAATCCGTCAGCGGCGAGGATGTGGGCGGGGTGCAGGTCATCATGTTCGTGGCGGATCCAGGTGCTGCCCAGACAGACGAAGCGGGTTCTGCCAAACGCGTTCCAGGCTACTACCGGTCCGGATCTGATTTCCGGAAAGACGGACAAGCCGTGGGTTGGTGATGCTCGAAGCCGAAGCGAATCACAGAATCAGCAGCAACCCACGCTTCTTCTGAGCGGTGGTGTCAACCGTGTTCATCGCCTCATACAGCCGTTCCGACTTCACCAGCCATGGGCCGTATTTCCTATTGACGTCGAGGACCAACACCAAATCTTCCTCGTTGAGGTATCCCGCGAGGGGAGAGTGATGGCCGCCGCCTGTGGCGAACAGAGGGCCGCGTGAGAAATTAATGACGTAGCGACGCGACGGGTCATTCACGTGGCTCAGTTGTTCGCGAAAAGCGGCCAAATCCATGTCGCGCAACACCGTGACCATTCTTGGCAGCTTCATCCGGGCGAGGTCGGCGAGCTGATCAAGGGTGAGGCCTTGGGGCAAGTAGCCAAGCACCGTGAAAAAGTTCGTGCCTTGCAAGATGCTCTCTTGGTTTCCCGGTTGTTTGAGCGAATGCAGCACATTGACCAGGCTGGCCGGGCCGCAGACACTGGCGTTGCGCTGAAAATCAATGTCCGACCGGTAAGCCGCCGCCGCCGGCAGCGCCCATGCCTTCTTGAGCAGCGCGGGGTCTTGGTAGTCGCGGGTCTCTTTGATCGAGACAACATGTGCGTAGTCGGCGCTGCCTGCGGATATGAGCGATGGGAGAACTACGGCGGAGCCGCCCAACAAGAGAGCCGCTGTGGCCGTCCACACAACAATCTTGCGAGTTCGCGTCATTTTGCGAACCTCAATGTGCCACGGGGCTCTGGATGTTGCGCACCATCTTCAGGACCATTGGCTATTTGCTCCCCGCGTAATGCCGGTTTTTTTGCGGCGATTTTGGCCAGTCTCGCGCCTTTTTACGGCTGTGTCGAATCGAGGCAATTGATGCAGATGGCGCATTGCGCTAGGGAGCGACCAACCTGCGCTTGCCGTCGGCGGATAGCATCACGCCGGGCTCGTCCAGACCGGTTCTATCCCACAGTTCGCAGGTCACTTCCCGGTGACGTTGATCCAGCGCCTCGCAATAATTGGTGTAGATGCAGGTGCGCACCTTGTTGCCCTCTCCGGCGCGAACCTTGGCGAACCAATCCGGGTCCGCCAGTGCCTGGCGCGCGAATCCGACAATATCCGCAGCACCGCTCGAGAGCGCATGCTCCGCTTGATTGAAATGATGGATGCCGCCGGAGAGCACGATGGGCGTGTCGAATCCAGCCCGGCGAATCTTGGCGCGGATCCGCGTGGACGCGTCGTTGTTGCGGCCGAAGGGTCCGATGGCATCCGAATAATAGGACGGCATGCACTCGTAGCCGCTACGGCCCGTGTAGGGATACGCGGCCTCGCCGATTTTGGGCTGCGATGCATCCTCGAATTTCCCGCCGCGGGAAAGGGAGATGAAATCCATGCCCGCGCCGGCCAGGCGTTCGGCAAAATATTCCGCATCCTCGACGGTGCTGCCGGACTCGATGCAGTCCTCCGCCAGCATGCGGCAGCCGACTGGATAGTCGCCGCCCACTCGTGCGCGAACGGCAGAGTACACCTCGAGCGGCAAGCGGATTCGCTGCGAACGCGCGCCGCCATAGCCGTCGCTCCGAGTATTTCGCGCGGAGAGAAAAGAAGCCATGGTGTAGGCATGCGCATAGTGCAGTTCGACGCCGTCAAATCCTGCGCCGCGGGCGCGCGCCGCGGCGGCGGCGATAACACCGGGCAGCGTGGCCGGCAGATCGCGAACAGCCGGGACGTCGGTGTCGGTCACTCGCTCGCGAAATCCTTGGCGAAGCGATTCGAGCTCGCGCGCAGTCAATGCTTCTTCCAAGTCGGTCTCACTCAAAGCGGCGAGCCGGGCTCGAACGCTCGCTTCATCGCTGTCAGGTATCATCTGCAAGAATTCTCGGTGCCGCGGCGTAACTCTCAAGAAACGCTCGAAGTATTTTTGCGGCGAGGGGCGCCTTCGAATACTCAAGAAATCGATGATTTGGATGAAGAGCTTGGTTTCGCCGCCGCTGGCCCGGCGGACACACTCCGTCAATTTGGCGAGGCCCGGCAGAAAGCGGTCATCGCTGATCCGCAGCAGCGGTCCGCTGGCAACGTCGCGCACGCCCGTGGCCTCCACCACCAATGCCCCCGGACGGCCGCGCGCGAATCGCTCATACCAAGCCAGTACCGAGGGCGTGACCTCGCCATCATCGGAAGCGCGCCACGGAACCATGGCGGGTACCCAGGTACGCGATGCCAGGCGTACTGGCCCGACCTTGATCGGCTGATACAGTTGAGAGTTCTTAACTTCAGCGGCATTCGGCCACGGCGCGGCAAGCGGCGTGTACTTGATGCGCTCAGGCGGGCGCCAGGCGGCCATCAGCGATTGATTACCAAAATAGCCAATTTATCCTCGTCAAATAACATCGCTAATTTCCACCAAACTCTGCAAAGATACAATGCCGCCGGCCCTGAACCCGTGAGATGCCAATGAAACTATTTTATTCCGCCACATCCCCTTTCGTTCGCAAGTGCTTGGTGACTGCCCACGAGTTAGACCTGCGCGAGCGTCTCGAACTCGTGCCCGCCGTGGCGCATCCGGTCAATCGCGACCGCTCGGTCGTAGCGCGCAATCCGCTCGGTAAGATACCGACTCTCGTTACGGAGGACGGCGCCGTGTTGTACGACAGTCGCGTGATCTGCGAGTACTTGAATACCCTGGGCGACGGGCACCTACTACCGAGTCAAGGGCCGGGACGTTGGGCCGTGCTGGTCGACCAGGCCCTAGCCGATGGTCTCATGGATGCGGCCGTACTGACGCGCTACGAAGATGCGGTGCGTCCCGAATCACTACGCTGGAACGATTGGAGCGCGGGTCAGCTAGATAAGGTGACCTGCGGACTGGCAGAAATCGAACGCCGTCAGGATGCCCTTGGCGACCGCGTCGATGCCGGTACGATAGCGCTGGGTTGCGCGCTTGGATACCTCGACTTCCGATTTGAATCGTTCGGGTGGCGAGGCAAGGCCGCGAAAACAGCCGCATGGTTCGAGGGGTTCTCCCAGCGGAGTTCGATGCTGGCAACGCGGCCGCCGGCGGCGTAGAAATGCGGTGTTCGCGCCGCATCATCGGTTGCGCGCGCCGACGGAGATGGAGGACACGTAGCTGGCGTTCAGCAGACTCAGCTCGTGGAAGCGCTGTGGCCGTCAGATTCGTCGTCGGGTATCACGGCCGTCGCTTCAATTTCCACCAACGCGCGCTGCTCGACCAATCCCCGGACCTCCACGACCGACATGGCCGGGAAGTGTTTGCCCAAAACCTCCCGGTAACCCGCGCCGATTTCACGCGCTTCGCGCAGGTAGGCTTCCCGGCTCAAGACATACCAGGTGAGCCGAACCAGGTGACGGGGCTCCGCCTGTCCTTCCTTGAGCACGCGTACGATGTTGCGCAGTGCCTGTTTTACTTGTTCCGCCAGATTGTCGCTCGTGAAGCACCCTTGTTCATCCCAGCCGACCTGACCGGAAATGAAAATTATGCGCCCGCGCGCCGCCATGCCGTTGGCATACCCTTTTGGGCGGGCCCATTCCGCCGGCTGCAAAGTCTCGGTGCTCATTGTCTAGTTACCTTTGAATGCGGGACGTTGCTTCGCGGAAAACGCATCGTAGGCGCGGCGAAAATCCTCGGTCTTCATGCAGACCGCCTGCGCCTGCGCCTCGGACTCCAAAGCCTGCTCCAACCCCATGTTCCACTCCTGATTCAGCATGGTCTTGGTCATGCCGTGCGCAAATGTCGGACCTTCCGCAAGTTCTTGCGACAGCTGCGCGGCCGCTGTATGCAGTTCCTCGGCCGGAACCAAGCGGCTGTAGAATCCGCACGCCAGTGCTTCATCGGCGCCGACGCTGCGGCCCGACAGCAGCCATTCGGCCGCCCGGCCGTGACCGATGATTCGCGGCAGAATGGCGCAGGCGCCCATGTCGCAGCCCGCCAGCCCCACGCGCGTAAACAAAAATGCGGTCTTGGAGCGAGGGGTGCTCAGACGAATATCGGATGACATCGCCAAAATAGCGCCGGCCCCCGCGCATACGCCATCGACGGCCGCAATGATGGGCTGCGGGCAGGCGCGCATGGCCTTGACTAGGTCGCCGGTCATGCGCGTGAAGTTCAGGAGCTCAGGCATGCTCATGCGCGTCAGGGGACCGATGATCTCCTGCACGTCGCCTCCCGAGCAGAAGTTGCCGTCCGCACCGCTGATGACCACGACCTTGACGTCTGCCGCATAGGGCAGGCAGCGCACCAGATCCCGCAGTTCCGCGTAGCTGTCGAAGGTCAGCGGATTTTTCTTCTCCGGCCGATTCAGCGTAATCCAGCCGACCTGGTTCTGCACGGACCAGAGGAAATGCTGGGCTTGGTAGTCGGTCAAGTCTTTCATGGTGTATCCCGGGTCAGTTGCCCGCGCAAGCGCGACAGTGATTCATGCAATGCGCGTTGCTCGCGCTTAGGAATGCCGGAAAAGAGCTTTATGATCCAGCTTTCATGCTCCGCGGCCATCTGAGCAAAGAGCCGCCGGCCCTCCTTGGTCAGTTTGACCAGGTAGGCACGCCGATCGGCCGGGTCTTCCGTCCTGACAATCAGGCCGCTGCGTTCCAATTGGTCGACGATTCCAGTGACGTTGCCGCCGGTGACCAGCATGCGGCGGGAGAGCTCGCCCATCTGCAAGCCATGCGGCGCGCGCTCCAGTTGAGCCATGAGATCAAAACGCGGCAGCGTAGTTTTGAATTGCTTGGCCAAGGCCTTGCGTACATGCGTCTCGACGAGATGGGTACAGGTCAGCAAGCGCAACCACAGCCGCAGCGACTCGTGATGATCATCGGTCAAGCGGCTGTCCATGCCGAGGGCAGCGCTCACAGCAATTCTCCACCGGCGACCACGATGCTCTGTCCGGTGACCGATTCGCTGCCGGGCATGCACAGCCACGTGACTGCGTTGGCAACTTCGTCCGGCTGAATGAGCCGCCCCTGCGGATTCGACTTGGTCATGGCCTGCAGCGCGTCTTCCAATTTTCGCCCGGTCACGGCCGATATCTTCGCCGCGGCCTCTCTGACCAGATCAGTATCCGTATAGCCCGGGCAAACCGCATTGACGGTGATGTTGCGCGTGGCGACCTCTCTGGCGACGGCGCGCGTCAATCCGATCACGCCGTGTTTCGCCGCGCAATATCCGGCGACGTAGGGGTATCCGGTGAGCCCGGCAGTACTGGCGATGTTGACGATTCGCCCGAAGCCGCCCTGGAGCATGTCGGGCAATGCCGCCTGCATGCCGAAGTACGTACCCGATAGATTGACGGCGAGCAATCGCTCCCACAAGCCATCATCGCGCTTGGTGATCGGCGCGCTGATCGCCTGGCCGGCGTTGTTGATCAGAATCTCGATGGGGCCGAACAGGGTCCGTGCGGCTGCAAACGCGGCATCCACGGACTCGCGCTTGCCGACATCGGCAGTTGCACAAAAAGTCTGCGCACCGGCGGATTTCAATTCCACCGCCAGCGCTTCGAGCGTCGCCGCAGTGCGCCCCAGCATACTCACCCTGGCCCCTTGATCGACCAGCGATCGCACGATGCTGGCGCCGATGCCGCGGCCGCCGCCGGTCACGAGCGCGTGTCGGCCCTTGAGTGGTCCGCTACCGTTCATACCGCGCCCCCTGCCGCCGCGGCACGTTCCGCCGCGCGCTCCAGTTGCGCTTTGGCGGAGCGATACGGTTCGGGCCACCATTGCTCGGTAAACCCCTGCGCAGCCGCTTCTGCAAGCGTCCACGAAGGATGCGCGAGATGCGGGCGCGCAATCGCACAAAGATCCGCGCGGCCGGCCGCGATAATGGAATTGACGTGATCGGCCTCGAAAATATTGCCCACGGCAATGGTGGGAACGCCGGCCAAGTTACGCACCATGTCGGCCAGCGGCGTCTGCCACATGCGGCCATAAATCGGCCGTTGCGCCGCGATCGTCTGGCCGCTGGAGATGTCCAAAATATCGGCGCCGGCCGCCGCCATGGCGCGGGCGATCGAAATCACGTCCGACTCGCTGAGTCCGCCTTCGGCCCAATCGCACGCCGATAGCCGCACGCTCAACGGCTTCGCGGCCGGCCATGCGGCGCGCACCGCGCGCAACACTTGCAGCGGGTATCGCAGGCGATTTTCCACCGATCCCCCGTATTCATCGTCCCGGGCATTCGTCAAAGGCGACAGAAAGCTCGCCAGCAAGTAGCCATGCGCCATGTGCAACTCGAGCATGTCAAAACCCGCTGCGGCGCCGAGCGTCGCCGCTCGAACAAAATCATTCTTCACCGATTCCATCTGTGCCGGCGTCATCGCTTGCGGCACCTGACTGATGCCCGGCAGATAGGGTAGCGGCGAGGGCGCCACCAACGGCCAGTTGCCGCCCGCGAGGGGATGGTCAGCTTCCTGCCAGCCCAACTGGGTGGACCCTTTCCGTCCCGAGTGACCGAGTTGCAGACAAAAGCGCGCTTGGGATTCCGCGTGCACGAACTCCACGATGCGTTGCCAAGCGGCGCCCTGCGCCGCATTCCATAAGCCCGTGCAGCCCGGTGAGATGCGGGCGTCCGCCGACGTGCAGGTCATCTCCGTGAACAAGAGGCCCGCGCCGCCCGTTGCGCGCGCACCGTAATGGACCAGGTGCCAATCGCCGGGCACGCCGTCGACCGCCCGATACTGGGCCATGGGCGATACCACCACCCGATTGACCAGCTGCATGTCGCGCAGCCGAAACGGCAGGAACATCGGCGGCCGCGGTCGCGTAACCCCGTTGCTCTGCGCCAAATTCGTCTCGATCTGGTCGATGAACTGCGAGTCGCGCAGCTTGAGGTTCGCATGACCGATGCGCTGGCTTCCGGACAACAGGCTGTAGGCGAATTGCAGCGGCTCCATATTTTCATAGCGAGCCACATTTTCGAACCATTCCATGCGATTGCGCGCCGCATTCTGCAGCCTCAGCGCCTCGACGCTGCGCTCGGTCTGATACGACTCGAGGCCGCTCGGGACATCCTTTGCATGACTGACGTGCCTCACCAGCGAAATCGCGTCTTCCATGGCGAGCTTGGTGCCCGAGCCGATCGAAAAGTGAGCGGTGTGCGCCGCATCGCCGATCAGCACCCGCGTGCCGTCGTGCCAACGCCGGCATACCACGCGATTGAAATTGAGCCATGCTGAACCGCGCAAGTGCCGTGCGTTGGACAGCAGCGGCGCATTGCCGAGATAGGCGGCGAACAATTTCTCGCAAAATGCGATCGACTGGTCGATATCGGCGTTGTCGAGGCCGTGCGCCAGCCAGGTCTCTTCGCGCGTCTCGACGATGACCGTGGAAAGATCCTTGCTGAATTGGTAGGCGTGAATCTGAAACCATCCAAATTCAGTTTTCTCGAAGGCGAAGGTGAATGCTGAAAATTTTTGCGTCGTGCCCAGCCAAATGTAACGGCACTTGCGTACTTCGATGCTGGGGTCGAATTTCTCAGCCTGTTGGGCGCGCGCCTTGCTGTTGGCGCCTTCGGCAATGATCACCAGATCCGCGTCATCGAATTGCCGGGTGTCGTCCAGTTCGCATTGAAACGATTGCTTCACGCCGAGGGACGCAGCGCGCCTCTGCAGGATATTGAGCAGCGTGCGGCGCGAGATGCCCGCGAAGCCATGGCCGCCGGAGCGGATGGTGCGCCCCTTGAAGTGCACGTCGATGTCGTCCCAGTGATAAAACTCATCGGCGATGCGCGCATGCGAAGGCGCGTCCGCCTCCAGGAAATTGCCCATGGTCTTATCCGAAAACACCACGCCCCAACCGAAGGTGTCTTCCGGGCGATTGCGCTCGAAAATCTCGACACTTGCGTCGGGCAGGGCCTTTTTAAACAGAATCGCGGCGTACAAGCCGGCGGGGCCGCCGCCCATGCTGACAATTCGCTTCATGCTTCATTATACCACTATGTCAATAGTTTAAATATAAAGTATATGGCGTGCATGCGGCCGAAGACCCGGCCGGGGCGGCGCCGCGGGCTGCGGTCGTTCACCGGGGAATAAGCGCAATTGGCCGAAAATCGCGTGATGCTTGGAGGCGCTTGGGACAGCATGCAATCGTCGAATTGCAATCGTCGATCAACGAATGGAGATCCCGCACATGAACACGCGAATCAAAGATCCTTTCACGGGCAGCTTGCTGACCGGCATCGCCCTGGTCACGGCAGGCGTATTGCTGACGCGGCAGTCCGTTGGGCTGCTGCATTCCGTCGACCTTGCCCACAGCTGGCCTCTGATCGTCATTGTGCTAGCCTTCGTGCAGTTGGTTACCACGCTCAAGGAGCGCCATCAGCAGGGCTGGGGTTTGCTCCTGGCAGGGGATTGGCTGCTGGCCAACACCATGACCGATTGGGCTTATGTCCAGTTCAGCGTTCCGGCGCTACTGGCCGGGTTAGGTTTGATGACCATCATTCGCGGGCTACGCGATCACAGCAGACGTTCGGACGAGGACTACCGTGCCACCCAATAACACCATCCCGCCAAAGTTCATCATCGGCGTTTGCCTGGTCCTGATGGGCGTCGTGTTGGCTCTCGACCAGCTCGGCGTACTGCAGGCCCATCGTGTGCTGCGCTACTGGCCGGCCGCTCTGATCATTGTCGGCCTGGCCATGCTACAGCGCAGAGAAAGGCATAGCGCATTGCGGGCTCTGGTGCTCATAGTCGTCGGCGGCTGGCTGTTGCTCAATACGCTTGGCCTGATGGGCCTCGACCTATGGGAATTCATCTTGCCCCTCTTGTTGGTGTTCTTTGGCGCCAGAATCATGATGCGCAGTCAGGGTTCTCGCTCCGGCGCATCCCCCGATCTGCCTGGCGCGGGTCCCGCAACCGGTGCCCCGCCGACGGGTCAGGCACCGAGTGGATTCAATTCCGCGGCCCCAAGTTCCGGCGAGCCTGTGCATGCGTCGCTGTTCTCGCTGCTCAGCAGCAGTAAACGCCGTTGGGGAAAATCCGTATTCCGCGGCGCCGAGGCGACGGCATTCATGGGCGGATGCGAACTGGACTTACGCGATGCTTTGATGAGTTCCGGCGAACTCGCGGTGGTTGACGTGTTCGTCATCATGGGCGGCGTCAATATTTTCGTTCCGCCCAATTGGACCGTGTCGCAGGAAGTCGTGCCGCTATTGGGCGGAGTGCATGACAAGACGCGCTCGGTGCCCTCCAATCCGGCGCAGCATCTCCTGGTGCGCGGCACCGTGGTCATGGGCGGCGTCGAAATCAGTAATTGAATGCATCCCATCCTCGCCGATGCGAAGCAGCTTGGCCTGTATCTATTGGGCTGTCTCCCCATCGGAATCGTGCTGATCATCGGCCTGGGCCGTCAAGGCGCTTGGGTCACGGCAACGGTCTTCTTCTTGCCGCTGATGATGATTTACGCGTTCATTGGGCTGTCGGCGTACTATCTGTGCCAGGCATTTCCGATCAGTAAGGAAGATCGAACCTGGCGCGCTGTGCCTGCTCATGTCAGCGCGGCCGCGACCGTGGGTGGTCTATGCGTGGCGCTGGCCTGGGGCTGGGCCCGGCTGCTGGAGTCGCTCAACATCGGTCTGCAGCCGCAGCTGTATTTGGCACAGCCCTGGCTGCTTTTCGTGGTCGGCGCACTGCTGTTCTGGCTCGCCACGGCATTTCATTATGTGTTGATCGCGTCCAATGCCTCGCAGCACGCCGAACGGCGCTCGCTCGAAGCCGGCCTGCTGGCGCGCGAAGCCGAGCTCAAGGCCTTGCGCGCGCAGCTCGACCCGCACTTTCTCTTCAACAGCTTGAACTCGATCAGTTCGCTCACCGCTCGCGATCCATCAGCTGCACGCAAAATGTGTCTGCTGCTCGCGGATTTTCTGCGTGATACTTTGCGGCTCGGCGCCGCGCAGAGAATCTCGTTGCAGGAGGAATTGAACATCGTCGAGCGCTATCTCTCCATCGAACAGGTGCGGCTCGGCGCCAGACTCAATGTGCTCAAAGACACCAGCCAAGAGGCCCTCGGCGCCAAGGTGCCCGCGCTGATCCTGCAGCCTCTGGCCGAGAATGCGGTGCTGCACGGTATCGCACACTTGCTCGAAGGCGGTACCGTCGCCATTCGGGCGGAGAGGGAGCATTCGATGTTGGTTGTGCGGGTTACCAATCCTTGCGATCCGGATCGTCCGCGGCACAAGCCTTCCGGCTTCGGCCTTTCCTTGGTGCGCCAGCGACTGCAATCGCAATTCGGCCTTGCCGGGCGGCTCGAGATTGACGAGCGGCCGGGCGAGTTCACCGCGAAGGTCACGCTGCCTTTCGAGGCGCCCGAAGGGATGAACGCGAATGCTTGAACCCAAACAACTCACCGTCGTGATCGTCGACGACGAAGCACCTGCCCGCGCGCTCATCCGGGAATATCTGGAACAGCATTCCGACGTACGTGTCGTGGCCGAATGCACCAATGGCTTGGAAGCGGTGAAGGCGGCCAACGAATTGAAGCCGGACCTGTTGTTCCTGGATATCCAGATGCCGAAGCTGGACGGATTCGAAGTGTTGGACCTGATCGGCCGCGACGCCGCAGGCGTCGTATTCACGACGGCCTACGACGACTACGCCTTGCGCGCCTTCGAGGTGCACGCAGTGGACTATCTGCTCAAGCCATTCGGGCCTGAGCGCTTCGCCGAATCGCTGCATCTGGCGCGCTCGCGCATCGCCCAGCGCCAGCCGATTCCTGCACGAGAGCTGCTCGAAACCCACCGCGAGGGCTCTGCCATTGACCGCCTTCTCATTCGGGATCGCTCCCATGTGCACGTGATCCCTGTCGACCAAATCGACTACATCGAAGCGCAGGACGACTACGTATCGATCCGGGCGGCCGGGCGCAGCTACTTGAAGGAACAAACGCTCGGCGAACTCGAGGAGCAGCTCGCGGCGAAGGGATTCTTGCGCATCCACCGCCGCTTCATTCTGAATGTGTCGCGGCTGGCAAAAATAGAACTGTCCGAAAAGGACAGCCGTATTGCCATTCTCAACGACAAGACTGAGTTGCCCATCAGCCGCTCGGGCTACGCGAAACTGCGCGATTTGCTGTGAGGATTAGGAGCGTACCGCATTTGCCGCGATGTATACCTTCCTGGGTATTGGTGAAGCCGTATTAATGGGAACGCCTTTGTTGATCCTCCGGCGAGGAAGGCGCCGCTTGAGCCATGCGCCATGGCGAGCGATCACCCCAACCTTTTAGTGCTTCGGTTGCCCACGCATTAGTTTTGTCCGTGTGGCACAGGTTGCACGCATTGGGGATTTTCATGGCCTCGCTTTGCGCCGGCGTGATGAATTTGAACGTGTGGGCACGAACGTTCACATCAGCGATGGTCTGTTCGATTTTGGGCATATGACAAGCAACGCATTCACTGCCGGCGCTTCCAGGCGCGTGGTGCGTATGGGCTTCGAGGGTCGGCGCATGCGGCCCGTTTTGCGTATTCGGGCCGTGGCAGGTCGAGCAAACCTCGGTAACCGGTTTGATCAACATCGCATTATTCTCTGAGCCGTGTGGATCGTGGCAGCTCACGCAGGTGACACCCCGTGAGTACATGAGACTTTGCACGAAATCATTACCCTGCATGCGATTCTTGTGTGCCGTGCCGTCCGGAAAATGCGTGAATGAAAGTTCGCCGAGCTTGTGATCCTCGAGTTTCCAGAAATCGACCAGCTGCTTGCCCATATGGAAACCCACCGGCCAATCATAGTATTTACCCTTGATCGGATTGCTCAGCGGTTGACCCTGTGAGTGACATTGAATGCACGTATCATTCGCTTGGACGTAGTTGAGCTTCGCGGGATTAATGATGTTCGGCTTGCCCTGATGGGTCACATGCTCGCTGCCAGGTCCATGGCATTTCTCACAGCCCACATTCCATTCGGTGACCTGTTTGGTCTCGATGTCATAGTTCACCGAATGACAGCCATCGCAAAGGGGGCCGGTGGGACGCTTCATGTTATCGGGTGGGTAGAGCGGAGCCCACCAATCGGTGCCGTTCTTCACGAAATATTCGCGCCACTTCTGGTGGGTCACATCCCATTGAGCCGGATACACGAAATAATCATCGCCAACCTTTTTAAAGTAGCGCTGTTTCCATTTGCTGCCATAGGTGAGCGCAATGTCCTCCTTGGTGAAAGTCAGCAGCGGATCGGGCTTGGTCAGATCGGGAAGTATTGCCTCGGGGTGCAGCCGAGGGTCCTGCACCACATTCGCCATGCGAGTTTTTTTCCAGCGATCGTAGATCTCCGTATGGCAGTCCTTGCACGCGGCGGAGCCCACATAGTGCGCGGCATCGGATTCGGATGGCGGCAGCGCCTCGGAGGCCATTTCCGGGGATAAGGCCGCCACGCGGGGCAGATTGCGAAGATACGCGCTCACCTGCCAAAGTTTTCGATCCGGCAGCGTCCAAGCCGGCATGCCGGTGTGACGAATACCCATTTTGAGATGATAGAAAATCTCGCCATCGCTCATGCGCTGCACATCGGCAAGGCGCAAATCCGGGGGTCGCGGATATTCCCCACTGCCAATCTCGCTTTTGCCACGGCCATCATACGCGTGGCAGATCTCGCACTTTTGGGTATACACCTGGTGCCCCGCCTCGACATCCGCACTGCCCGCTGTCACATCGACGGGGTTTTTCATAGCCCTGAATTCGGCGGGCACTGTGTAACGCAACAATCGCTGTGCAATGCTCGCTTCCAACATTGGGGCGTCTTCTCGAGCGCTCGAGCCCTCCCACATCACGAGCCCATAGACGCCAAGCGCGAGAAGTACGAGCGTGGCAATACCAATTCCGGCAATTTTGATCATCTTTCCTGAATTCATAAGAGCGCACTCATGGCTTTATTGCCCAGTAAAAAACTGAAAACCGAGATATCCCACGAATCGCGTCGTCTCGGGGCCGTTGCGAAGACCGGTGCCTGCGGCTGCAATCAGCTTCAAATGCCCTACGGTCTGTTGGCGCAGTCCCACATTGGCAATCAAGTCTCCACCGTTTAAGAAGTGCTGGCTAATACTGCGGATCTCGGCCATTAGCTCCAGTTGCTTGGTGACTTCGACGGCTCCCAGAAAGCCCGCCACCCATTCATTCGGCTGCTCGCTTGAATATTGGTAACCGACCTCGCTGACAAGCGTGATGGAGCCGAAGGCGTGAGCGATCTCGACAGGCAGAAGTAAGTTAGGGCCGGGCTCGGCGATGCCACGCCGCACTGAGCGGTTCGAATTCACGATATCGAGTTGCGGATACACCGACACATCGACGCCGGCTTTGTCTTGATCCAAAAATCTCCACTTGATGCCCAATAGCGAATCATCGACGTCCCGCTTAACGCCATCGCTGTTCATGCCGCTGACGAAAAGATAGCCGGTCTCATATTTGAGCTGGATATGATCGCCCAAGCCGTAGTTAAGATCGATGTGCGGAAAGCTGCGGTCCGAAGCCACAGCGGTGCGATCCTCAAGGTATGCGACATTGATCTCCCACTGACCATTACCCGGCGTACCGGGGTCGTCGGTGATCATGGGAGGACCGCCCTGGGCGTGGGCGCAAAGGATTTCCGCAAAATAACACGCCAGTATTACTGCAACGCGGCGCGCGCCGCCGTTCATACACGGTGTGCCACAACCGACATTAGGCATCTCCAAAATAAGCTTGTTTGTAATAGTATGGCGTCACTGTCATACACATTACAACTCTGTAGAATCCGCTACATGAACTCAAAAGGGCAACGATGGCTGCTGCTGGTTACCAACCTGCCGGGCCGGAATCAGACGCTTCGAATGAGGATTTGGCGGGCGCTAAAGGTCGCCGGTGCAGGACTGCTCCGCGATGGCGTGTATGTGCTGCCGGAAACGCCGGACTGTGAACGAGTGTTCGAAGAGCAAGCGCGTGAAATTCGCACCGTCGCCGGCAGCGTGCACATTTTACATTTTGATGCGAGCTCGGACGAACAACAAAATGCGCTGGTCGCTCTGTTTGATCGCAGTGCCGATTACCATGAGTTTATTGTTCGCCTCGAGGCTTGGAGGAAAAAGCTTCCAAAGCTCAGCGAACTTGAAGCGCGAAAGACACTCACGATTATTACACGTGAAGCGGCCACCACCGCGGCGGCCGATATTTTCCCTGGAGAGTCGCAAGAACAGATGCGCAGCGCGCTGGCCGAGGCTGAAGCCGCGATGAACGCGCGTTTCTCACCCGATGAACCGCGACCCGCTCATCGAAAGATTCTCCGCCGTCAAATCAAGGACTTTCAAGGAAGGACTTGGGCAACGCGTGAACACATGTGGATCGATCGGGTGTGTTCCGCGTGGCTGATTCGCCGTTTTATAGATCCCAAGGCAAAGTTTGTATGGCTCAAGAATATCAAGTCAAGGCCCAAGAAGGCGCTGGGGTTCGACTTCGATGGGGCCGAGTTTACGCACGTCGATTCGAAGGTGACGTTCGAGGTTTTGGTCAGCAGCTTCGGACTTGATAGCGACGTTGGGCTTGCTCGAATGGGGCAGCTCGTTCATTTTCTAGATGTTGGGGGAATTTCGGTTGCAGAGGCCCAGGGATTAGCGGCAATCGTCGCAGGGGCTCGCTCATTACATCCCGACGATGAGCAGCTGTTGTTATCGGTCAGCCCAGCGCTCGACAGTCTTTATCATAACTATCTTCAGGAAGAAAAATGACTCGGCTCCCCTCTCTCGAGGCGTGAACCGCCGCTTTGCGGAACGCTCTTCAGAGGGAGGGCGGTGTCTTGAGTATTCCGCCTAACGTGCCGCAGGCGCCACCGGCATTTCGGCAATGGCGCGCTTGAGCTGCGCGCCGTTGTCATCCGCCAGCGCCGCTTCGCGCAGGGCGCGAAGGCGCGCCGCCGCCTGCGGGGCGTCAACGAGTTTAGGCGCCAGCGCGGAAATCTGGCTGAACGATGCCCAACCGCGTTCGTGCGTATCGCCATATCCCTTCACCAGGGTCTGGCATTCGGCGAGTTCCACGGCCAAGTCATAGTTCTTGGGTCCGATTTCAGCGACTTGGGCTAGCCACGCTTCGATACGTTGATTTTCGACCTGAAAGCGCAGGGTGCCGCGCCGCAGGCGGCGCACGGCGGCGAGGCTGCGAAGCAGCAGGAAACCGCCGATCGTCGAAGTCGATATGCGGCGCCCAGCGGTGAATCGAGTCAAGGTGCGGTGCGCGCGGGGCGAGGCCAGCAGCCGCCGCCCCAGGCCCGCGGGCAAAGTGCCGCAAATTTCTTCGACCCGCGGTTTGACGAATTCGCGCACCTCCACCAAGTCCTTGGGATCGGCGCGTACTTCGCGGCGAATGCGTTCGGCGCGCCCGCGCCGCGTTTTCACCTGTGCCACGCGCATCACATCCTCGAAGCTCATCCACAGTGCGAGTGCGCGCGCGGTCGCGGCGGTCAGCTTCGGATCACTGAGTCTGGCAGCCTCGAGCGCCAGGACTGGTTCGAGGCGATCCAGAAACAAAGCCGCATACGCGTCATCTTGGTAGTCGGATAGCCTTGCCGCGCCCATACCCAGCAAATCGCGCAATGCGCCGGGAAATCGATCGACGATGCGCGCGCGCAGCCGCGTCGGAACCGCCTCGAGCGTGTAGTCGGAGGAATCGATGGCGCCGTGATTCCCGGGCCATGCTGCCGCGGTCAAGGGCCTGGCTTGCGCGGCGAT
>Ga0193716_1000654_pt1 | contig 20843 bp, 22 predicted proteins | sample U2c1metaG_FD_145901 | JGI IMG/M metagenome (GOLD analysis project Ga0193716, IMG submission 145901) | Soil microbial communities from a riparian zone of the East river system, Colorado, United States - U2c1 | ecosystem: Environmental > Terrestrial > Soil > Riparian zone | place: USA: East River...
AGGCGCCACGGGCGCAGGCGCGGCGACGATGGGCGCAGGCGCGGGTTTGGCCACTTCCGCCGGCGTTGCGGCGGGCGCGGCATTGCCGGCCTTAGGCGCAGGCGCAGCGGCATCATCGTCCGGCGCGGCAGGCTGCTCGTAAATCTTGAAGCCCTGATAGGGCACATTGCTGCCGCCCGCCGATTGCGGCGCGACCCGTTCGGGGCCGCCGGCCGCGGTCAATACCGGGGTCTCACCCCGGCCGCGCGCCACGCCTTGGGTATAGGCCAGCCACACCACGCCGGCGAACATCGCCAGCACCAGCAGCGCCAGCACGATCAGCAGCGGCAGGCGCGAGCCTTCGACATCATCCTCTTCCTCGGAGCCGTCGAACACCCGCACTTCATCGCTGGGTTCGTAAACGCCGCGCTCGTAATTGGCCAAGGTGATGGTTCCCGAATCTGCTGGCGGCGATCTTAGCACCGCAGCCGCGGCGAATCATGGCCCTTAAAGGGCGATATCCTTGTGAAAAACCCGGGCATATTCGGCCAAAGCGAAGCGGTCGGTCATGCCGGCGATGTAATCTCGCGCCACGGTTCCCGGGATCGCCTGGCCCGCGGCCTGGGTCCAATCCGGTGGCAACAGGGCGGGATCGGCGACAAAGGCGCGGTAGAGATCGGTGACCACGTCCTGTGCGCGCGCCATCGAGCCGGCAATGCGCGGATGGCGATACATGTTGCGCATCTGGAAATCCTTCAGCGCCTTCAGCCGCGGCAGCAGTGTGGGCGAAAAGGCCGCCATCGCCCTGCCCGCCCCGCGCAGCGCCGCGGCGCTGGCGAAATTTTCAGCAGCCAGATTGGCGCGGGTCTGGGCGAGCACATCCTCCATCAGCTCGCTCATCAGGGTACGGATCAACTCGCCGATGAAGCGCGACAGTTCCAGTTCGCCATGCCGCGCCAGCACACCCTGGACATGCTCGCCCGCCAGCGGCGCCTGGGTCAGGTCCTGCACCGTGAAGATGCCGGCCCGCAACCCGTCGTCGATGTCGTGGCTGACATAGGCGATGTCGTCAGCCAGCGCCGCCAGTTGCGCTTCCAGTCCCGGCCAGCTTGCCAGTTCCAGCGACCAGCGTTTGTCGAAACCGGCGATCGGGCCCGGCAACGGCGCATGCAAAGGGCCGTTGTGCTTGACCAGACCTTCGAGCGTTTCCCAGGTGAGGTTGAGGCCGTCGAAACCGGCATAACGATGCTCCAGTTTGGTCACCAGCCGCAGCGCATGGGCATTGTGGTCGAAGCCGCCGATATCCTTGGTGACGGCATCGAGCGCCTCCTCGCCGGCATGGCCGAAGGGGGTGTGGCCCAGGTCGTGCGCCAGCGCCACCGTCTCGGCCAGGTCTTCGTCGGCCTGCAGCGTGCGCGCCAGACTGCGCGCCAGTTGTGCCACTTCCAGCGAATGGGTCAGCCGGGTGCGGTAATAGTCGCCCTCATGCTGCACAAAGACCTGGGTCTTGTGCTTGAGGCGGCGGAAGGCGGTGGAATGGATAATGCGGTCGCGGTCGCGGCTGTAGCAGCTACGGGTGGCGCTTTCGGGTTCCGGATAGAGGCGGCCCCGGCTGCTCTGGGGGCTGGCCGCATAGGCGGCATGCGGCCCCGGCGGGCTGACAATAGGGCCCAAAAGGCGCCCTGCCGGTTCACCGACGGTCTGGGTGTTGGTTTCGGCCATGCCGAGGACTACATAGAGGCTGTACTCCAGACTGCAAGAGTCCCCCAGGAACGACCATGACCGCCATGCCCGTCACTCTGTCCGACCGCGCCGCCCGGCGGATCGCCGATATCCTGAAATCCGAGCCGCAGCCCACCGCGCTTCGGGTGGCGGTGACCGGGGGCGGCTGTTCGGGTTTTCAGTACAATTTCGCGCTCGACGATGCTCAGTTGGACGAAGACCTCGTGGTGGAAAAAGCCGGCGCCAAGGTGCTGATCGATCCGGTGTCGCTGGATTTCCTGGCAGGCGCGGAAATCGACTTCACCGACGATTTGATCGGCCAGGCCTTCAAGGTCAACAATCCCAACGCCACCGCCTCCTGCGGCTGCGGCACCAGCTTCACCGTCTGAGTGAAGCTGGCCGGATGAAAATCGCCACTTGGAACGTCAACTCGGTGAAGGCCCGGCTGGAGCCGGCGCTTGCCTGGCTGAAACAGGCCAATCCCGATGTCGTCTGCCTGCAGGAAATCAAGACGGTGGACGAGAACTTCCCCCGCGAGCCCTTCGAGGCGCTGGGCTATAACTGCGCCGTACACGGACAAAAAAGCTACAACGGCGTCGCCATCCTGTCCAAGTCGCCGATGGAAGACGTCACCCCGCGCCTGCCCGGCGGTGACAGCGATGACCATGCGCGTTATCTCGAAGCCGTGATCACCGGCAAGAACGGTATCGTGCGAGTGGCGACGATCTATGCGCCCAACGGCAATCCCTTTCCCGGCCCCAAGTTCGATTACAAGCTGGCCTGGCTGGAACGGCTCAGGCTACACGCCAAGGGCCTGCTGAAGAACGAAGAGCCCGTGGTGCTGATGGGCGACTACAACATCATCCCCGAAGACAAGGACGCCGACCGGCCCAAGGCCTGGCTGAAAGACGCCCTGTTCCAGCCGGAGTCCAAGGCGGCCCTGCGGCGGATCGAGCATCTGGGCTATACCGACGCCTTCCGCGCCCTGCATCCCGAAGGCGGGCATTACACCTTCTGGGACTATTTCGGTTCCTGGGAGCGCAACAACGGCATCCGCATCGATCACATCCTGCTGTCGCCCCAAGGGCTGGACCGGCTGAAGAGCGTCGGCATCGACAAAGAGGTGCGCGGCGCCAGCGAAAAACCCTCCGACCATGTTCCGGTCTGGGTGGACCTCGCCATCTGATCCGCCATGACCCGGCCCCAATCTCCGCTATGATTATCGCATGAAGTTTTTCACCCTTCCTTTGACCTTGGCCCTCACCATCCTCCTCTGCGCCGCCCCGGCCCTGGCGGCCGACAAGCGGGTGTTCCGCGTCGACAGCCTGATCGCCACCCAGAAGGACGGCACCATCCTGGTGCAGGCCAAGGGCGCGGTGCAGACCGGCGGCTGGACCAAGGCGCATCTGCATCTGCTGCACGGTGACGGCCATACAGTGACCTTGGAGTTCCTGGCCGCAGCCCCGCCGCCCGGCATGACGGTGATTGACGCGCTGGTGCCGGTGACGGCCTCGCTGGCGCTGAAAGGCCGCGGCGCATCGGTGCACGTCCTGGCCGAAGAAAACGAAATTACCACCCAGGTTCTTCACTGATGCAGATCGACGTCATTTCCGACACGGTCTGTCCCTGGTGCTTCATCGGAAAGCGCCGGCTGATGCGCGCCATGGCGCAGCGTCCCCAGATCGCTTTTGACGTAAAGTGGCGGCCCTATCGCCTCGATCCCACGGTGCCCAAGGGTGGCATGGACCGCCAGGCCTATATGCGCGCCAAGTTCGGCGAGGATCCCATGCGGATCGTGGAGATGCACAAGCTGATTGCCCAGGAAGGCGAGAAGGAAGGCATTGCCTTTGACTTCGCCGCCATCACCCGCCGCCCCGACACGCTGGATTCCCACCGCCTGATCCGCTGGGCGGAGGAACATGGCGTGCAGGACGAAGTGGTGGAGCGGCTTTTCATCGCCTATTTCGAGAATGGCGAGGATATCGGCGACGTCCGCGTGCTGGCCGACATTGCCGACCTCAGCGGTATGGACGGGATCGAAGTGGCGCAGATGCTGGACACCGACACCGACCTGGCGCTGGTGGAGCGCGAGGACGCCATCGCACACGAGATGGGCGTCACCGGTGTGCCGGCGATGATCTTTGGCGGCAAGCTGGCGGTGTCAGGTGCGCGCGAGGCCGAGGTGCTGACCTCGGTGATCGACCGGGTGACGGAAATGAATGCGGGGCAGGACGCGCCCGCGGCCGAGCCCGATGAAGAAGACGATTCCGAAGAAGATTAGTTAGGCCGCGTCCGCCACGACCTTGTTGCGGCCCGTGCGCTTGGCGCGGTACAGCGCCTGGTCGGCGCGGTGCAGCAGCGCGTCGGCAGTGTCGCGCTCGCCATCGGCCTTGGCGATGCCGATCGAGATGGTGATCTTGAGCTGGCCGGGCGCGCGGCTGATCTTGATCGGCGTGGTCTCGATCGACTGGCGCAGCCGCTCGGCGATATTGTAGGCGAAGGCCATGTCGGTATCAGGCATGACGACGACGAATTCCTCGCCGCCATAGCGGCAGGCCAGGTCGATGCCGCGCACATTGGCGTTGATGCGGGCGGCGAATTCCTTCAGCACTTCATCGCCGATGTCATGGCCGTAATTGTCATTGACCTGCTTGAAGAAGTCGATGTCCATGATGACAAAGGCCAGCGGGCGGCCATTCTTCTGGGCGTCGCTCATCAGCGTGTCGAGATGGCGGCTCATATAGCGGCGATTGTGCAGCCCGGTGAGCTGGTCGGTGATCGCCATTTCCAGGCTGAGCTGGACATTGTGGCGCAGCCGGTCGGCATAGCGCTTCTTGCGCAGCTGGGTGCGCACGCGGGCCACCAGCTCGTTCTTGTCCACGGGGCGGGTCAGGTAATCGTTGACGCCCATTTCCAGCGCCTGGGTCAGCTTGCGGCGATCGCCGTCGCTGACCACGACCAGGATGGGAACGTGGCGGCCTTCCGGCAGGGAGCGAAGCTGCGAGCACAGGCGCAGGCCGTCGAAGCCGCGCATGCCCAGCGACACCACGATCAGGTCGAAATCGCCGCCCTTCACCCGCACCAGCGCTTCTTCAAACGTGTCGGCGGAGAACAGCTCGTGGGTCGGCGTCAGGGCGCTGGCGAACCAGGCCACGGATTCAGCGCGGTCCTCGATCACCAGGATGCGGCCCGACTGGTTGTTCTCGGTCAGGGTCTCGGCCGGATCGATCAGGCCCATGCCCTGGCCGGTCGACTCGCGCATGCGCAACTCGTCGGTCATCATCTTGAGCCGCACCAGGCTGCGCACCCGCGCGAACAGGGCGGCATCGTCCACCGGCTTGGTGAGGAAATCGTCGGCGCCCGCTTCCAGGCCGGCGACTCGATCGCTGGGCTGGTCCAGCGCGGTCACCATCACCACGGGAACATGAGCGGTCTTGGGATTGGACTTGATGCGGCGGCAGACTTCGAAACCGTCCATGCCGGGCATCATCACGTCCAGCAGCACGATGTCGGGCGCGCCTGCCTCCATTTTGGACAGGCACTCCAACCCGTTGAAGGCGGTGATGACTTCGAAATACTCCGCCGACAGTTTCGCTTCGAGAAGCTTGACGTTGGACAGAATGTCATCGACGACGAGAACGCGGGCCGTCATAATGTTATCCGATGAAACGCCGCACGGTTTCCAGAAAGCTGGTCACCGAAATGGGCTTTGAAATATACGCTTCGCATCCGCCCTGGCGGATGACTTCCTCGTCGCCCTTCATGGCGAAGGCGGTGACCGCGACGACAGGAATGCCCTTGAGAGCGTCATCTTCCTTCAGCCACTTGGTGACTTCCAGCCCGCTGACTTCCGGCAACTGGATGTCCATCAGGATCAGGTCGGGATGGTGTTCGCGGGCGATGTCCAGCGCTTCCATGCCGTCCTTGGTCTGCAGGATCTTGTAGCCATGCGCGTCCAGCAGGTCGTGGAAGAGCTTCATGTTGAGCTCATTGTCTTCCACGATCAGGACCGTCTTGGTCTTGGCGTCCATGGCTCAATTCTCCGGCGCAGGTCCCGCGCCAAGTTCCAGCGCCCAAAACGGGTACTGGCTGTTTTGCCCAGTATTAGGGACGATCTCTTAACGCTCCCTTGAGATTACCGGCCCCCGCGCCCTGCTTTTCCAGGCTTTGGGCGATTTTGCGCGGTTTTCGGTGCCCCCGACTTGTCCGTGACCCCCGCTTGTGCGCCCAGCCGGCTTGGGGAACAGTCCGGCCATCAAGGGTGCCCGGGGGGATGGCCATGGAACAGGCGCGATTCAGATCGCTCGATGTCTTTCGCGGCATGGCCATCTGCCTGATGATTGTCGTGAACACGCCCGGCGCGGGCTCCGAGCCCTGGCCCATTCTCGACCATGCCGACTGGTTCGGTTTCACCGCCGCCGACATCGTCTTTCCGTCATTCCTGTTCGCGGTCGGCAACGCGCTGGCCTTCGGCAGCCTCAAGTCGATGAGCGAGAGCGAATTCTGGCGCAAGACCCTGCGGCGCACCGCCATCATCCTGGCGCTGGGCATCCTGTTTCACTGGTTCCCCTTCGGGCACATGGCGGATCAGGGTTGGGTGTGGAAGTCCTTGAGCGAAGTCCGGCTGCCCGGCGTCCTGCAGCGCATCGCGCTGTGCTATTGCTTCGGCGCCATCGCGGCGCGCTATCTGGATGTGCGCGGCCTCCTGGCGCTGTCGGCGGCGCTGTTGCTGGGCTACTGGGCGCTGCTGCTGGCCACTGAGCCGCCCGACCTGGCCCTGACCAAGCTGGGCAATATCGGCAACGCGGTGGACCGGTTCGTGTTCGGCCTGCCGCATCTCTACCACAAGGATTACGACTTCGATCCGGAAGGGCTGCCCGGCACCCTGCCCGCCATCGTCAATGTCATCTTCGGTTACCTGGCGGGTCTTTATGCGCGCCGGCACGGCGCCAGCCGCCTGGTGGCGACGCGCTATCTGGGCGTCGGCATCGCGCTGTTCCTCGCCGCGCTGGCCTGGCACCCCTTCTTTCCCATCGGCAAGAAGCTCTGGACCTCCAGCTTTGTGCTGCTGACGGTGGGCATGGACCTGATCGTGCTGGCGGGCCTGATCGCCTGGATAGATCTGGGCAAGCACAGGTTCGGCGTACGCTTCTTTGAAATCTTCGGCCGCAACCCGATCTTCATCTACATCTTCGCGATCATCCTCGACCGGGCCGTCAGTTCGATTCCGGTCGGCGGTGAAAGCTTCTGGAAATGGCTGGGCAAGGATGTGATGGAGCCTATCCTGCCAGGCCCGCCCGGATCGCTGGTCTGCGCCATCGGCTTCATGCTGGCGTGCTGGCTGATGGCCTGGGCGCTGGACCGCCGCAATATCGTCATCAAGGTTTAGAAGGTGGGCCCAACTGCACCCAGTTGATGGCCCAGATCGGATCGGGCTTGGCGCGGGTGAAGGTCAGGCACACGTCATGCACGCCCTGATGCGGCGCGATCGCCGCCTTCAGGATGGTGACCGCATCGTTCTTCACCGCCGGCGCCAGCGGCAGCACCGCGATGCGCTCGCCCTCGCAGGTATCGAGATGGGCTTCCAACTCCCCGTCCGGGGTGGAGGGCGCCAGCATCGGACCCGGCTTGCGTGACGCCGTGATCTGACCGACAGCCGCTGTGATCGCGGTGACGCCGGCGAGGTCCGCCTTTTCATAGATCCAACAGGGATGGACGGCATTGACCCAGAACACCGCGCGCGGTCCTTTGGCCGGGGCGTCGTCCAGCACCGCCGCACCGCGGCCATCGCAGAATTTCATGTCCTGGCTGTCGCGCCGGACCAGGCTGGCGGCGCTGACCTCGCTGATCGTCGGGTAGGTCAGCAAGTGGCCGTCAAGGAACGCGCCCGCAGTCAGGGTGGTGGGAAGCGGCACCGTCAGGGGGGTGCGGTACAGCGGCGAGAATTGGGTCGGCAGGGAGCCATCCAGCGTGTAGTGGATTTCGCCCAACTGCGTCTGGTTGGACAAGGTGACGGCGCCGCGCCCGGCCTCATAGCGGCTTTCCACCTTCACCTTCACCGCGGCTTCGGAATGCGGAATGCCCAGCGCCCGGTAACGGCCATATTGCGCCGGCAGGCGGGCCAGGAAGCCGTCCCAGTTCTTGGGCGCCGGCGACCAGGCCACTTCCGCCAACGCCGCGGCGCGCGGGAAGGCCGCGTTCGCCACCAATTCTTCCTGCGTCAGATATTCCGTCCAGATATTGCCCTGGATGCCGACGATATGGCGCTGCTGCTCCGGCGTCAGGCCTTCCGGCGCCGGATTGAAGTCATAGACCTGGCGCAGGATATTGACGCGGCCGGCGCCCGGCGCCTCGCCCGCGCCGGTGATCTGGCGCCAGTCGAGATAATTGGGAATTTCCGGCGACAACACCGCGTCATGGCCGCTCTTGGCCGCCGTGATGCCGCCTTCGATGCCGCGCCAGGAGGTGATCGAGGCGGACGCGGGAATACCGCCTTCCAGGATTTCATCCCAGCCGATCAGGCGGCGGCCATGCGCCGACAGGAACTTCTCGATGCGGGCGGTAACGTAGCCCTGCAGCGCCTTTTCATCCGCGACATGGAGGTCGCGGATCTGCGCCTGGATTTTCGGCGAGGATTTCCAATAGTCCTTGATGGCCTCGTCGCCGCCGATATGGATGTAGCTGCTTGGGAACAGCGCCATCACTTCGGTGAGCACGTCTTCCAGAAAACCGAAGGTCTTGTCGTCGACATTGTAGAGCTGGGGGAACACGCCCCAGCCGGTTTCCACGCCCTTGGGCGCTTCGCCCGAGCCCAGTTCGGGATAGGCCATGATGGCGGAGGTGGCGTGGCCCGGCATCTCGATTTCCGGGATGATGGCGATGTTGCGATCCTTCGCATAGGCCACGATCTCGCGCACCTGGTCTTGGGTATAGAACCCGCCATAAGGGCGCGGCTTGCCGGTGGCCGGATCGATGTCCTTCAGGCCCGCCTCATCGGGCGTGCGCCAGGCGCCGACGCTGGTCAGCCTGGGATATTTCTTGATCTCGATGCGCCAGCCCTGATCGTCGACCAGGTGCCAGTGCAGGACGTTGAGCTTGTGCAGCGCCATCGCATCGATGAACGACTTGATGAATTCCGCCGACTGGAAGTGGCGCGCGGAATCCACCATCAATCCGCGCATGGCAAAGCGCGGCGCGTCGGTGATGTGCACGGATGCGAGATCGATGCTGTCCGTCGCGCGCTGTTCCTGGGTGAGCAACTGCCACAGGCTGACGGCGCCATAGAGCAGCCCGGCGCGGCTGCCCGCTGATACCGTGACGCCGCCCGGCGTGACGTCCAGGCGATAGGCTTCCGGGGCCATCCCGGCCGACAGACGCAATGCGATGGCGCCCCGCGCGCCGCCGTCCGTGCCGGCGGAAAGCTGCAGGCCGCGCGAACGCTTCACCAGATCGGTGAGATATTGGGCCACCCAGGCGCAATCGGGATCGCTTGCAGCGCAAACCACCGGCGTCGCGGCCGTAACGGTGAAATGGCCCTGGGCGGCGATCGCGCTGACGGGCGCGGGAATGATGCTGGTCACGCGCGGCGGGGCCGGCGGAACGCTGCCGGTCTGGCAGCCCAACAGAAGCGCCGCCAGCACAAGTGCCGCAAAACCTGTTTTCACGTCCGCCCCCACATTCAATTTTTCAGGCCATTTTCCAGCAACCATAGCCTATGTCATAGAGATTGCGATGCCAGCCAAGATGCTCAAAGCCCATGACCCCAGAACGCGCCGAAGTTCTTGCCCTTGAGGGCCTTGGCTGGCTGGCCGGGGAGGAAGACGGCATCCAGCGCTTCCTGGACCAGTCGGGGATCGACGCGACCTCCCTGCGCGATGCGGCCGGTCATCCCGAGACGGGCGTCGCCATCCTGGACTTCCTGCTGGCGCATGAGGACCTGCTGATGCGCTTTTGCGAAAGCGCATCGATTTCGCCCAAGGATTTACACCTGGCGCGGCATCGCCTGAGCGGAGAGATGTGATGCGCTTTGGAATCGACCTGGGCGGCACCAAGACCGAGATCGTGGCGCTGGGGGCGGACGGCGGGATCGCGCTGCGCCGCCGGGTTGCCACTCCAAGGGACTATGACTCGCTGATCCGCGGCGTGGCAGAGCTTGTGAGCAGCGTGGAAGCCGAACTGGGCACACGCGGCAAGGTCGGCATGGCGATTCCGGGCAGCGAAAGTTTCGGCAGCCACCTGATCAAGAACGCCAACACGGTTTACCTGAACGGCAAGCCGCTGCGGCTGGATCTTGAGACGGCACTGGCGCGCACCGTGCGGCTGGCCAACGATGCCAACTGTTTCGCTTTGTCGGAAGCCAGCGACGGCGCCGCGGCGGGTGCAGCTACTGTGTTCGGGGTCATCGCCGGCACCGGCGTGGGCGGCGGCGTGGTGATCGACGGCAAGGTGCTGGGCGGCGCGCACGGCATCGGCGGCGAATGGGGCCATATTCCTCTGCCCGCACCCAGCATCGAGGAAATTCAGACCGCGCCGCCCTGTTACTGCGGCAAGCTCGGCTGCCTGGAAGTGTGGTGCAGTGGCCCCGGGCTTGCCGCGGAGTTCAAACGCGTAACGGGCCGCGAGGCGACTGCGGAGCAGATCGCCGCGTCGGACGGCGCCGAAGAAGTCGCCGCGATGGGCCGGCTGATCGACCGTTTCGCCCGCGCCATGGCCACCCTGGTGAACATCCTGGATCCCGATGTGATCGTGATGGGCGGCGGGCTGTCGAACGCCGAACGGCTGTACCGCGACCTGCCACCACTGGTTGAAAAATACGGCTTCAACCTGGGCGGTCCGCCGCGCATCGTGAAGAACCTGCATGGCGACTCCAGCGGTGTCCGCGGGGCGGCATGGCTCTGGCCGGAAGCAGATGTTTGAAGCGTGGCCCGCTTTCTGTCGTGACTGCCTGAGCGACGCAAAGGCGGACGCGCCCTGCCCCAGCTGCGGCTCGACCCGCGTCCTGGCCCATCCGGAGCTCGACACCTTGGCCATCGCCCACCTGGACTGCGACGCCTTTTATGCCGCCATCGAAAAGCGCGACGATCCCTCGCTGAAGGACAAGCCGCTGATCGTGGGCGGAGAGACGCGCGGCGTGGTCTCCACCGCCTGCTATATCGCGCGCACCTTCGGCGTGCGCTCCGCCATGCCCATGTTCCAGGCCAGGAAGCTCTGCCCTCAGGCGGTGGTGCTGAAGCCGCGCCATTCCCATTACAGCCAGGTGGCGCGGCAGATCCGCGCCATGATGGAGGAGCTGACCCCGCTGGTGGAGCCGCTGTCGCTGGACGAAGCCTATCTCGACCTGTCGGGCACCGACCGCATCCATCACCGCGCTCCCGCCCGGACCATGGCCGCGCTGGCGGCGCGCATCGAGCGCGAGGTGCAGATCACCGTCTCCGTCGGCCTGTCGGGCAACAAGTTCCTGGCCAAGCTGGCCTCGGAACTGGACAAGCCGCGCGGCTTTGCCGTCATCGGCATGGCGGAAGCCAAGTCCTTCCTGCGCGACAAGGGCATCGCGATGATGCGCGGCGCGGGCAAGGTGATGCAGGCGCGGCTGGAACGTGACGGCATGACGACAATCGGCCAGCTGCAGGACGCCGATCCCAAGGACCTGGCGGTGCGCTATGGCGCCACCGGCCTGTGGCTGCACCGGATGGCCAACGCCCAGGACTCCCGCCCGGTGGACCCCGGCGGCGAGATGAAGACCATTTCATCGGAAACCACCTTCAACAGCGACCTGGCGCGGCTGGCCGACCTGGAAGGCGTGCTGTGGCGCCAAGCCGAGCGGGTCAGCGCCCGCGCCAAGCAGTACGGCCTGGCCGGCTATACCGTGGTGCTGAAGCTCAAGACCGCTGATTTCCGTCTCAGGACCCGTTCGGCCTCGCTGGACGCGCCCACCCAGCTGGCCGACCGCATTTTCCGCACGGCCCAAGCCGCGCTAAAGCGCGAGGCCGACGGCACCCGTTTCCGCCTGCTGGGGGTTGGCCTTTCCAACCTCGCCCCCGCCATCGGCGCCGATCCGGCCAGCCTGATTGACGTCGCGGGCGACAAGCGGGCCGCCGCGGAACGGGCAATGGACAAGATACGCGCCAAATTCGGCGGCGAAGCGGTTGGCAAGGGCCGTGCTTTCAAAAAGCCGCGTGCCTGATAGACTTGGCGTCTTCCAACAGAGCCCCTTTCCAGGATCAAAGTCATGCCCGTCATCGATGCCCGCCTGAAAGAACTTGGCGTCACATTACCCACGCCGCCCGCGCCGGTCGCCAGCTATGTGCCCTACCGGATCAGCGGCAATCTCGTCTTCATCTCCGGCCAGGTGCCGATCGCCGACGGGGCGCTGAAATATGTCGGCAAGCTGGGTGTGGACATTCCCATGGACGCAGGTCAGGCGGCGGCGCAGCTTTGCGCCATCAACGTGCTGTCGGTGCTGAAAGTGGCCTGCGCCGGCGACCTGGACCGGGTGGTGCAATGCCTGAAGGTCACCGTCTTCGTGAACGCCGCGCCCGAATATACCCAGCAACCCGAAGTGGCCAACGGCGCCTCCGACCTGTTCGCGGCGGTGTTCGGGGATGCCGGCAAGCATGCCCGCGCCGCGGTGGGCGTGGGCTCGCTGCCGCGCGGCGTGGCGGTGGCAGTGGACGCCATCTTCGAGATCAAGTGACCGCAACAAGACTTGTCACCAGCGCCGCGGAAATCGGCGCGGCGCGCTGGAACGCCCTGGCCAATCCGCAAGGCTTGGCCGAGCCGCATCCATTCACGACCTACGAATTCTTCGCGGCGCTGGAGGAATCAGGTTCAGCCGCGCGCGACACCGGCTGGCAGCCGGCGCACCTGCTGGCCGAAGACGGGCTGATGCCGCTGTATCTGAAAAGCCATTCCTATGGCGAGTACGTCTTCGACCATGCCTGGGCCGAGGCGCTGGAACGGGCGGGCGGCGATTATTATCCCAAGCTGCAGGCCGCGGTGCCGTTCACGCCGGTGACCGGTCAACGGCTGCTCACCACCACAGACGCGGGGCGCGATAGGTTGCTCAAGACAGCGGCGGCGGCGGTCAAGCAGATCGGTGCCTCGTCACTGCACGTCACCTTCCTGACGAAGGACGAATGGCAGGCGGCGGGCCAATGCGGCTACCTGCTGCGCACCGGGCAGCAATTTCATTGGGAAAATCGTGGCTACAAGAGCTTCGACGAATTCCTGGGCGAACTGTCCTCGGCCAAGCGCAAGAACCTGCGCAAAGAACGCGCCAGCGTGCGCGATGCCGGCGTAAGTTTCGACTGGCTCACCGGGTCCGACATCACCGAAAGCCATTGGGACCAGTTCTTCGATTTCTACATGGATACGGGTGGGCGCAAATGGGGCACGCCCTATCTCACCCGCGACTTCTTCTCCCGCCTGGGAGCGGGCCTCGCCCATCAGACCCTGCTGGTGATGGCAAAGCTGGACGGCCGCGCCATCGCCGGCGCGTTGAACCTGTTCGGCGACGGGGTGTTGTTCGGGCGCAACTGGGGCGCGGCGGACTATGTCCCCTTCCTGCATTTCGAGACCTGCTATTACCAGGCGATCGATTTTGCCATTGCCCGCGGGCTGAAAAGGGTTGAGGCCGGGGCGCAGGGAGAACATAAATTGCTGCGCGGCTATCTGCCGGTGGAAACCTACAGCGCCCACATCATCGCCCATAAGGGCCTGGCGCGGGCGGTGGACGATTTCCTGGAGGCCGAGCGCGCGGCGGTGAAAGACAATATCGAGGAGCTGTCGCAGCACGCTCCGTTCCGGAAGGACAAGTGATGGCTTATGACCAGAACAACATTTTCGCCAAAATCCTGCGCGGCGAAATTCCCTGCGTGAAAATCTATGAGGACGCCAAGACCTTGGCCTTCATGGATGTGATGCCACAGGCCGAGGGACATGCCCTGGTGGTGCCCAAGGAGGCGGCCGAGAACATCCTCGACCTGTCGGCCGAAGGCCTGACAGCGATGATGGCGACGACGCAGAAGGTCGCGCAGGCCGTGAAGAAGGGCCTGGCGCCGGACGGCATCATACTGACCCAGTTCAACGGCGCCGCCGCCGGCCAGACCGTGTTCCATGTTCATTTTCACATCGTGCCGCGCAGCGAAGGCGAGCGGCTGGCGCCGCATGCGCGCGCCATGGTAGACGCGGCCATCCTTGAACCCATCGCCGCCAAGATACGGAGCGCCCTGTGATCCTCGAACGTGCCCTCATCACCGTGAAGCCCGGCCAGGCCGACGCCTTCAAGGCCGCATTTCCCAAAGCCCGCCCGCATATCGCCGGCGCCAAGGGCTTTCACAAGGTCGAGATGCGCCAGGGCATCGAGAATCCGGAAGACTTCCTGCTGTTGGTATGGTGGGAGACGCTGGAAGACCACACCGTGGGTTTCCGCGAAAGCCAGGCCTTCCAGGAATGGCGCGCCGTGCTGGGGCCGCTGTTCGCCGCCCCGCCCGCCGTGGTGCATCACGCCGAGCCGCTCTGATTTCTCGGAGGCATGGTCTCGAACCGCTTCAGTCCGTCCGGCATCGCGGCCCAATGCGCCATGTCGCGGGCGAAGAGGACAACGGTGGGCTTGAACTGCGAAGGATCATCCAGCGAGCCGGCATAGACGTTCACGCCGCCCAGATCATGGCCGCCGCCGAACACCATGCTGTTGCATGTGGCGCAGAAATTGCGGACGGCGGTATTGCCGTTGACGGCGGGCGAATGGTGGCGACGCGTTTCGCCCGTCACCGTGATGCGATCCGGCGGGAAACCCAGAAAGCCGATAAAGGCCGATCCCGACGCCTTGCGGCAATCGCCGCAACAGCAATAGCCGGCATAAAGCGGCCCGCCCTTCGCTTCATAGCGCAAGGCGCCACAGAGGCAGCCGCCGGTCATCACGCCGCCAGCCATCGCCGCTAGACGTCTTCCTTGGCCGCCGGCTTCTTGCCCTTGCCTTTGGGCGCACGGGGCTTGGCTTCCGCGGCAGGAATGAACTCAAAGGCCAGCTTGTCCGTCTCGCGGTCCAGCAGCACGCGCACGGTGCCGCCTTCCTTGAGCTTGCCGAACAGTATCTCATCCGCCAGGGGCTTCTTGATATTGTCCTGGATGACGCGCGCCAGCGGACGGGCGCCAAAGGCGTCGTCATAGCCCTTCTCGCCCAGCCAGCGGGTGGCTTCGGCGGTCAGGTCGAAGGTGACGTCGCGGTCGGCCAGTTGCGCTTCCAGTTCCAGCACGAACTTCTCCACCACCTTGTCGATTGTGCCGCGCGACAGCGGCGCGAAGCCGATGATCGAATCCAGGCGGTTGCGGAATTCCGGCGTGAACAGCTTCTTGATGGCTTCCTCATCCTCGCCTTCGCGCTTGCCGCGGCCAAAGCCGATGGCTTCCTTGGCGGCATCGCTGGCGCCCGCATTGGTGGTCATGATCAGGACCACGTTGCGGAAGTCGATCTTCTTGCCGTTGTGATCGGTCAGCTTGCCGTGATCCATCACCTGCAACAGGATGTTGAAGAGGTCGCCATGGGCCTTTTCGATCTCGTCCAGCAGCAGCACGCAGTGCGGATGCTGATCGACACCGTCGGTGAGCAAACCGCCCTGGTCGAAGCCGACATAGCCCGGCGGCGCGCCGATCAGGCGCGACACGGTATGGCGCTCCATATATTCGCTCATGTCGAAGCGCAGGAATTCCACGCCCATGATGCTGGCCAACTGCTTGGCGACCTCGGTCTTGCCGACGCCAGTGGGGCCTGAGAACAGGTAGGAGCCGATGGGCTTTTCCGGCTGGCGCAGGCCGGCACGCGCCAACTTGATGGCCGACGCCAGGGCATGGATGGCCACATCCTGGCCATAAACCACGCGGCCGAGATCGGCTTCCAGGGTGCGCAGCGCCTCGGCATCGTTCTTGGACACTGACTTGGAGGGAATGCGCGCAATCTTGGCGACGATCTCTTCCACGTCGCGCACATTGACGACCTTCTTGCGGCGGCTTTCCGGCAGCAGCATCTGGCTGGCGCCCAGCTCGTCGATCACGTCGATCGCCTTGTCGGGCAGCTTCCTATCATTGATGTACTTGGCCGACAGTTCCACCGCCGCCTTGATGGCGTCGGCGGTGTAGCGCAGCTTGTGGTAATTCTCGAAGTAGCTCTTGATACCCATCAGGATCTTGATCGAATCCTCGATGGTCGGCTCGCTGACATCGATCTTCTGGAAGCGGCGCACCAGGGCGCGGTCCTTTTCGAAATACTGACGGTATTCCTTGTAGGTGGTCGAGCCGATGCAGCGCAGCGTGCCCGCCGCCAGGGCGGGCTTAAGCAGGTTGGAGGCGTCCATCGCGCCGCCCGAGGTGGCGCCGGCGCCGATCACGGTATGGATCTCGTCGATGAACAGGATCGCCCCCTTGAGGCTTTCCAGTTCCTTGACCACGGTCTTGAGCCGCTCCTCGAAATCGCCGCGGTAGCGGGTGCCCGCGATCAACGAGCCCATGTCGAGGGAATAGATCACAGCGCCGCGCAGCACTTCAGGCACTTCGCCGCGGATGATCTTGCGCGCCAGGCCTTCGGCAATGGCGGTCTTGCCGACGCCCGGATCGCCCACGAACAGGGGATTGTTCTTCTGGCGGCGGCAGAGAATCTGGATGGTGCGGTCCACCTCGTCGGCGCGACCGATCAGGGGATCCACCTTGCCCGACTTGGCCTTCTCGTTGAGGTTGACGCAATAAGCCTCCAGCGCTTCGGTGCCCTGCTTGGACTGCTTCTCGGTCTCTTCTTCCTCTTCGGCGCCGCGCACCTGCTTGGGCTGGCTCATGCCCGGGCGCTTGGCGATGCCGTGGCTGATGTAGCTCACCGCATCCAGCCGGTTCATATTCTGCTCCTGCAGGAAATAGACGGCGTGGCTTTCGCGCTCGGTGAACAGGGCGACCAGCACATTGGCGCCGGTGACCTCATCGCGGCCGGAATTCTGCACATGCAGCACGGCGCGCTGCACCACGCGCTGGAAGCCGGTGGTGGGCTTGGCTTCCTCGGATTCGTCCATCACCAGGGTGGAAAGGTCTTCGTCGATATATTTCTGCACCGACTTCTTCAGCGCATCCATGTCGACATTGCAGGCCTTCATCACCTGGCTGGCGTCGGTGTCGTCGATCAGGGCGAACAGCAAATGTTCGAGCGTGGCATATTCATGATGCCGGTCGCTGGCCAGCTTGATGGCATGGTGAAGGGCTTGTTCCAGACTGCGCGATAATGAGGGCATCAGACCGTCACTCCTTCTCCATGGTGCACTGTAGAGGATGTTGATGACGCCGGGCGAATTCAATCACCTGGGCGACTTTTGTTTCCGCGACTTCAAACGTGAAGATGCCGCACATGCCCACGCCATGACGATGAACATGCAGCATCACGTCCACCGCTTCCTCGCGGGACTTGCCGAATATCTTTTCCAGGATGTGGACGACGAACTCCATCGGCGTGTAGTCGTCGTTCAGCAGCAGCACCTTGTAGAGGCTGGGCTTCTTGGTCTTGGGGCGCGTTTTGGTGACGATGCCGGTGCCCGTGTTGCCGGACCCGTTCTTGTCGTCATCGTTATTGTCGCCGGAATCCTTCATTCAGCGCCGCTGCTTCGCTTTCGCACCCATCCTAACGCGGATTGGCCGTGTTTCCAGTGGGGATAGACCTATCTGGTTACCGCATCAGGGAAATTCAAGCGTATGCGGCGCAAACGAAAAGGGCCCCGGCGGTGACGCCGGAGCCCTTCGCAATGCGGTATGAGTCGAACCTTAGGCGACGCGCGCGGTCTGCACGACGTCCAGCCAGGCCTGCACGCGGCCCTTGAACGGCGCGAAGCTGTCCTTGGTGGCGGCAGTGGCCAATTCGCTGATCTTGGAGAATTCGGCGACATAGGATTCAAACACCGACTTGGCGAAATCGGTCTGGTATTCGAACGCTTCGTGCACCGACTTGGAACCCATCACGGCCTTGGTGGCGGCGACGGTGTCTTCGATCGACTGCTTGGAGAAGGAATAAATTTCGCTGTTGATGGTCTCGGCGCTCTTGCCGGCGACAGTGGCCGACTTCATCGCGGCTTCGGCGGTGTCCTTGCCATAGCCCAGGAACGCATCATAACCCTTCATGGCCTTTTCCAGGCCGGTCTTCAGGGCCGCGGTGCCATTTTCCAGTGCGGATTCAGCCGAGGCAGTCGCCTTTTCACCGGCCGTTTTTGCTTTGCTCATGTCATGTCCTCTCTGTGAGTTAGGTCACGACCGGGTGTTCCGGTGGGCCTGTTGCAGTGCAACATGACCTATATGAGGCACCCCAAAACACTCGTCAAGGGTAAATTGTGCGGCGCACCATAAATTTTGTGCGACGCGGAACTTAAGGAACCCGGCAAGCTTCGTTAATGGTTCGTAAATGCCCGGAACGCATAGTGGATTCCGGTTTCTTCCTTGCGGAATGTGTCACAATTTGGTCTTTTGGGTCAGGGTGATCCGGCTTTGGTGATTGTGTTGTCTTTACCGTATCGACCTCGTCTCCTGTCAGGGATCGCCGCGCTGGCCATGCTGCTGGTGGGGATGACTGCGCCGGCCATGGCCCGCCATCACCGCGCGGCCGCCCCTGCGCTTCGGGGCGTAGCGGTCCACCATGGCCTTGGCCGGCGGGGCGTGGTGCGGATGCCCGCCAATCCCACCGATCCCGTCAAGGACGCCGCCCTGATCGTGGACGGGGCCACCGGCAAGGTGCTGTACGGCCGCAACGAGACGGCCGAGCGCCATCCCGCCTCTCTCACCAAGATGATGACCCTGTACCTGCTGTTCGACGCCCTGAAGGCGGGCAAGGTCACCATGCAGACCCAGCTGCCGGTCAGCTATCACGCTTCCATCCAGAAGCCGACCAAGCTGGGCCTGCGCCCCGGCGAAACCATTCCGGTGGACCTGGCCATCCGATCCATCGTGATCCGCAGCGCCAATGACGTGGCGGTGGTGATCGCCGAGGCCCTGGGCGGCACCGAATCGCATTTTGCCGAACTGATGACGGCCAAGGCCCGCCAGATCGGCATGAAGGAAACCAATTATCACAACGCCTCGGGCCTTCCCGACCCGCTGCAGATTTCCACCGCCAGCGACCTGGCGGTGCTGGGGCGGCGGCTGGCCTATGACTATCCGCAGTATTTCCCCTATTTCGGCCTGTCGGGCTTCAACTATCGTGGCGTCTGGTATCCCACCCACGACAATCTGATCGGCCGCTATGACGGCGCCGACGGCATCAAGACCGGCTACACCGGCGCCAGCGGATTCAATCTGGTGAGTTCGGTGACGCGCGGCACCACCCATCTCATCGCCGTGGTGATGGGCGGGCGCACTGCCCTGCGCCGCGACCTGGAAATGGTGCGGCTGCTGGACCAGACCTTCGCCCAAGTCTCCGCCAATCCGATGATGGTGGCCCGCGCCACCGTGCCGTGGCAGCAGGTGGCGCAGAGCGCGCCGGCAACCGCCGGCTTCAGCCTGCCGCAGGTTGCGGCGGGCCAGTTCGCTTCGCTGTCCGCGGTGCCCAAGACGGTGCAGAGCGACGACGAAGACGCCGCCGAAGCCGTTCGCGCGCCCGACGAGAATTTCTCCCTGATCCATGCCGAAGGCGCACCGCCTGCCAAGGCGCCCGCGCCGCCGCCACCCGCCAAGCCCGCGCTGGTGGCAGCCGTCGCGCCGCCGCCCGCCAAGCCCGCACAGGTGGCAGCCGCCGCGCCGCAGGCCCTGCCCGCTGTCCCGCCGGCCGTGGTCAAGATGGCCGGACCTGTTCCCGCCATCCGTCCCAGCCCCCGCCCCGACAGCCCCCTGGCCGTGGCCCAGGCCCAGCTGATCAAGACCGCCCTCAATACGGCGCCCCGGCCCCAAATGCGCCCGTCGCTGCGTGAGGATGCGGGTGAAGGCGACATGGATCCCACCCCTTCGCCGGGACACAACTGGACGATCCAGATCGGCGCCTATGCCGACAAGGCCCTGGCCGACGCGCAGCTCAAGACTTATGCCGGCAAGGCCCAGGACGTGTTGGCGCGGGCTTCCAAGATTATCGCGCCAATTACCTCGTCCCACGGCCATACGCTGTACCGCGCCCGCTTCGGGCTGTTCGCCGAGCAGGAAGCCCGCGATGTCTGCAACCGCCTGACCCAGCGCGGCCAGACCTGCTTCGCGGCCGTGCAGACCCGCTAATGCCCAAAATCGTCCGGACGGTGGCGGAGCTGCGGGGCGCGCTTCGCGATGCCGGTGGCCGTATCGCCATGGTGCCCACCATGGGCGCGTTGCATGCCGGACATATCGCGCTGGTGACCGAAGCCGCGAAACACGCCGACAAGACGCTGGTCAGCATTTTCGTCAATCCCACTCAGTTCGCACCGAACGAGGATTTCGACGCCTACCCGCGCACCCTCGACGCCGATCTGGAAAAATTGGGCAGCGCCGCCGACATCGTCTTTGCGCCCAGTGCGCGGGAGATCTATCCGCAAGGATACGCCACCACCATCACGGTCGGCGGCCCCAGCGCGGGCCTGGAAACAGATTTCCGGCCGCACTTTTTTTCGGGTGTCGCAACCGTCGTGGCCAAGCTTCTGCTCGCGGCCACGCCGGACGTCGCGGTGTTCGGAGAGAAAGACTATCAGCAGCTGCTGGTGGTGAAACAGCTGGTGCGCGACCTGGCCTTGCCGGTGAAGATCATCGGTGCGCCGACCCTGCGCGAGGCCGATGGCCTGGCGCTGTCGTCACGCAACGCTTACCTGAGCGACAACGAGCGCAGCGTCGCAGCAAAGCTGAATGTGATCCTGAAGGCCGCCATCGCGCAGGCGCGGGCCACCGGCGATCTCAGCGCAGCGGAAACCCAGGCCATGACGGCGCTGAAACAGGCCGGCTTCGATGCGGTGGATTATGTCGCCATCCGCGACGCACAAAGCCTGGCTGCGCTGACGGCGCTGGATCGGCCGGCCCGTATCCTGGCGGCGGCCAGAGTCGGCAAGACCCGGCTGATCGACAATATGGCGGTGGAGTCGGTCTAGAGCAGGCCCAAGGCGGCAAGTTCGCGCTGCAAGGCTTCGGGCAGATTCCTGGCGCCCTTGGTCTGGGCCAGGTCGGGCGGCGCGACCTGG